>Ga0256914_1004117_pt1 | contig 11115 bp, 9 predicted proteins | sample HulkmetaG_FD_191571 | JGI IMG/M metagenome (GOLD analysis project Ga0256914, IMG submission 191571) | Hydrothermal chimney microbial communities from Main Endeavour vent field at the Juan de Fuca Ridge, Pacific Ocean - Hulk | ecosystem: Environmental > Aquatic > Marine > Hydrothermal vents ...
CGGAGATCCTCCAGAATCGGTGCACCCGGTTCCAACGCTCCTTCGATGAATTCCGCATGACCGCGAATGATGGTCAGCAAATTGTTGAAATCATGCGCCACTCCGCCGGCAAGACGCCCGATCGCCTCCATCTTCTGCGCCTGCTGCAGTTGGGCCTCCAGCGCTCGAGTCTCGGTGATATCCTCCAACATCTCGATCACCGAGACAATCTCCCCTTGCTCGTCCAGAACAGGTGAGGCCAGTACGCGAAACGTCGTTTCGGTGCCGCCAATCGTTCGCACCATCACCGTTTCGTGCACGGTCCCGGTCTTGAATGTGGCTTTCACCGGGCAGGCGTCGCAGCCCATCTTTTCCTTGCACCCGGAAAAGATGTCCACGCAGACCTTGCCCACGATCTGGTCGCGGGACCCGAACCACTCGGTCATCTGTCGGTTCACTTCCTGGACCCGGTATTCGTGATCCAGGAGAGCAATCCCGAAATGTACGTGATCGAAAATGCTCTTGAGCTTTTGCTCCGAAGCGGCAAGCCGATACCTTGCTTCCTTCAGTTGCGTGACATCTCGAATGGTGACCAGCGTCGCATCCGCTCCGTCCCACATGGTCGGCCCGCTCCGCACCTCTCCCACCCGCACCGACCCGTCCGGGCGACGAACTTCTACCTCCCCCTCGGGACCAGACGCCAGCAGATGCCCCAAGGATTCCCCCGCCAGGTCCTCGCACGTCCGTTGAAACAGTTGCTCCGCCGCCCCGTTCGCATAGACGACTCGATGGGACATGTCCAGCACCAGGATCGCGTCCGGGCTGTCCTCGGCTGTTCGCCGGAATCGTTCGTCCAGGCGGATCAGGCGGAGCCGGTTCTCCTCGATTTCGGTGATGTCGGAAAGAACCGCCAGAAGTTCACCGGAAGGGAGCGGCGTGACTCGAGCCGAGATCCAGGCCGGAATCTCGGGGTGTTCCATGCGCGTCGAGTCGAGGTGCTGAGGTTCCCCGGTCCGGTAGGCTTCCCGCAACCGCTCGAGGAACCTTGCGGTGGAAACGTCTTCCCCCAGGTGGGTGATACGACGGCCCACGAGAGAATCGCGGTGGGCACGGGCGATCGACGCGCCCATCGGGTTCACGTCCACGATGACGAAATCTTCTCCCCCCTCCACGGCCTCGAGCAGGGCCACGCCCTGTTCCAGCGCGTCGATCACCGCCTGATATCTGTCCCGAATGCGTTGGCAGTTCGAGCATGCCTCCGGGACCACTGGAGGTTCCGTCGTCTGCGCGCTCATCTCCCCCCCCCTTCCTTGTCTCGTCCAGGACTTTCGAACCAGGAAGGCCTCGTACTGAACGTTGCAACCCCAAGCAGAAGTTCAAGAAACGAAGACCTGACAACACCGTACCCGGTACCGTCTGCATGCGCCGACCGACAAGTGTCACGCAAAGGTTACAAATATCGTGCCAGGCCTGGAGTGTCAAGGAAACTGGAAGACTGCACAGGCGTGATCCTTTTTCGGCGGCGTAGGCCGTAGGCCTGCCGCCGAGAGGCGGAGTTTGCGCGAAGCGCGGGACACCAGGCGCAGCGGTTCATGGCAGAGGGTGAGGCGACGGCCTTTCCACCCTCCGTGGGCTGCTGCGACCTCGATTGTGGTGACCAAACAACAAGGTGCGGGAGGTGGGCTTCCTAGCCCATTTTGACCAAAGTCAACTCCAAGGACTGATGACGCGCCAGCGCCTCTTTGACCCATCGAAACAGGCGCTGGAACGGATAGGGCTTCTGTCGGTTACGGTTCGAGCTTCGTTTCATCAGGTGTCGTTTCCGTAGGATGTTGATGAGGTTGTAGGCCATGCACCTCAGCAGCCCAAGAACCACCAGGGCATTGCCTTTCCTGCACCAGGGCATCTCATCTTCGAGCCACTGGGTGTCATAGGACCAGTTGCAGTCGTTTTCGATTCCCCAGTGGCCCCGGACTACCTGGAGTATCTGCTGGGGCGACAGCCGACCCCAGGGGAGATTGGTCACGAAGTACCGCTCTTTCATCTCGACGTTTCCATTCTTGTCCCGGGATTCCTGAATCACGACCCAGACCTGCCGCAGATGAGTCCATCCGAGGAAGCCAGCCATTTCCCGGGTGCGATGGAGTCGTCGCCGGACTTGTCTGTTCCCGGATTGCTCCCACACCGTGACGGCGTCCGGTGTCTGGTGGGTCAGGGGGGTCAGGACCCGCCTGGCCTCGGCCAGGAGGTCAGGCTGATTGTTCCTGAGGGCGATGACATAGCCCCGGTCCGCCTGGTGAATCAGGGTTGCGTTTGCCAGGGAGCAGAAGCCGGCGTCCAAAGTGACGATCTCGAACAGGTCGAGGGAGCCGTAGCTATCGAGGAGTGCTTTGAAGAAGGCGGGGAATGCGCCCATATCGTTGGTATGTGCAGGGACCACGTACTGGTCGACGCAGGGTCGAACCGGAGACGATGTGAGGACGGCCCGAAGGGTTCGGAGGAGGAATCGGACGGGTTGATTTCGGCTCTGTGGCTGAGCCTGGCCGTGAGCGTCATGGGAGAGGACGCCGATACACTTTCCGTCGATGGCGAGGACGCCACAAGGGAGGCCTTGAGGGAGGAATCGTTTTCGGCGGTAGTGGAATCGGACCTGAGCCACGAGTTTTTCTCTGAGGGGTTTGGGGTCGAGCTTGCGAATGAACTGGTAGAGGGTGGTGTCCGGGAGCCTGCGCGGGAGGTTGAGGAGTGGGCTCAGGAAGTGGTCCTCCGAGAGGGCTTCGAGTTCCAGGAGAGAGCGGACGCCGGCGAGCAAGCCGAGCATGAGGGTTCTGAGCATGGCGGGAGCGGCCCACCGGCGGCCGCGCCTGTGTCGAGGGTCCGGGATGTCGTGCCATTGGTAGACGCGAGCTGAGAAGGTTTTGACGAGGAAACGGTAGACTCTTGTGTTGTTGGGAATTAGGTTCAAGGCAATCCTCCGTGGGTGATAGGTGTGGGAAGCCCAACCTTCCCGCACCTTGTTTTGTTTGGTCAAAGATTAGCTATCACCCACTGGAGGATTTTTCCACATTTATCTACTTTGCTTCCGTTTGTGGCGTTGGATTTGTGTTTTCCCTTCAGGGAGATTGGAAGGTTCTGGTTGCATTGAACCGCGTGTGAAGCCGAGCCTTGAGAGGGGTGTTGCCACCCAGGGGGTGGGGGTGAGGCTCGGATTGAGCGGGCTGCGGAGGGGGCCGGGGTTCCGATGGCCCCCACCGGGAGGGAGGAGCGGGGAGTCAAGAGAGTCGGGCGAGGAGGCGAGAGAGCATGGCGGCGACGCGCCCAGCGAGTTCGAGGACCTCCTGGGCGTCCGAGGAAGGGACGAGGTGCATGGCGGCGAGGAGTTCGACGGCGGCGGCGACCTCGCCGCATTCTCCGCGGGCTTCGGAGTAGCGCTGTCGTTTGGAGCCGGAGGAGAATCGGTTGGCGCCTTCAGCGATGAGGAGGACCGTGGCGCCAGCGGCCCTGAGGAGCTGGTCAGCAAACGAGCGGTATCCGCGCGGGACGTGAGCGGCGAGGATTTTGGTTTTGATGGCCATGTGGAGCGCGACGTTGTAGGCGTCGAGCTTTTTGTGCGGGAAAGTGTTCATGTTCACCTCCAAGGAACGAAGTCTGTCGTGCGGAGCCCCGCCCCCGCCCAAAGATTGGGCGGGGCGGAGCACGGCAGACGGAGTGGAGGTGAGAGACGTGCCGTGAGGGGGCAAAGCGTGACGGACGGGTGGCGCTAGCCGAGTCCCGCCTCCCGACTGGCGTTTCCCGCTACCCGAGTCCCGCGGAGCGTTCCCCGTTCCTCGTTCCCCGTTCCCCGCTACCCGAGTCCCGCGGAGCGCTCCCCGTTCCCCGTTCCCCGGTACCCGAGTCCCGCGGAGCGTTCCCCGTTTCCCGAATCCCGCCTCCTGACAAGCGATTCCCGAGTCCCGAGTCCCGCCTCCCGCGGAGCGCTAGCCGATTTCCGGCACCCGACAGGCGTTCCCCATCTTCCAGTGTCCGAAGGAGAGTTCTTGGGTGAATCGTGCGTGACGCGAAGGCTCCATACCCCCCAAGGGAACTGCGTGACTACCGTGCATCGTTGCGAATTTGGGGGCCGGTTGCAGGGATATGTTTATTCTCTGGAATACCCGTTGTGGCGCGCGCGCTTTGCGCGCCTGCGCGCCATTCCCAATTCTCGAGAATGAATTAGGTCTGGAAGACTGCACGCTCGAGACCGCCTTTGGGCACCGGGGTGGGGCGGGGCTTGGCGGTGGGGTGGCGGCGAGCAGCGGTATCGGCATGGCCGTGCTTCCGTCTCCACCTGTCATTTCTCATGAGCGTCGATCCACTTTCGGATGAAGCGCCCGGCCTGTTCCACCGCCTCGTCGGCCTCGTCGAGCATGGCGCCGAATACCTGGAACACGTGAGGCATTTCGGGCCAGACCTGGTAGGTGGTGGGGACATGGGCCTGTTCCGCCCGTTCCCGCAACCGTATTGCGTCGTCGAGGAGCCCGTCGTGCCCCCCCGCCTGAATGAGGAGCGGGGGGAGGTGTTCGAGCGTGGCCTGGAGGGGGGAGATGCGGGGGTCCAGGAGGTCGTGGTCTGCTGCATAGTGGTGAGCAGCCCACTCACACCAGGCCCTGGAGACGAGGGGTTCGGAGGGCCCGAAGGTGTCGAGGGAAGGTGCGCTGCACGAGAGGTCCACCCAGGGAGACATGAGGACACAGCACGCAGGAAGCGGCAGGGAAGCGTCGCGCCAGGACACGAGTGCGGCCAGGGCGAGACCGCCGCCGGCCGAATCGCCGGCAACAGCGATTCGTCGGGGCGATACGCCCTCCTCGAGAAGGAATTCGTACGCCCGGGTGGCGTCCTCGAGGGCGGCTGGGAAGGGGTGCTCCGGCGCCAACCTGTATTCGAGCAGGAGGGTTCTGGCCCGACCGGCCTGGCCGAGCCGTGCGGCGAGGGCGCTGTGGGTCTTGATCGACCCGAGCACGAAGCCACCCCCGTGGAGGTAGAGGAGGATTCGGTCTTCGTCGCCTTCCGGGTTGTGGAGCCAGGCGGCCCGGCGCCCGGCCAGTTCGACATGGGTACGTGTCACCCCGGGCGGAAGCGGTGTTACCGCCGATGTGGCGTCGAGGGTCCGACGCATCACGGCCAGGGAGGAGGTGCGTCCGCGATAGAGTTTGCGAAGCGCGGTCAGGGCCGGCTCGATCTGTGCTCGGCTCATGCCGTGTCCTGTCTGGTCATGGACCCAGAAATCGAGACGTCACACGTCATTTCCTCCGGGTCCGTGGGCGTGGAAATGGTGACTGTGTAGTTGCCGTCGAGCAGGATCTTGCCATCCTCGTAGGTCATGCGCAGGTCCTGACTCAGAGCCGCCGCTGCCACCGGATCGTCCGGGTAACACCCCTCGAGCATGGTTGTCTTCAGCACGATGTCCGATCCCTCGAGGTCGAATCCCAGGTCGCATCCCGGGGCGAGGTCCGAGTAGACCAGGTCGTAAGGTGTTCCCTTTCCATCGTGGAAGGTCATGGTCTGACCCGCCAGGGAATAGGTCCCGTCCACGCCTTCCTGGCCGCACTCGAGGACCACGGTGGTTCCTTCGTCGTACACCCAGGTACCGACGATGTCGTCCGGGGTGAGGGCGCCTTCGCATGCGGCGATGGTGAGGGCTCCGGCAAGGAGGAGCGTGGCCGGTCGCGACTGTCGTGCTCGACTTGTCCAGGAAAAGCAGGACATCGTGTTTCCTCCTCGGAATGAATGCACAGACCGTCCAGGCCGGGGGGGCGGTCAGGGAAGCTTCCCAAAGCAATGCTCCGCCACTTCCCGGAACGTGTCGACGTACACGGGTTCGAACCCCGTGCGCACATGTTCCGGGAGTTCTTCCACGTCCTTGCGGTTTTCGGCGGGGAAGATCACCTTTTTGACCTTGGCCCTTCGAGCGGCGATGGCCTTTTCCTTGATGCCGCCGACGGGCATGACCCTGCCGGTGAGCGTGAGTTCCCCGGTCATGGCGAGCCCCTTGGGGAGGGGTTTCTCCAGGGCGAGGGAGCAGAGGGCGGCCGCCATGGTGATACCAGCGGAGGGGCCGTCCTTGGGCGTGGCTCCGGCCGGCACATGGAGGTGGATGGCATGGTTTTCGAACAACTGGCGTGCCTGTTCGTGGTCATTGAGCAGGGAACGGACGTAGGTGTAGGCGATTTCCGAGGATTCGACCATGACCTTTCCGAGTTGTCCGGTCTGCTTGAAGGACGCGCGTCCGGTGCGCACCTTGGTGGCCTCGATGTGGAGTGTGTCGCCCCCCATGGAGGTCCAGGCCAGACCGAGCGCCACGCCCGGCACGGGTCGTTTGTAAAGTGCGTCGTCGTGGAATATCCGGCGTCCCAGGAGTTCGGGTACATCTTTCCGGTCGACCCGGAGCTTGCCGTCCTCGCCTTCCACCATCTTGCGAACGCTCTTGCGGATGATCCGCCTGATGTGCTTTTCCACCCCTCGGACACCCGGTTCTCGAGCATATCCGTCAATGATCTCCCGCAGTGCCCTCGAGGTGATCAGGAGTCTGGACCGGTCGATTCCGTGCTCCTTGAGTTGCTTGGGTACCAGGTACTTGCGGGCTATCTCGAGTTTTTCCTCCATGATGTAGCCGGGGAGCTTGATGATCTCCATCCGGTCCAGGAGAGGGCGTGGGATGGTGTCGAGCTGGTTGGCGGTACAGATGAAGAAGACGTTGGAGAGGTCGAAGCGAACGTCCAGGTAGTGGTCGAGGAAATCCCGGTTTTGTTCTGGATCCAAGACCTCGAGCAAGGCGGACGCCGGGTCTCCGCGATAGCTGGCGCCGATCTTGTCGATCTCGTCCAGCATGATGACCGGGTTGGCGCTCTTGCACACCTTCATGGTCTGGATGAACTTGCCGGGCAGTGCCCCGATGTAGGTGCGGCGATGGCCCTTGATTTCCGCCTCGTCACGGATACCGCCCACCGAGAACCGGTAGAAGTTGCGGCCGATACTCTCCGCGATGGACCGTCCGATCGAAGTCTTGCCCACGCCGGGAGGTCCGACGAAACAGAGGATCGAGCCGCTGATGTTTCCTTTCATGATACCCACGGAGAGGAATTCGAGGATGCGTTCCTTGACGTCTTCCAACCCGTAGTGGTCCCGGTTGAGAATACGTTCCGCCTGCTTGATGTCGTACCGGTCCTCAGTGAAGATCCCCCACGGCAAGATGGTCAGCCAGTCCAGATAGGTGTGGGTTACCGCAAACTCGGGCGACGCGGGCTCGAGGAGCCGGAGCTTTTCCAGTTCCTCCTCTATCCGTTCCCGGGCCTCGTCCGGGAGATCGAGGTCCTTGAGCCTCTTCTCGAATTTCTCTGCTTCGGCCTCCTTGCCTTCTTTCTCGAGGCCCAGTTCCTTCTTGATCGCCTTCAATTGCTCCCGCAGGAAGAACTCCCGTTGCTGCTTGCTGAGCTTCTCCTCGATCTGCTTGCCGATCTTGACCTGGAGCCGGGAGACTTCGATCTCCTTCTTGATGAGGAGCAGCGTTTTCTTCTGCCGTTCTGCCAGGTCCACGGTTTCCAGGATTTCCTGGAGTTCCGCCGGGCTGCTGCTGGTGAGTGCCGCAGCAAAGTCGGTAAGTCGGCCCGGTTCATGCAAATTCGAGTGAGACATGAAAATGGCCAACTCTTCTTTGTGGAGCGGATTGAGCTGGATCAGTTCCTTGAGGCTGTTGATGATGGAGATCGAGTAGGCCCGGAGTTCGTCCGTGACCTCGGGCGTGGTTTCCTTGTAATAGCGTACCCGGGCCACGATCACGGGGCGGGTTTCCTGGATGGATTCGATCTCGAAGCGGGCGATCGCCTGCACGATGGCCTGGACCGTGCCATTCGGCGCAGCATGGGTCACCTTGAGGATCTCCACCACCACGCCCATCCGGTACAGGTTCGGCGTTCCATCTTCTTGCTCCTGGTCGCGCGAGAGCACCAGTCCCACGTAGCGCATGTGCCCTTCGGCGCGGTCCAGAATGAGCTTTTGAAGTTCGGGGCGGTCCACCACGAGCGGCACGGTCATGTTCGGGAACAGGGGCCGACGGGTCAGCGGGATGATCGGGATCTGGACCGGAAGCACTTTCCGGGCGAGCACCAGGCCCTGGCCACCCTCTTTCGCCTGTTCCGGAACCTCGAACACTTCCACCTCGTCGTCCTTTTCCACGATGACCTCGTCTCCTTGAGGTTTGTCCGTCATGCCATCCTCCATGCCCTGGAGCAGTTACCTTCTCACGACCATCAGCCCCGGTCCCTCTGCCCTGTCTCACCGTTCCCCACAGCCGACCGCGTCCGTCCACCTCCCTGGCTCCCCGGCCGGCCGGTCTCCTCTCGGACCAGGCGAAACACCCACGAGAGCGTCGAGCCACGCGCCCAGTCCATCCGAAAACCAAGGTGCTTCGCACACCCGCGCAACTCGCTCAGATCGGTGTAGTACTCGTCCCGAATGGAACCGATTACGTCCTGACGTCCCTCCCGGCGCATGCGCTCGAGAACGTCCTCCCGTTGCCTTCCATGCTCGAACGCAAGATCACCGATGACAATACGGCCGCCGGGCCGGAGGACTCGAGCCATCTCGGCGAGCGCCTCACATTTCCTATCGTGAGGCACGTGGTGGAAGGCGAACGTGGACACGATTCGGTCGAACCGGTCGGCCGGGAACGGGATGTCCAGGAAATGGCCGCGCGCCAGGCCCGATACGACCCCCTTGGACGCCGCCCTGTTCAGCATGCGTTGCGAGATGTCGATCCCGTGGACCTCCAGCGGAATGGCGACCTCTTCCCACATCATCGCTGTACCCACACCGATGTCCAGCACGGCCATGCCTGGTTCAAGCCCAGCCCACTCGAGCACCTGCGCCTGGATCGGGAAGTAGTTCTCTCGAATGTAGTTCACCCGGTCCGTTCGTGCCACGGCTCGCCGCACCTTGGCATCGTAGGTGTCGGCGATGGGGCCGTGGCTGAATTTCTTCAGTTCGCTGGAAACATCGGTCTTGCGGCCCCGATGTTCGCTCCCAGGAACCCACCCGGACCCATCGTTCGTCCCCATGGCTCTCCCACAACAGTTCCTCCAGTCCTCCTGGTCCTTCGCTTTCCAGACCCAGGAAGCCCGGCCAGCGTCTCAGACCTGGACGCCGTAGTTTCAAGCATAGCCACAGGAGACAGGTTGGCAAGCAGGAAAGGAACGGAGAACTCAGTCCTCGACGGGAGCGCCTTCGGCCTCCGCCGCCCAACGCGCGAGGCGGGCATCGATCGCCATCTGGGTGCGACCGCGGAGACCGTGGGAAGCCCATCGTCCGCATGCGCCACGGCCCTGTACCGGAACGCACAGATGTCGGCACCAGGTCACTTGATGGCCGGCCATGACGCAACGGAGCACCGTGTAGGACGGCACCTTGCGCCGGGTCCGGAGCGATCTCGGCTTCAACTTGATCATCGACTCCTCCTCACCTTCGGCCTGCCGTGTCGGGCAGGGCGGCACCCCGTGCGTCGCTCCGTTCCCCAACGATCGGCCCAACCTCTTTCAGATCCATAGATGGTTCCGGTCCAGGGTAAAGCAGTTCTCCCCTCCGCCCAGGTCCGAATCCCCGCGATTGCGCGTTTCAGTAGTCTGGCCCACCGGGCGGCAGACAGAGCAAACCAGACGAAAGGAGCTTTACGGTTGCCGGCAAAACCCTTTACGTCCCGGGTCGGCCCAGCGCCTCCAGAAAACCGACAGTCCCGCTATCAAGAATAAAAATTACGGAAATACAACAGGTTACATGCGTATCGAAAAAAATTGGGGTGAAAAGGAAACGCTGGCACACAGCATGCACTTCCTCCAGGTGTCCACGGAACGACAGGTTTCAATCCAGAAAAACCCGCCAGGCGGGTTGAACATACGAAAGGAGATGATCATGAAGGCTATCCTCGTCGCGCTCGGTATCGTTGCCCTCGGTTCTGCTTCGCTGACCAGTTCGGAAGCCCTCGCCGGATCCACCTTCAGGGCCGCTGCCTCCGCCAACAGGGGAGGGGGCGCCTCGATGGCCGTCTACCGCTCGGCCGGTTCCGGTGCCCAGCGTGTGGGCGCGGCGGCGGGCGTTCACTACACCGGCGCCGGCGGCGTGGCTGCGGGCCGGGTTTCCGGGTACAACACCGGCGTCAGCGCAGCGGCGCACGCGGGCGGTATGGCGAACACCTACTGGGGCAGCAGCGCGGCCGGCAGGGCAGGGGCGGTCGCAACGCCGTTCACGGCCACTACCTACGCTTCCGGCGTCGCCATGGACACCTACGGGAACGCCATCGGCGGTCTCGAGGTCGGGACGGTTGGGGCCTTCGGTCACACGGGTGCTCGGGTGGGCGCCACCGTGCGGAGTTCCACCGGCTACATCGAGCATGCCAGCGGGTTCGCCGCGGAAGGGAATCGCGGCTCCGTGGTGAGCGAAGGCGGCTTCGTTCGTGACGGGAGCCAGGGGACCAGCGGGTCGCGGACCACTCAGGTGAACACCGCCGTGGGGTCGAGCTACGAAGGCAGCACCAGCTACGCGACCGGGAGCGGTATCACCCATACCACCGAGTACACCTCGATGCACGGCAACACCTACACCTGGACCCGATGAGTTCCCCCACGGCAATCCCCGGCCTTCCGTCCTCCCGTTCCTCCTCGTTCCTCTCCACGTGAATCCGCTCCCTCGCTCCATCCAGGGAGGCCGACCACAACGCCCCCTCGAGACTTTCCCGTTTCCGCCGACCCAGACCCGCCACCTGCCACGTTAGTGTTTGAACCCCGACTTCGGATGTGATACCGATAGAGTAGTGGTGCGCGGATTGGCGGCATGTGCCGGAAAGGATCTGATCGAGGAGAGGGGGCCGTGATGTTGCAGCGCAAATGGTTGGAGACAGGTGTCAGGACGATCTTCGTGGCGCTCCTGGCTGGGTGGGTGTTGGGCACGGCTGGCTGCTCCGGGGGCGATGACGACGACAACAGCGTCGCTCCCACAGAGGTGGGCGACGATGACAGCTCTCCGTCTGCGTCCGAGTCGCCGGAACCTGCTTCTCCAGCGCCGTCTCCCACCCCGGCGGGGGATGACGATACGACCGCGACCCCGGCGGGA
>Ga0256914_1004118_pt1 | contig 11112 bp, 11 predicted proteins | sample HulkmetaG_FD_191571 | JGI IMG/M metagenome (GOLD analysis project Ga0256914, IMG submission 191571) | Hydrothermal chimney microbial communities from Main Endeavour vent field at the Juan de Fuca Ridge, Pacific Ocean - Hulk | ecosystem: Environmental > Aquatic > Marine > Hydrothermal vents ...
TCCTCCTCAAGATCGTGGCCATCGTCGCACCGTTGATGCTGCTGGTGGCCTACTACACCTACGCCGAGCGCAAGGTGATCGGCTACATGCAGGTGCGCCTCGGCCCCAACCGGGTGGGTCCCAAGGGATGGCTGCAGCCCATCGCCGACGCGGTGAAGCTGATGTTCAAGGAGATCCTCATCCCCACGGGTGCGGACAAGACCCTCTTCCTCATCGCACCGCTGCTCTCCATCGGCCCGGCGCTGGCCGCCTGGGCGGTCTTCCCCTTCGACGCCGAGCTGGTGCTGGCCGACATCAACGCCGGCCTGCTCTACATCCTGGCGCTCACCTCCCTGGGGGTGTACGGCGTCATCATCGCCGGCTGGGCCTCCAACTCCAAGTATGCCTTCCTCGGCGCCATCCGCTCTTCGGCCCAGATCGTCTCCTATGAGATCGCCATGGGCTTCGCCCTGGTAGGGGTGCTGGTGGCCGCCGGCAGTCTCAACCTGGGCGAGATCGTGCGGGCGCAGGAGGGGGGGCTCCTGCACTGGTTCTGGCTGCCGCTGCTGCCGCTCTTCGTCATCTATTTCATCTCCGGCGTGGCCGAGACCAACCGCGCCCCCTTCGACGTGGCCGAGGGCGAGTCGGAGATCGTGGCCGGCTTCCACGTGGACTACTCGGGCATGGCCTTCGCCGTCTTCTTCCTCGGCGAGTACGCCAACATGATCCTGGTGTCGGCGCTCACCGCCCTCATGTTCCTGGGCGGTTGGCTCTCGCCCTTCCAGGGCACCTTCATGGAGCCCTGGTTCGACTGGGTGCCGGGCATCGTCTGGCTGGTGGCCAAAACCTTCGTCTTCATGTTCCTCTACCTGTGGTTCCGTGCCACCTTCCCGCGCTACCGCTACGACCAGATCATGCGGCTGGGGTGGAAGGTGTTCATTCCCATCACCATCGTCTGGATCGTGGTGGTGGGCGCCATGCAGGTGTATGACATCGGCTGGTGGTTCGACCAGGGAGGTGTCCGGTGAAAGGGGTGATCCACTACATTCGCAGCCTGTTCCTGCTCGAGCTCTTCAAGGGGATGAGCGTCACCGGGCGCTACCTCTTCCGGAAGAAGTTCACCCTCAACTACCCGGAGCAGAAGGCGCCGGTGTCGCCGCGCTTCCGCGGCCTGCACGCCCAGCGCCGCTATCCCAACGGCGAGGAGCGCTGCATCGCCTGCAAGCTGTGCGAGGCGGTCTGCCCGGCCAACGCCATCACCATCGAGGCGGAACCGCGCGAGGACGGCTCGCGGCGCACCACCCGCTACGACATCGACCTGTTCAAGTGCATCTTCTGCGGCTTCTGCGAGGAGTCCTGCCCGGTGGATGCCATCGTCGAGACGCGGGTCTACGAGTACCACTTCGAGGACACGGACAAGCGGGAGAACGGCCACATCATGACCAAGGAGAAGCTGCTGGCCATGGGTGACAAGTACGAGGCGCAGATCGCGGCGGACCGCGCCGTGCAGGCGAAATACAGGTAGGCGACATGAGTTTCGAGAAATTCCTCTTCTACGTCTTTGCCTTCATCGCCATCGCCGCGGCGCTGATGGTGGTCACCCGGCGCAACCCGGTCCACGCGGCGCTCTTCCTGGTGGTGGTCTTCTTCAACACCGCCGGGCTCTGGATGCTGGCGGAGGCGGAATTCCTGGCCATCTCCCTGGTGCTGGTCTACGTGGGTGCGGTGATGGTGCTCTTCCTCTTCGTCATCATGATGCTGGACGTGGACCTGGCCACCCTGCGTGCCGGCTTCATGAAACACCTGCCGGTGGGCATCCTGGTGGCGGTGTTGATGCTGGTGGAGATGATCGTGGTGCTGGGGCCGAGCCACTTCGGGCTGGAGAAGTACGCCGCACCCGATCCCGCCCCCGCCGACTACAACAACACCGCGCAGCTGGGCCTGTCGCTCTTCACCGAGCACCTCTACGCGCTGGAGATCGCCGCGGTGATCCTGCTGGTGGCCATGATCGCCGCCATGCGGCTGACCCTGCGCAAGCGTGCCGACACCAAGCGCCAGGTGGTGTCGCAGCAGCACCAGGTGAAGAAGAAGGACCGCCTCAGGATCGTCAAGATGGCGGCGGAGGAGAAGTGATGATTTCCCTGTCGGAATACCTCGTGGTGGGCGCGCTGCTCTTCGTCATCAGTGTGGCGGGCATTTTCATCAACCGCAAGAACCTGCTCATCCTGCTGATGTGTATCGAGCTGATGCTGCTGGCGGTGAACATCAACTTCGTGGCCTTCTCCCACTTCCTGGGCGACGTCACCGGGCAGGTGTTCGTCTTCTTCGTGCTCACCGTGGCGGCGGCCGAGGCGGCCATCGGCCTGGCCATCCTCATCGTGCTCTTCCGCAGCCGCCGCTCCATCAACGTGGACGACCTGGACAGCCTCAAGGGGTAGGGCGATGGAAAACCTGGAAAACATCTATCTGGCCCTGGTACTGGCGCCGCTCGCCGGCTCCCTGGTGGCCGGCTTGTTCCGCAACCAGATCGGCCGCGCCGGCGCTCACTGGGTGACCATCCTCGGCGTGGCCATCTCCTTCGCCCTGTCGGCGTACGTCTTCTGGCAGCACGTCTTCCAGGGCGCGCCCGTCTACAACGGCACGGTCTACCAGTGGATGGTGGTGGACGGCCTGAAGCTGGAGATCGGTTTCCTGGTGGACAATCTCACCGCCATGATGATCACGGTGGTGACCTTCGTCTCCCTCATGGTGCACATCTACACCATCGGCTACATGGCCCACGAGGAGGGATACCAGCGTTTCTTCAGCTACATCGCGCTCTTCACCTTCTCCATGCTGATGCTGGTGATGGCCAACAACTTCCTCCAGCTCTTCTTCGGCTGGGAGGCGGTGGGCCTGGTCTCCTACCTGCTCATCGGCTTCTACTTCAAGCGCGAGAGTGCCATCTTCGCCAATCTCAAGGCCTTCCTGGTGAACCGGGTGGGGGACTTCGGCTTCATCCTCGGCATCGCCGCCGTGGCCATGTACTTCGGCAGCCTCGACTACGCGGAGGTCTTCGCCGCGGCACCCGACCACGCCGCCGACACGGTGAACCTCTGGGGCGAGAGCGGTTGGTCGCTGATGACCGTGATCTGCATCCTGCTCTTCATCGGCGCCATGGGCAAGTCGGCGCAGGTGCCGCTGCACGTGTGGCTGCCCGACTCCATGGAGGGCCCCACGCCCATCTCGGCCCTGATCCACGCCGCCACCATGGTCACCGCCGGTATCTTCATGGTGGCGCGCATGTCGCCCCTGTACGAGCTGTCGGAGACGGCGCTCAGCTTCGTCATGGTGATCGGCGCCACCACCGCCTTCTTCATGGGGCTCATCGGCATCGTGCAGAACGACATCAAGCGGGTGATCGCCTATTCCACCCTGTCGCAGCTCGGCTACATGATCACCGCGCTGGGCGCCTCCGCCTACGCCGCCGGCCTGTTCCACCTGATGACCCACGCCTTCTTCAAGGCGCTGCTCTTCCTGGCCGCCGGCTCGGTGATCATCGGCATGCACCACGACCAGGACATCCGCAACATGGGCGGCATCCGCAAGTACATGAAGATCACCTGGATCACGGCCCTGCTGGGCTCCCTGGCGCTCATCGGCTTTCCCGGCTTCTCGGGTTTCTTCTCCAAGGACGCCATCATTGAGGCGGTGGGGCTCTCCCACATCGCCGGTTCCACCTACGCCCACTGGCTGCTGGTGGCGGGCGTCTTCGTCACCGCCCTCTACAGCTTCCGCATGTACTTCCTGGTGTTCCATGGGGAAGGCCCGCGCGACGAGCACGCGAAGGAGCACCTGAAGGAGTCCCCGGCGGTGGTGACGGTGCCGCTCATCCTGCTGGCCATCCCCTCGGTGGCCATCGGCTGGTACGCCATCGACCCGCTGCTCTTCGGCGATTTTTTCAAGGGGGTGCTGTATGTCGCCGACATCCACGACACCCTGGGCGAGATGGCGAAGGAGTACCACGGCCAGCTCGCCATGATCGAGCACGGCCTGATGGCGCCTCCCTTCTGGCTGGCCATGGCCGGCCTGGGCACGGCCTGGTACATCTACATGAAGAAGCCGCAGATCGCCCGCGACCTGGCGATCCGCTTCGACTGGCTCTACCTGCTGCTGGACCGCAAGTACGGCTTCGACGAGCTCTACCAGTGGCTCTTCGCCCGCGGCAGCCGTCTGGTGGGCAAGGTGCTCTGGATCCTGGGCGACCGGACCCTCATCGACGGCATCGCGGTGAACGGTTCGGCACGGTCGGTGGGCGTGCTGGCCAACACCCTGCGCTGGATCCAGAGCGGCTACCTGTACCACTACGCCATCGCCATGATCCTGGGGCTGCTGGCCCTGGTCTACTGGTTTGTGCTTCGCTGACCCGATGAATTTTTTCCAGCCGGGCCCGGCCCGGCGGTGAACGAACCTGGAACACGACGGAACTGAAATGAGTGCGGACTGGCCCATTCTGAGTACGGTGATCTGGCTGCCCATCCTGGGCGGCCTGCTGGTGCTGTTCAGCGGCGACAAGGCGCCCGGCATCAGCCGCTGGCTGGCGCTGGCGGTGGCCGTGCTCACCTTCCTGCTCAGCCTGCCGCTCTGGACCGGCTTCGACGCCACCACCGCGGCCATGCAGTTCCAGGAGAACCACCCCTGGATCGAGAGCTTCAAGGTGAACTACCACCTGGGGGTGGACGGTATCTCCATGCCGCTCATCCTGCTCACCACCTTCGTCACCATCCTGGTGGTGATCGCCGGCTGGGAGGTGATCCAGTACAAGCCCAACCAGTACATGGCGGCTTTCCTCATCATGGAGGGGGTGATGGTGGGCGTCTTCTCCGCCCTGGACGCCATGCTCTTCTACGTCTTCTGGGAGGCGATGCTGATCCCGATGTTCATCATCATCGGCATCTGGGGCGGTCCCAACCGGGTCTATGCCACCATCAAGTTCTTCCTCTACACCTTCCTCGGCTCGGTGCTGATGCTGGTGGCGCTGGTCTACATGTACTTCCAGTCCGGCAGCATGTCGATCCTCGATTTCCACCAGCTGAAGCTGGGCATGACCGAGCAGCTGCTCATCTTCCTCGCCTTCCTCGCCGCCTTCGCGGTGAAGGTACCCATGTGGCCGGTGCACACCTGGCTGCCCGACGCCCACGTGGAGGCACCCACCGGCGGTTCGGTGATCCTGGCGGCCATCATGCTCAAGATCGGCGGCTACGGCTTCCTGCGCTTCAGCCTGCCCATCACGCCCGATGCCAGCAGCGAGCTCGACTGGCTCATCATCGCCATGTCTCTCATTGCCGTGGTCTACATCGGCTTCGTGGCGCTGGTGCAGCAGGACATGAAGAAGCTCATCGCCTACTCCTCCATCGCCCACATGGGCTTCGTGACCCTGGGCTTCTTCATTGCCTTCACCATCTTCGCCCGGCCCGACGTGAACGACGGGGTGGTGCTGGGCGTGCAGGGAGGCATGGTGCAGATGGTCTCTCACGGTTTCATCTCGGCGGCCATGTTCCTCTGCGTGGGCGTGCTCTACGATCGCATGCACAGCCGGCAGATCGCCGACTACGGCGGCGTGGTGAACACCATGCCCTGGTTCGCCGCCTTCATGGTCTTCTTCGCCATGGCCAACGCCGGCCTGCCGGGCACCTCGGGCTTCGTGGGCGAGTTCATGGTGATCCTGGCCAGCTTCCGCGCCGATTTCTGGTTCGCCTTCCTCGCCGCCACCACCCTCATCATCGGCGCCGCCTACACCCTGTGGATGGTGAAACGGGTGGTCTTCGGCGACGTGCGCAGCGAGAAGGTGGCGGCGCTCACGGACATCAATGGGCGCGAAGCGCTGGTGCTGGGCTCCCTGGCCATCGCCGTGCTGGCGCTGGGCCTGTGGCCCGGCCCTCTGGTGGAGGTGATGGACGCCTCCATCACCAACCTGGTGAAACACATTGCCGTCTCCAAGCTGTGAGCGGCGAGGGACAGGAAGGTCGGGCTGAACTCCGACCCGTGGTTATCGGTTATTTTGGATATCAACTCCGGGAATCCTGATGGGCTTTGACATTTCCACTCTGCTGCCGGTGATGCCGGAGATCTTTCTCCTGACGGCGACCTGCTTGATCCTGGTGATCGATCTCTACCTGTCGCAGGAGAACCGCTTCTTCACCTACGGGCTGTCGCTGCTGACCCTGGCGGCCACTATCGCCGTGGTGTTGGCCGTGGGCGGCGGGCCGGCCCAGACGCTGCTGCATGGCGCCTACATCCGCGATCCCATGGGCGACCTGCTCAAGGTGGCGCTGTTGGCGGTGGCCGGCTTCGCCTTTCTCTACTCGCGGGTCTACCTGGAGCAGCGGGAGATGTTCCGGGGTGAGTTCTACGTGCTCTCCCTGCTGGCCCTGGTGGGCATGATGGTGATGATCTCGGCCGGCGGGTTCCTCAGCCTCTACCTGGGGTTGGAACTGCTGGCCCTCTCCCTCTACGCCCTGGTGGCCTTCGACCGCCGCTCCGAGCGGGGCGCCGAGGCGGCCATGAAGTACTTCGTGCTGGGCGCCATTGCCTCGGGCATGCTGCTCTACGGCATCTCCATGATCTACGGCGCCACCGGCATGCTCGACTTCGCCGGCGTGGCCAGGGCGGTGGCCAGCGGCGAGACCGACCGCATGGTGCTCCTCTTCGGGGTGGTCTTCGTGGTCATCGGCGTCGCCTTCAAGTTCGGCGCCGTGCCCTTCCACATGTGGGCGCCCGACGTCTACCAGGGCGCGCCCGTGGTGGTGGTGGCCTTCCTCGGCAGCGTGCCCAAGATCGCCGCCTTCGCCATGGCCATGCGTATCCTGGTCGAAGGGCTGGGCGGCCTGGGGCTCGGCTGGCAGGGCTGGGAGGGGATGCTCATCATCCTCGCGGTACTCTCCATGGCCGTGGGCAACATCGTGGCCATCGCCCAGACCAACATCAAGCGCATGCTGGCCTACTCCACCATCTCCCACGTGGGCTTCATCCTGCTGGGCATCCTGGCGGGGAACGGCGCCGGCCAGAGCGCGGCCATGTTCTACGCCATCACCTACGCCCTCACCGCCGTGGGGGGCTTCGGCCTGCTCACCATCCTCAGCCGCAAAGGGGTGGAGGCGGAGAACCTGCACGACCTCAAGGGACTCAACGACCGCAGCCCCTGGCTGGCGGGCATGATGCTGCTCATCCTCTTCTCCATGGCCGGCGTACCGCCCCTGGTGGGCTTCTTCGCCAAGCTGTTCATTCTCGACGCCCTGGTGAAGGCGGACCTGGTTTGGCTGGCCGTGGTGGCGGTGGCTTTCTCGGTGATCGGCGCCTTCTACTACCTGCGGGTGGTGAAGGTGATCTACTTCGACAAGCCCCTCACCCAGGCGCCCATCGTCAGTGGCATGGACGCGAGGATCGCCATCTCCGTGAACGGCCTGGCCATGCTCTACTACGGGCTCTTTCCCGCCTCCCTGCTGGCCGCCTGCCGCGTGGCGCTCGGGGGATAGGCCGGGGCCGGGCCCGTGTCCGCCGCGGCGACAGCGCCGGCCTCCTCCAAAGAGGGTGCTGGCGCGTCGTCGCCGGCCAGGGGCCGCATTCCGGGCAACCGCGCCATCTGGGTGGGGATCCTCGCCGAGCTCACCGAGTTCACCCTCATGTTCCTGGTCTATTTTTTCGCCCGAGTGAACCATCCGCAGATGTTTCACGAGGGGCCGCGCAAGCTCTCCCTGCTGGCGGGCAGCGCCAACACGCTGATCATGGTCTCCAGCAGCTACTTGGTGGCGCGGGCGGTGCTGGCCATGCGCCAGGACCGCCCCGAGGGTGCGCTGCGCTGGCTGCTGGCGGCCTTCGTGGTGGGCGCGGGCTACCCCGTGGTGAAGTTCCTCGAGGTGCGCTGGAACCTGGAACAGGGACTCACGGGCGGAGGCGACGTCTTCCAGATGTCGTACTACTATCTCACCTTCAACCACCTGGTGCACACGGGCTGGGGGCTGCTGGGGATGGCCTGGGTGGTGGCGCGGACCTGGATGGGGGCCTATGATGCGAAGAACCACAACGGCCTCGTCGCCTTCGCCAGCTACTGGCACGCCACCGACCTGGTCTGGCTGATGATCTTTCCGCTCTTCTACGTGATGCCGTGATGACCGCCCTTCGCAGAATCGATCTGGCCTGGGCGCTGCTGGTGCTCCTCACCCTTACCGGTGTTTTTCTGGGCGAGTTCAGGCAGGGTGGCTTCTGGGTGGTGCTGGTCATCGCCCTGGTGACCGCTCTCAAGGGGCGGTTGGTGATCGACGTCTTCATGGAGCTGGGGGAGGCCTCCCTCGTGCTGCGCCGCCTGGTCCGGGGATTCGGCCTGCTGGTGCCTGCATTGATTCTGGTCACTTACCTTTGGGGTCCCCTGCTGGCAAGATTCAACTGGCTCCTGGAATGATGGCCGGTCCTCGTTCCGGGAATGATTCGTTCGTTTTGATGTAGCAGGTATTCGATCATGGATCTTTCAACGCTGTTCACGCCGCCCGTCATGGGCATCACCGCCGTTCTCGCCCTTCTCGGCCTGGTCATCGGCTATTTCATCGGCAGGTCGGGAGAGAGACAGCGCAAGGAAGAGGCGCTGGCCAGGGCCGCGGACGAGGCCCAGCAGCAGCTGGAGAAGCAGCGCAAGGAGCTGGAGCTGCGCATGGAGGCCGCCGCCAAGGCCCACGCCGCCGACCTGGAGAAGCTGCGCGCCGACCAGCAGGAGCAGATCGGGCAGCTCGGTCAGGCCCACCAGAAGCTGGTGGACTCCCTCAAGGAGAGCCACGCCGCCGAACTGGAGCGGCTGGAAAGCGAACATGCCCAGCTCATCGACAAGCTCAACAGCGACAACAACGCCAACCTCAAGGTGCAGCAGGAAGCCCACGAGGCGCAGCTTCGTGAGATCAACGAACGCTCCGCAAAGCTCATCCGAGAGCTGGAGGAGCGGCGCAAGGCCGAGATCATCCAGCTCAAGGGCGAGACCAACCAGACCATCGCCGCCCTGAAGGAGGAGCACAAGCGGGCGCTGCAGCAGGAGCGTGAGGCGGCGGCCCGCGCGAAGCACGAGGCGCGCCAGGCCCTGGACGAGGCGCGTCGCAGCCATTCCGAGGCGCTGGTGAAGGTGCGCACCGAACTGCGCCGGGAGATCCAGGCGCGGGAGGAGGAGGCGAACCGGCTGCGCCAGCGCGTGGAGCGGCTGGAGGAGAGCCTGCGGGAGAAGGAGAGCCAGATCCGCGAGGCGCGCCTGAGGAACATGTTCTCGGTGTCGAAGTCGGGTGAGAAGCTCATCAAGGTGGTACGCAGCGTGCAGGAGCTGGCCACCGAGTTGGACGAGACCTCGCGCGCTGTTACCGATGGTGAGTACTCCTTCTTCGAGGAGATCAAGGATCAGCGCGACCGCGAGACGGTGCTGAGCCTGGCCGCCGGAGTGGCCGTCGCCGAACCTGGCAAAGAGGATCTGGTGGGCGAAGAGGCGGTAGGAACCGAAATCGCAGGAGAGGCCGCCGACGAGGTTTCTTCCGAGGAAGGGTCGGACTCTTCCGGAGGAGGAGAACGGGGCTGAGCGACATAAGGAGTTGCAAAGCCAGCGCAATAGGGTCTAATAACCCCTTTCCATTCTCACAGGGAATCCAGGTGTTCGTACAGGAAAAGACCATGTCGGTGTCCGGCCTGCTGGGCGCCGGCGCACTGCTCCTCGCCGCCAGCCTGCCGGCCCTCGGCGGGTTAGACCTCACCTACCGGGCCGACGAGCTCGACCTGGAGCCGGCGGTGCAGGTGAAGGAGTTCACCAACCGCACAGTGCAGGAGTACCGCATCAACGGCAACCTCTACATGATCAAAATCACGCCCAGGTACGGACCGCCCTACTACCTGGTGGACGACACCGGAAGCGGCGAGCTGGAGTTCCGGCGCGACGATCCCGCCCGCGACATGCTCATTCCCAAGTGGACCCTGATGACCTGGTAACGAGGAGAGACCACCCATGATCCGATTGCTGGCATCGACGCTCCTGCTGTTCGCCACCGCTTTGCAGGCGGCCACCATCGACGACGTGAGGGCGCGCGGCGAGCTGCGCTGCGGCGTCAACACCGGCCGCCTGGCCGGCTTTGCCTGGAAGGACGAGGCGGGCCACTGGTCCGGCTTCGACGTGGACATGTGCCGTGCCGTGGCCGCCGCCGTGCTGGGGGACGCGAAGAAGGTGAAGTTCGTGCCCCTAAAGACGGCCGAACGTCTCCCCGCCCTGGCCCAAGGGCGCGTGGACCTGCTGGCGCGCAACACCACCTGGACCCTGACCCGCGACCTGGACATGGGCATCAGCTTCGTCGCCATCGTCTACTACGACGGCCAGAGCTTCATGGTGCGCAAGAAGTCGGGCAAGCGCAGCGCCCTGGAGCTGGACGGCGCCTCCATCTGCGTGCAGAAGGGCTCCACCAGCATCGTCAACGTGAAGGGCTACTTCCACGTCCACCGCATGAAGTACAAGCTGGTGGAGCTCGACACGCCCGAGGCCACCCTGCAGGCCTTCCTCGACGGCCGGTGCGACGCCATCACCAGCGATCACTCCCAGCTCCACTCCCTGCGCAGCGTCACCGACGATCCGGACAAGTACCGGGTGCTGCCCGAGGTGATCTCCCAGGAGCCCCTGGCACTGGCGGTGCGCGAGGGCGACGATCGCTGGCGCAAGGCGGTGCAGTGGGTGGTCTTCATGATGGTGAACGCCGAGTACTTGGGGATCGACCAGAAGAACATCAAGCGAGTGAAGGAGAACGCCAGCCGCCCCGAGACCCTCAAGCTGCTGGGCCTGCACAAGGATACCGGCAAGGGCGTGGGCTTCACCCCCGGCTGGGGCGCCCGCATCATCGAGCAGGTGGGCAACTACGGCGAGGTGTTCGACCGCAACCTGGGGCTGGGCTCGAAGCTGCATATCGGGCGCGGTCTCAACGCCCTCTGGAACCAGGGCGGGCTGCTCTACGCGCCGCCCATCCGCTGATCCGCCGGCTCAGGGATTCCGCTTCAGGTAGCGTTCGGTGGCCAGTGCCGCCAGGGCGCCCATGCCCGCAGCGATGACGATCTGCTTGTCGGGCACGTCGGTGACGTCGCCGGCGGCGAAGA
>Ga0256914_1004119_pt1 | contig 11110 bp, 9 predicted proteins | sample HulkmetaG_FD_191571 | JGI IMG/M metagenome (GOLD analysis project Ga0256914, IMG submission 191571) | Hydrothermal chimney microbial communities from Main Endeavour vent field at the Juan de Fuca Ridge, Pacific Ocean - Hulk | ecosystem: Environmental > Aquatic > Marine > Hydrothermal vents ...
AAGTGTTTGATTTTGTCGATTAATTCGTTTTTGATTTTTTGTAACGTCGAATGCGTCGTGGTGTTATCCTTAGCCAAAAAATCAACCGCGCCGAGTTCGAGAGCTTTAATCGTGGCGTCCGCCCCTTCCGATGTAAGCGAACTGAACATAATCACGGAAGTGGGGGATTCTTTCATTATTATTTCGAGAGCTTCCAAGCCCGTCATAACGGGCATTTCGACATCGAGCGTAACAACGTCGGGTTTTAAAGCCTTTACTTTTTCAACCGCATCTTTACCGTCGCGCGCAGTGCCGATTACTTCGATTTCGGGAACCTCCCTGAGCAAAAAAGAAATCGATTGCCGCATAAAAGCGGAATCGTCAACAACCAAAACTTTAATTTTCTTATTCATCTTTCACGTCTTCTATTTGTGTTACAATGTCTGCTATGTCCGCAATCATTACGACGGTTCCGTCTCCCATAATGGTGGAACCCGCAATGCCTTTTATGTTGCCGAGATATTTTCCGAGCGATTTAATTACGATTTCTTCCTGTCCGAGCAAACGATCGACTTTCAAGCCGAAACGTTTTTCCGCTATTCCGACAATTACGATGTAATGCCAATCGCGCTCGGTGGAATTTCCGCGTTTATAAAGACTATCTTTCAAATCCACAAGCGGAATTACGGTATCTCTTAATTTGATTACTTCACTGCTTCCAATCATGTAAATATCTTCTCTCGAAACGCGAACGACTTCAATAACCGTATTTAGCGGAATAACAACGATTTCCGTATCGATTTGCACGAGCAAGCCTTGAATAATGGCAAGCGTAATGGGCAATTTAATAATAAATTTCGAGCCTTTGCCCGGTTCGGTTTCGATATTTATTATTCCGCGAAGTTTGGTGACGTTGGTTTTTACGACGTCCATTCCGACACCGCGTCCCGAAACGTTAGAGACTTTTTGCGCCGTCGAAAACCCCGGAGCGAAAATAAGATTGAGAATGTCGTTCCTGCTTAATTCTTCCGCTTTTTCGGGTGTTATAATTCCTTTCTCGATGGCTTTCGCCTTTATTTTTTCGGGATCTATTCCGCGTCCGTCGTCTTCAATCGAAATGATAATGTTGTTTCCTTCTTGTTCGGCGGAAAGAACGATTGTTCCCGTCGGGTCTTTTCCGATTTTCTCGCGTTCTTCCGGCGGCTCAATTCCGTGGTCAACGGAATTTCTGACCATGTGAACAAGCGGGTCGTTAATTTCTTCTATCAAAGTTTTATCGAGTTCGGTTTCTTCACCGACTATTTCCAAACGCACCTTTTTGCCGGTCATCTTACTCAAGTCGCGAATAACGCGCGGAAATCGATTGAATACTTTTCCGATTTTCACCATTCGCGTTTTCATGACGGCAAGTTGCAATTCGGTTGTCATCAAATCGATTTGTTGAGTCGCTTCCGAAAGGTCGCGCGAAATATCCGTGCCTTCGAGTTCTTGCAAAACCGTATTGTTAACCTGCAAAAGTCTGTTTCGCCCGAGAACCAATTCCTGAACGATGTTTAACAAGTCGTCGAGACGTTCGACTTCGACGCGAATGGTGCTGTCGGTTTTCTTCGCGTGGTGCTGAGCTTGTGCCGCCTGCGCCGGCGCTTGAGGTTTTTTCTGTTCCGCAGGCTTTTCCGCCGGTTTTTTAACTTCTTCTTGTCGAGGCTGTTCGGGTTCTTCGGCTTTCGGAGGAACTTCTTTGCTTTCTTCGGAAGGTTTTTCTTCTTCGCTTTTTTCTTCCTCGGTTTCCTCGGATTTTTCCTCCCGAACTTCTTCCTGCGGAGGTTCTTCCGCCTCGGCGGCTTTTTCTTCTTCGGCGGGAGCGGGCGCTTCTTCTTGTTTCTGTTGCGGTTCTTCGGTTTGGGCGGTTGCCGCGCCCGAATTTAGCGCTTCAATCAGATTCGTTAATTTCACAACGACTTCTTCGGTGTCGTAATCTTCGTTTTTATTCGCTTCGATTACGTCCACGAGAGCTTTTATCGTATCGTAAGCGAGTAGGATTGCGTCCATAATATCTTCGTTCAGAGAAATTTCACCTTTACGAAGTTTATTTAACAAATCTTCGCAGCGGTGTGTAACTTTTTGCAATTTCTCCAAACCGAGAAAGCCGGACGTTCCTTTTATCGTGTGAAACGAACGGAAAATTTCGTTCAACAAGTCCTTGTCGTCCGGACGATTTTCCAATTCCATTAAATCGACGTCGAGTTTCTCCAAGATTTCCCGTGTTTCAACGAGAAAACTTTCGAGAATTTCAGCCATCATCGGGTCGTTAAGTGCGGAATAATCAGCCATTATTCTCTCCCGAAAATAATTTATCTATTTCGTCTTGCGATGCGGTTCCGCCGCCGCCTTTTTGTTGGTCGGCAATTAGTTTGTCTATTTCGTCTTGTCTTGCGGAAGAAGTATCGTATTTCGCTTCCGGGTCGAAAGTTGTTTTTTCCGGCGCATCGAGTTTCGCCGAAAATTCAGGCGTGGTTTCGAAATGCGACGAATGAATGTTATTAATGAGTTTCGACAACTTTTCATGAACGTTAATAATCAAATGGTTGACCGCGGCGAGTTGTTGAGCCGTAATATCCTGAACCTGCAAAGCCAACGTGATATTGTACGTTTCGTTATTTATGCCTTTTATTTTTTCGCGCACTTCGAACAACGCATTATCACAAACGCTCAACGCCTTGAACCGTTCCACAAGTTCTTTTCCTTTTTCGGTTAATGACGCTTCTTCGAGAATTTGAGCGAAAATCTTTTGTTTTTCACTTCTTGCGTTTTCTATTTGCTGTAATTTGTTTTCTATTTCGTTGAGCGATGCCGAAATGGCATCCACTCTGTCGAGAATTTCCGTCGTCGCCATTTCGGTTGCGGAGGTAACGCTGTCTATTTTGGACGAAGCGGTCGGCATCTTAGCCGTGCTTTCCGCAATTCTGTCGTTGATTTCCTCGAGCAGAGGCACAACGTCGCGCATAAATTCAACCAAGTCCTGAAGCAAAGGAATGACTTTTTCGGTAAACTTAAAGACTTCCTTAAGCTCCGTAATCATTTGTACAACTTGGGTCAACGTCATTGTCACTTTTTCCATAGCCGCCTCTGTTTTAAGTTGTTTCCAAAACTTGGTTAATTTTTTCTTGTAATACCTGCGGCGTAAACGGTTTAATAACGTAATTATTTACGCGAGCTTTCAGGGCTTGAATAATATCCTCTTTAACTCCGCGGGTTGTTACCATCAAAATGGGCAAATCGGAAAATCTTTCATCGCCGCGAATCGCTTGAGTTAATTCCAAACCTGTCATATTCGGCATATTCCAATCGGTAATCACAAAATTAATTCCGGGCGTCGATTGTAATTTTTCAAATGCGTCTTTACCGTCTTCGGCTTCCACAATTTCGTCGTAACCGAGATTTTTCAGCGTGTTTACAACAATTCGTCTCATGGTTACCGAATCGTCAACGACTAAAAATTTTAACGCCATAAGTTTTCTCCTTAATTAATTTAATTCAAATATTTCGCGACTTCGTACTGTAATCTTTTCGGGTCAAAGGGTTTGACCAAATAAGAATTCGCTCCCGCCTTAATACCTCTGTCGATATCTTCGCTGTTAGACAACGACGAAAGAATTATCACAGGGGTTTCGTCGTATTCGGGGTTTTCGCGAATAACTTTAATCAATTCGAACCCGTCCATGTTCGGCATGTTAAGGTCCGTGATAATCAAATCAAACTTATACTGCGATAATTTTTCCGCCGCTTCCATTCCGTCCGACGCTGAAATGACTTCGAAACCCGCCATTTTCAGCGTAAAAGTCACGAATTTTCTTATCGTCGGCGAATCGTCGGCAACAAGCACATACTGTTTCATTTATTATTACTCCTTCTTATATCCCACCGTTTTCGGAAAACTCACAAGTTTAAAGGCTTTGGAAATTCCGTGTAACGTTTCCGAATAACCGATAAACAAATATCCGCCTTTATTCAACGCGTTATATAGATGGTTTACAACTCTCATTTTCGATTCTTTGTCGAAATAAATCAAAACGTTAGCGCAAAAAATAACGTCGAAATCTCTCATTCGACGCATTTCCATATCGTCGGCAAGATTCAATATTTTGAATGTAACCATTCTTTTAACGTCGCTTGAAAGAATGTAACGTCCGTTCTCAGCTTTGAAATATTTCTTTATGTAATACGGCGGCGTGTTTCTGACGGCATATTCCTTATAAATACCGCTTCGCGCCGTGTTGAGAACCTGGTAATTTATATCGGTCCCGACTATTTCGAAACGAACGTTCGGATATTTCGGTTGAATCATTTCCTTAATCGTAATGGCGACGGAATACGGTTCTTCGCCCGACGAGCAAGCCGCGCTCCAAATTTTAATGCGCGTTTTGTTTCTATTTTCGGGCATCGCCATAATTTCGGGAATGACTTTCGTAACCAATGCATCGAGTTGAGGTTGATTACGGAAAAAGAACGTTTCGTTAATCGTAATCACTTCAAAAAGTTCGTTGTATTCCGCCTTGTTATTTCTGTTTTTCTTGAGATATTCAAGATACTCTTTGAACGAATTCAGTTTTAGGAAATTGACCCGTTTCAGCAAACGACTTTCGAGCAAATATTTTTTGTTATCCTGAAAATAAATCCCCGTCAGTTCGTAAATAAATTTGCGCCACTCGTCGAATTCCGCAGGAGAAAGCTCTTTTTTCTTCGCTTTCGAAAAGCCGAAATTCAAAGAGCTCGCGCCGGGTCTATTTCCGAAACCGCCAAAATTTCCAGCCATTTTATTTCTCTTCTATTCCTTTTTCATTAATTATTTCCGCCGCTTTGTCCGCAACCATTTCGTCGTCGTCTTCTTTTAATTTCAGCAAAGCTTCGTTAACTTCCTCGCCGTCAAGTTGGGAAAGAAATTCCAACAATCGCATTTTGTTCCAAGCATTATCGTCTTTTATCATGGTATCGAGGAAGACCAATGCGGTATCGAGGCAAAGGAAGAAAAGCAATTCCATTGCTGAAAGGCGCACTTCTTCGTCCATGCTTTCAAGTTTCAGCGTGAAAATATCGCAAAGTTGTCTGAATTCAACGGGAGTTAATTCGCCGAGCGATTGTCCTTCTTCTGCGGCGACGACTTCTTTGAAAAGTTCCATTAGCGCGCCTTCGCGTTTGAAATCCGAGGCGAGTTTGATAAAACTACGGTAAAAAATCAACGGATTTTCAAAAAATTTATTTTTAACGTTTTCGTCGAATTCTTCATTCTCGCCGAAATTCGCCAACGACGCTTTTATTATTTCCTTATCCGAAAAATCTTTCAGCAATTTCGATGCGGCAATTTTATATTGCATATCCGCTTCATTAATCACTTCGACCAAAGTGTTTTTCATGCTTTCGTCAAAAGGAATATCGAGCGCGAATTTCGCGTGTAATTTCGCAAGCGCTTCGACTACAACCCACGTCAACGGCGGATTTAATTTTTTCAACTCGCCGAGAAGAGCGAAGAAAATCTCTTCGTTTCCGACTTCTCCCATGCTTTCAATCATCGAATACTTTGTCAAATCGTCCGCAGTTTCGTATTCTTTCGCCATAAAATCGATTGCTTTTTTGCTTCCGATTTTACCCAAAGCATCGAAAATAGTCGGATGAAAAAGTTCGTTTTCCCCGTATTTCTCTATTATCAAATCTACGGCTTTTTGACTTCTGATATTTCCGAGCGCTTCTATGCATGCGAGAATCACATTATCGTTTTGCGTCATTTTCAAGACGCCGATAATATCGTCTTCCACTTCGGAAGAACCGATTAAACCGAGAATGTCGATTATAAATTTCTGGTCGTCGTCGTTCGCTTTTTTCAAATATTTTAACATTGCGGGAATTGCGGGTTTTCCTTTTTTCAAAAGGATTTCGCCGGCAAGATTTCTTACGGCAATATTCGGCGAGGAAATGTAAGGCACTACAAGTTCGGGTATTTTTTCGTTCGAGTTTTCTATTAACGCCTGTGAAACGGCATCTCTTATGCCCGCATCTTCGTCTTCAATCATTTTTACTATTTCCGTTACCGCTTCGTCGGAAAACTCGTCTTTCGAGAGCTCCGTTAAAATTTCCCTCTTTTCTTCCACCGAGGCGGTACTCAAACGCGAAATTAATTCGTTTTCCATAACCTTTTATCGCCTTATTATATATGAAAATTATTTCTTTCGTATTATCGATGAAACATTGTAAAATTTTAGCCTTTTTTACAAAATTATCAAATCTTTTTAATCTTGCTTTTCATTATTGTTTGGTTAATATTAGCCAAAGGTAGAATATTGTTCCGCAACCTAACTTATTTTTTTAGTCACTTCAATATCAAGCTGTTCCATTCTGTACCGCAATTTGGAACGGGAAAGTCCCAAAATCTTTGCGGCTTTAACTTGATTTCCGTTGGTGATTTCGAGCGTTTTCGTAATCAAATCGCGCAAAACAATGTCCACCTTAATTCCTTGCGGCGGAATTTTCAATACATATTCGTCTTCTTCGGAATTTTCCGCATCACCGTCCGTTTCGAGAAAATGGAAATGTTTTCTTTTCAACTCTTTGCCGTCGGCAAGTAAAACCGCTCTTTCCATCGCATTTCGCAACTCACGAATGTTGCCTCTCCAATATTGTTTTTCAAGCAATTCAATCGCTTCGTCGGAAATAAGCGAAATATTCTTGTTGAATTTTTCGGAAAATTCACGCAAAAAAGAATACGCCAATACGGGAATATCTTCTTTCCTCTTGCGCAATGGCGGAATTACGATTTTCGCGACATTCAAGCGGAAAAACAAATCTTCTCTGAAAGTGCCTTTTTTAACCTCCTCTTCCAAACTTTTATTGGTCGCGGCGATGATACGCACATCCACCGTTATTTCGCGTTCGCCTCCGACGCGATAAAATTTCTTTTCCTGAAGTACACGAAGAAGTTTCACTTGCAAGTCGAGAGAAAGTTCGCCGATTTCGTCAAGTAAAATCGTTCCGCCGTTCGCCAATTCGAATTTACCCAATTTCGTTTTATTTCCCGCGCCCGTAAAAGCGCCTTTTTCATGTCCGAAAAGTTCGCTTTCCGCCAATTCTTTGGTTATCGCGCCGCAATTTATCGCAACAAACGGTTTCTGCGAACGTTCGCTCTGTTGATGAATATAGCGCGCGAAAACTTCTTTTCCCACGCCGCTTTCGCCTTCGAGTAAAATTGTCGTATCGTTTTTGGCAAGAATCCCGACTTCCGCGACAACGCGTTGAATACTTTTGCTTTTACCGAAAAATTCGCGCGTTATTTCTTCTCCCGAAAGCAACGTGTTCAATTTGTCCACCTGAAGGCGCAAATTCAAGTGTTTTTCGCATTTTTCAAGCACAAGTTTAAGATGTTCGGGACTTATCGGCTTCAACAGAAAATCGAATGCGCCGCGTTTCATCGCCTCGACCGCAATATTTACATCGGCAAATCCCGTAATCATAATGACGGGAATCCCGGGAAATTTTTTCTGTAATTCGGAAAGAATATCGAGCCCGCTAATCGAACTCAAATATATATCAAGCAGTATTATATCGGGATTGACGCTCTTAACTTTTTCCAACGCTTTGGAAGCATCAAGACAATAATCCGCCTCGTAGTTAAATTTTCTTATAACTTTCTGAAGGCTTTTGCAAATAAGGTCGTCATCGTCAATAATTAATACTTTCGGGGTCATAATATTATTCCTTTGAATATTTAAACTTCACAATAAATTTTGCACCTTTTCCCACTTCGCTTTCAATGAAAATTTCCGCATTGTGTTTATCGAGAATTTCTTTTGTTACTGCTAACCCGATGCCAACGCCGCTTTCTTTTGTCGTGAAAAATTTCTCGAAAATTTTTCCTTCATGCTCTTTTTGAATTCCGTGTCCGTTATCCGCAACTTCGAAATATACGTATTCGCCCTCGACAAAGGTTTTTAAGCTCACTTGAGCGTTTTCTTGCACGGCTTCAAACGCATTCGTAAGCAAATTAAGCAAAACCTGAACCATTTGGTTTTTATTTGCGATAATTCGGACATTTTCTTCCGACAAATTTTTATGTAGTTTTATCCCTTTTTTCTTCGCCTGGAACTTTACGAAATCGTACGCTTGCTGTGCGATAAGATTAACCGAACAATGTTCGAAACTATCGTCTTCGCCGTTTCCGCGAACGAAATCCATCGTTTGTGCAATAATATTTTCAATTATCGCAATAGCTTCTTTTCCGTTATGAACGATTTCAGGGAAGTCCTTATCTTTCTCGCAATCGCTGTTTTCAAGCAAGTCGAAATTTATTCGCAAAACCGAAAGCGGATTGCGGACCTCGTGCATTAAATCGGCAAACATTCTACCGAGAAGTTGAAATTTGTTTTTTTCTATTTCGTTTTTTTTCATTTTTATTTTTTTTTAATTAAAAACTTACTTACAAAAATTTTGCCAATAATTTTCATTGACGGCAAAATTTTCAATCGATTATATTAATTTTATACAAATTACGAATTTCTCAGGGTAAATTCACTATTCCCGATAGGGTTTAATAAAAAAAGCGGACAGAACGCCCGCTTTTTTGTTCGTTTTGGGAGATTTTATTCCAAATATTTATTTTCATTACTTTTCGTCGAATTATCAAATCCGATATTGAACATCGAAATCATGTTTCTGAGTTCTTCGGAAAGTCTTGCAAGGTCTTCGGTTGCTTGCGCAATTTGATGAATGCCCGAATTGGTTTCCTGCGTAATATTGTTCATTACTTCCATGCTTCTTGCAATTTCCTCCGCGGCGCGGAGTTCCTCGTCGCTTGCCTGAGCAAGATTATCGATTTCAACTTCCACGCGCTCGGCTTCTTCCATTACTTTATTCAGCACTTCCTCGACCTCTTCGGTTTTGCGTTTTCCTTCTTCAACCGCGTGTGCGGCGTTTTCCATGGAGCGTTCGGCGGTTTTTGTTTCTTCCTGGATGGAAGAAATCATTTCCGCTATTTCCTTGGTTGCGCGCAAAGTTCTTTCGGCAAGTTTGCGCACTTCGTCCGCTACAACGGCGAAACCGCGTCCTTGTTCGCCCGCGCGCGCCGCTTCGATTGCCGCGTTCAATGCAAGCAAATTGGTTTGGTCGGCTATTTCGTTAATTACGTTCGTAATTTGTCCGATTTGTTCCGTTTTGGTCGTAAGCGATTTAACCGAAGCGCTCGTTTCCTCGGTTGCTTCTACGATTTTCTCCATTCCGTCTTTCGCTTCGTTGATTTTTACAACGCCCTTCTTCGAATACTCGTCGGATTCGTGCGCAAGCTCGGCGGCGCGTTTCGCGTTTTCGGTCGTTTCCATTATCGTACGGGTAACTTCTTCCACCGCCGCGGTTACTTCGTTCGATTGTCCGCTAAGTTCGTTTGCGCCCGCCGCCATTTCTTCGGCGCTCGAAGAAATTTGTGTTCCCGCGCTTGCCGTCGCTTCAATAACTTCGCGGACGTGCAAAATGAGTTCGCGTATTTTTCTGACGGCGTTATTAAATCCTTCGAAAAGCTCGGCTATCACGTCATCGCTTCTTTTAGGTTTGACCTCAACGGTCAAGTCGCCTTCGGCAAATCTCGCCATCGCCGAAAGAATCGTTTGCGTACTTTCGGCAAGATATTCTTTATCTTGTTGCTCTTTTTGTTTGGCTTTTTCGGCTTCTTCAGCCGCTTTCGCCGCTTCGGCGGATTTGCGTTCGCTTTCTTCGAAAAGTTCTTTCAATTTATCGCGCATTATATTTAATTGGTACATTAAAATGCCTATTTCGTCATTAAGGAAATGTTTGATTTCATATGAAAAATTACCTTTCGAAACTTCGTCGGTAAATTTAATCGCTTTTTGAATGGGAGTGATAATTCTTTTTCTAAAGACGAACATAAAACCGAACAAAAACACCGCAATTACAATGGCAATCTTTATAATCAAATTCTTCGTTCTTTGTTCTATAATCATGAAACTGTCGGTTTCGTCCTTAATTATCGTTATGCAACCGATATCATTATCCGAAAAATCTTTAAGCGGAAAGGAAAAAATCACATAAATCCTCGAATTATCCGTAAAAGTTTTGGGTTGCTGTGTGATTTCCTTACTTGCAATCAATTTTTTGAAACGCGGGTTGGAAAACTTAAAATAAATCAAATCTTTATTTCGAATAATATTACCCTCGCTTTTAAACTTAATCACCCCTGCTACGCTTTCTTTCAAGCCCAATGCGTATTCCATCATTAATGTTTGTGATAAACCTTCCAGCACTTTATCGATTGTTAACCCCATTTCGACCGAACCGATAAACTTTCCGTCCTTGAACATAGGAAACACGGCACGCAAGCCGATACCCGCGCGTCCGACTTCCAACCCCGTTATCGGGCTTTTGGTTCTTATCACTTCAACGACGGTTTTTCTGAAAGAGGTCAAATCGTCGCCGTATTTCTCGGGTTTATGTAACCTTAAAAAGGAGCGTCCGTCGGGTAGATGGAATTGAAATTGTTGAATTCCGTATTGTTCTCTAATTTTGTTTTGGTACTGGTACAATAAAAGTTCTTTCAATTTTTCTCGGTCTCGTTTGGCAAACGCGTTAACAATCGCTTCGTCTTTCGACACGAAATTCAATGCAAGCGTAAGTACGTTGAGCGAAGAATTTATTTCTTTTTTTACGAATTGTTCGGACATCGTTTTCGTCCGCTGTATTATTCTGTCTTTGTCCTCATTAAACATACCGCGAACACTACTCATAACCATATACCCGATAATCGCCATGCCGATTATCATTACAGCCACGCTTTGAGTTTGCATGGATTGGTAAAATTTCACTTTCATTTGCTTTACCTCAAATGTTGTTTACATAATTCTTACCGAATTATCGATTAAGAATTTTCAGATTTTAGAGGTAACGGAAAAATTTTTTCGGTGATAGAGCGAAGTTTTCCCGAAATTCGCTTATGACAGGGGAACAACCCGCCGCACCGTCTCCCGAACCGAACAAACACAGTCTTTACGAGGAGATTTCCCGCAAAAAGCGGGAAAACGACGAAGCAATCTGTTGCACTACTGCGCAAACCCAAATAAACACTGTCTTTCCGAGTCCCGCC
>Ga0256914_1004120_pt1 | contig 11110 bp, 11 predicted proteins | sample HulkmetaG_FD_191571 | JGI IMG/M metagenome (GOLD analysis project Ga0256914, IMG submission 191571) | Hydrothermal chimney microbial communities from Main Endeavour vent field at the Juan de Fuca Ridge, Pacific Ocean - Hulk | ecosystem: Environmental > Aquatic > Marine > Hydrothermal vents ...
GACGGCCTGCTCCTCTCCGAGTGCAAAGGTCTTCTGCCTGAAATTGGCCGATATGTCAACGGTATTGTCATAACGCTCCTGAAGCAGCCTCACCACTTCATCGAGTTCGGAAGAGCCCCCCTTTTTCACTCGAGTCTCCTCTCCTGTCTCCTCTGACGCCTTAGGCTGTCCGGAAGAAAGGGCCAGGGCGTGGCCCGGCCGCATGAATAGGCACCACATGGAGAGGGAGATGACCACAAGTAGCAGAAATGGAGGGCACGCCCTCGGACGATTGACACCTCCGGCCGCTGCCCTTTCAGATAGACCTTTCATGAATCTTCGTCTGGCTGGCTCCATATACCTTCCTTCAGGGGATGATATCCCTTTCTTTTCCAATGCCTCAAGCATTTGGGGCCAGGAGCTTGAATCCTATGAGCGGATCGGCAAGCCTTCTTGCCGGGCAATCCTTGATCTCGATCACAATGCACTCGATCACATGCCATGCCTTGACCCCAGAGCGGACACAGCCGGTTATGGTCCTGTCCTTCCTGCCACAGGCCATGTGCATGTGGAGGATGGGCCGCCCGGTATCGTCAGGGAATATGGTACCTGTACCCACCACCTCGTGCGCCTCGTGAAGCAGATGCTTCATTGGCCGCACAGGCACCTTGCGGCCATCCTCGGGCCCTACCACCAGCAGGCTGTCCATGTCTGCACCGCCCACGGCCACGACGGCAGCCGCCTCTATGCCCTCCTTCATGGCCAGGGCCTCGAGAGACTCGTGCACCACATCACCGTGTTCCAGACGGACCACAAAGATACGCCCCAACTCACCACTGGTGTATTTCATCTCAGGACTCCCGCTGCTTATCTCTTCATCCGGCCGGGGTAGTCATCCGGCAGGTCGTCCGGGATGGTCTCGATCCCTGCGAACATGGGTTCATGAAGCGGAAGCACGATGTCTGCCATCTCCTTGACCCTGTTTATCTGGTCATAGGCCTCGTATGCATTCACAAGGGTGCCCGGCGGGATCACATCCATCTCCATTGCCAGGATCTTCTGGGGCGGAAAGAAGTTCTCCAAAATGGTGCAAAAACCGCTTATTGCACAGGTGCCCTGGTCTGTTTCGATACAAATGGTCATGCCTCCCCTGGTGTGTGCCGGGGTGTGGACCATCCTGATCCCGGGCTCCACCTCCTGATCCCTGTCCAGCCGCACCATCTGGCCCGCCTCGTCCACCTCGCGGACAAAGTCCTCCATGTAGCGAAAGTCCAGGGGGTGGGGATTGTAGCAGGAGTCGAACTCCAGCTCATGGGCATAGATGGTGGCATTCACGCACTTGAAATCGTTCTCGCAGTGGTCGTTGTGCAGATGGGTATGGATGATCACGTCTATGTCCGAGGGTTTCAGGTCGAATCGTGCAAGGCCCTCCTCAAAGGTGTAGATCTTTCCGCCAATGGCCCGTTGCCGGTCCTCCGACTGGATGACCCCCATCAGACCGGTATCCACGAGGATCTTCTTCTCCCCACCCTCGAGATACCATGAGTATATGGGGATGGTGTACTCCTGACCATAATCGTGCTGGTAGGTCATCATGCCCTTGTCGAATATCTTGGTGCCAACAACTATGGGATGGATCTTGTAAGTAGCCATGACTCGCTCTCAAGCCTCCTTAAATGCCCTGGATGAATATCCTGGCTGCCAATGCTCTGCTGAAACACCTGTCGAAAGACAGTCTAATCCCAGGGCCCCTAAATTTCACCCTTGCGGATTATGGAACAGAGCAGCCTCCTGTACGATATCCCGGCTGCAGCAAAACCCTCTGTTCCGAAGTGGATATTGGCCTCGAACAGCAGGGCCCTCCTCTGCCACCAGCAGATATCGAGCCCGGCATGATCCACCCCGGTCTTGGCACAGAAGGTGCGGGCCAGTTCGATGACGGCCTCATCCACGGGCTCGAAGGAGATGGCCCCTCCCCTTGCCACATTGGTCCTGAACTCCTCGCCCATGGCCCTCTTCCAGTAGAGATGTGCTATACGGCCAGAGAGTATCACCACCCTGATGTCCCGCTCCACCGGGATGTACTCCTGGATATATGCAGTGCCCGAGCCCTCCAGATACCTGTCCAGGGCCTCTTCATCCCTGATGAGAAAAACACCCAGGCCCCTGGATGCCCCCTTGGGCACCTTGGCCACGAAGGGGAAGGAGAAGTCTTCGAGGATCTTGGCCTTCCGGTTCCGGCCGGTAAATAGCCTCGTCCTGGGGGTGGGGATGCCGGCCATCTGGAACAGCAGGCTCTGGGCAGCCTTGTCACCAAGGAGGCTGTAGGATGCAGCAGATGGATAGGTCCTGATGCCGAGGGCCGCAAACTGCCTGGCATAGTGGATGGTTGGGAACAGGACCTTCCTTGCCGAAAGGATGAGATCCCTTTCGCGCGGGGTGTAATCGGTCCAGTTGAGCCTGAGGCCCAGATAGTCCAGATCTGGACACCCCTTCAGCGGGCCTGCCAGGGCCACCAGGGGCCCTTTTTCGTGCCTATCCATTTCTAAGGCTTTCAGAGGGATTCAGCTTTGCTGCCTGCCTTGCCGGATAGATGGTTGCCAGAAAACAGATTATCACAGCCGAAAGGGCTATTATCACCAGATCAGAGGTATAGAGGAGGATCGGAATGGTGTCCGTGTAATAGACCTCTTTGGGGATCTTTATGAACTTGTACCGCTTGAGCACATGGCACAGGCCGAGCCCGCCAAGGGTGCCGATCACCGTACCCATGAGCCCGATCATGAATCCATTCAGCATGAAGATCCGCAGGATCTGCCCATCCGTGGCCCCAAGGGCCTTGAGGATGGCGATGTCCTGCTTCTTCTCCATGACCAGCATGATGAGAGTGCTCACGATATTGAAGGCGGCGACAAGCACTATGAGCGTTAGGACCACGAACATGGCAAACTTCTCGAGCTTCAGGGCGGCAAAGAGGTTCCTGCTCATCTGCTGCCAGTCCATTACCCAGAAGGGATAGCCAAGGGCCTGCCTGACTGCCCTGGCTATGCGGTCTGCCGCATAGATGTCCGAGACCTTTACCTCGAAGCCGTGCACCTTGGAGCCGATGCCAAGGAGCTTCTGGGCGGCAGAGATGGGCACGAAGGCCAGAGACATGTCGTAATCATACATGCCTATGGACTGGATACCCTGCACCTTCACGCTCCTTATCTTCGGGATCATGCCCATAGGGGTCAGATTGCCGGATGGGAGCACTATGCGGATGGTGTCACCTGCGCTCACGGCCAAGGCTGCAGCAAGCTCCTTGCCGATGATTATCGGGATAGGCCCCTGGCCGTCATAGCCACGGAATCCATCCACTCCCATGCCCTCGAGGATCTTCCCGAAGGTGACCACCTCCCGCACACTGTCCGGATCTATCCCCCTTATGCTCACTCCGCTCACTCCGCGGGCAGAGCTCAAGAGGGCCTGGATATAGACGATTGGAGTGGCTGCCACCACCCTTGGTGTGGCCTCAAGGCCACGTAAACGGTCTATGAGATAGGAAAGGCCACTGGATGGCGGCACCTTTACTGCCTCTATGGCCCTTCTCACCTCTTCGGCCCTGGAAAAGGCACCCTCATAGCTGCGCACCAGCAGATGGGCGTTTATTCCAAGGATCTTGCTCCTGAGGTGGTTCTCGAAGCCTGCCATCACGGCTATCACCACGATCAGGGCCATAACGCCAACAGCCACCCCTGCCGTGGAGATAAAGGATATCAGGGAGATGAAGGCGTGCTTTCTCTTGGCCTTCAGATAGCGAAGGGCTACGAAAAGCTCAAATTTCATCTATCCACCACCTTATCCATCACCCCTTCTCTCCCAAGCGCCCCTTGCGGCAACATGAAAACAGCCCCCCTGCACTACTTCGGGCTCGAGCCGCCTAGCAAGCCCGCCTCAAGCCCCGGGGATCACCCTTGTTTCTTGTTTTTGGCCCCCTTGTCCTTCCGGGATCTTTTCTCTGGCCTTGACTTTTCAGGCCGAAGCTGCGGAAACAGTATCACGTCCCTGATGGATGGAGAGTCGGTCATGAGCATGATGAGCCGATCCACCCCTATCCCCTCGCCTGCAGCAGGAGGCATCCCCATCTCCAGGGCCATGACATAGTCGTAGTCCACCTCCGGTGGGATCTCGTCATCATCGCCCCGGTTTGCCACCTGCTCCTCGAACCTGGCCAACTGATCCCTGGGATCGTTGAGCTCGGAGAAGGCATTGGCTATCTCCCGGCCTGATATAAAAAGTTCAAAACGATCTGTAACACTTGGATCTTCAGCATTTTTTCTGGCCAGAGGCGATACATCCGTAGGATATTTGGTTATGAAGGTAGGCTGGATGAGCTTGGGCTCCACCAACAGGTCGAAGAGCTTGGTCCAGTACTTGCCAAGGACCATCTCCTCCTTCACAGGGTTGTCAAGATCGGCGAGACGGGCACCAAGGCGCTCCTTGTCCATGAGTTCCTGCCTGGGGATTCCGCCGATCTCCTCCAGGGCCTCGGCCAGGGTCAACTTCTTCCATGGCGGGGTCAGGTCTATGAGATGGCCCTGATACCTCACCTTGGGCTCTCCGTGCAGCTCAACCGCTATCTGGGCGAAGAGCTCCTCCGTGCGGACCATGAGATCCTCATAGGTGGCATACGCCTCATAGAATTCGAGCATGGTGAACTCGGGATTGTGCTGGATGGAGATCCCCTCGTTTCTGAAGTTCCTGTTGAGTTCGAACACCCTGTCGAACCCCCCCACCAGGAGCCGTTTCAGATAGAGCTCCGGGGCTATCCTGAGATAGAGATCCACCCCCAAGGCATTGTGATGGGTCACGAAGGGCCTGGCCGTGGCCCCGCCCACGATGGCCTGCATCATGGGGGTCTCCACCTCCAGAAAGCCGTTCGAGGTGAAATAGGCCCTCAGCATCTGGATGATACGCGAGCGCTGCCGGAAGGTCTCGGCCACGTCCTCGTTCATGATCAGGTCCATGTAGCGGCGGCGGTAGCGCAGCTCCTTGTCCTTTATGCCGTGGTACTTCTCTGGCAGCGGCCTAAGCGATTTGGTGACGAGCCGTATCCTGTCCGCCTCTATGGTGAGCTCATTGGTCTTGGTGCGAAAGAGCCGCCCCTCCACCTCGATGATGTCCCCGATATCGAACTTCTTGAAGACCTTGTACTCCTCCTTGCCTATGTGATCCCTGACCACATGGACCTGGATCTTGCCTGAGTAGTCCTTTATATGGAGGAAGGCGGCCTTGCCGAAACGCCTGAGTGCCATGATGCGGCCAGCCACCCTGAAGGTCTCCTCCACCTTTTCAAGGGCCTCTGCATCCCAGCTGCCATAGACCTTGTGAATGGCACCTGCAAGCTCCGGGCGCTTGATGTCGTTTGGGAAAAGGTTGATACCCGCCTTTTCAAGCTCTTCCGCCTTCTGGCGGCGCTGTTTGAGGATCTGACTCTCTTCGCTCAATTTGTGAAACTCCTTCCCTGTAAGGCCCCCTTTCAGGGGGAAATAGTTTTTCATACAACTGACAAGTGCCAATTCTTAGTTTACTCTGTTATGGGCGTCAAGGAGCTCAAGGGGGCAGATCCCTGCCCGAATCCGACCGCAACAACTTTTTACAGGGGAAAAAACCAGTGAACCTTCGTCTCCTCGTTCTCATGGCCTACTGCCTTGCTATATTCCTGGTCTCCTCCATACCGGGAAGCCAGCTCGGCACACCTGCCCCCGACTATCTCATGCATGGGCTGGAGTATCTCATCCTTGGCTTTCTCACACTGGAGTGGCTGAAGAGCACAAGGGCACCGAGTCTCATGGCCCCGCTTGCACTGGCCCTTGCGGCCTGGGGATTGTCGAGCCTCTACGGGGCGCTCGACGAGATCCATCAATACTTCACCCCGGGCAGATTCTGCGATCCAAGGGACTGGTTCTCGGATACCATGGGTGCGGCACTGGGGATCGCAGGCCAGGTGCTGAAGGACAATTTTTTTGAAAGCAGAAGGCCGAATGGTTAGAATCTCAGATATGGAACCGCTTAAAGAGCTCTCAAGACTGCTCGAACACTACAGGTCCTTGGGCATGGAGCGGCTGCCGAGGACGGGGCAGATCGAGCAGCTGCTCGCCTTTGAGCCTTCAAAAGTACATAGGGATTCAAGAAGCCAGGCCGGGGCCACGGGGTCGGGGCCGGAAGGTGTGGGCGGGCTTGACAGAGCCTCGTCACAGGCCATGGATCCGGGGCAGTACAGATCCCTTATGGAGCTCAGGCAGGCCGTCGAGCAGTGCAGACGCTGCCGCCTCCATGAGACGAGGACCAAGGTGGTCTTCGGCCAGGGGCCTGAAAGGGCAAGACTCATGCTTGTCGGAGAGGCCCCTGGCAGGAATGAGGATCTCCAGGGCCTGCCCTTTGTTGGAAGATCCGGCGAGCTTCTGACCAAGATGCTCCGGGCCATAAACATAGAGCGCCGGGAGGTCTTCATCACGAGTGTGGTAAAGTGCCGCCCCCCCAAGAACCGAACCCCTAAATCTGATGAGATAGCAGCATGCCTTCCCTGGCTCAAGGGCCAGATCGGGCTGATCCGGCCATCCATAATCCTCTGCCTCGGCACCACCTCGGCTCACGCCCTGCTCGACACAGACGCCCCCATGGCCAAGCTCAGGGGCAGATTCCATCCGCTTCCAGACGGATTCTGGCCAGACGGGATCAGCAATCCATCCGCAATCAAAGTGGCCGTCACATATCACCCTGCATACCTATTGAGATTTGGGGGTGCCAAGCAGAAGGCACTGAAGCTCGAGGCCTGGCATGATCTTCAGATGGTCGAAAGGGAGTACAAAAATCTTTAGGGGAAAAGATCGGACAAGAGATGCAGGCAGCGCAGGAAGCCCCCTTTGCGCCGTTGTCCTGGCAACAGTGGTGCTGGCCCTGTCCCTGATCCATCCTGCCCCCTGCCCTTGCCGGGAAAATGGATCAAGCGGCCACGAAGGGCCTGTCAATGCCAGCCTGAAGCCAGAAGGCACCACCCATCAGGAGGGGCAGATGGGGCAAAAAGGGGGAAAACTCCTTTCTGGCCCCGTGTTCAAGGTGCGGATAGACGGGGCCATAAATCCGGGCACATGCCAGCTGCTTGAAAGGGCGCTGAGGGCTGCCGAACATGGAGGTGCAAGCCTGTTGATCGTCGAGCTCGACACCCCAGGCGGGCTTGTAACCTCCCTGAGAAAGATGGTGAAGCTCGTAATGGGAAGCCCTGTTCCCGTCTGTGTCTATGTCTCCCCTTCAGGGGCACAGGCAGCCTCTGCAGGGGCCCTCCTCACCCTTTCTGCCCATATCGCCGCAATGGCCCCGGGCACGAACATAGGCGCCGCCCACCCGGTCGATCCATCCGGCAAGATGGACAAGGACTCCATAATGGGCCAGAAGGTGGAAAACGATCTCGCCGCAATGGCCAAGGCCATTGCCGAAGAGCGGGGCAGAAATGCCAAGTGGGCGGAAGAGGCGGTGAGAAGATCCGTATCGGCCACCTCCAGCGAGGCCCTGGAGGCAGGTGTCATAGACATCGTGGCAGAAGGGCTCCAGGAGCTCCTGGAGCAGATCAGGGGCCGCCAGGTAAGGACCAGTGCCGGGCTGGTACGGATCATGCCGGACGAGGGGCCGGTCCAAGTGGTCAAGGAGAACCTGAGGGACAAGATCCTTAAGGCCATTGCGGATCCCAACATCGCCTATATCCTCATGATGATAGGCGTTGTGGGCCTCTATTTCGAGCTTGCACACCCTGGGGCCATCTTTCCGGGCACCGCAGGCGCCATCTGCCTCGTGCTCGGCCTCTATGCCATGCATACACTTCCGGTCAATGCAGTGGGGATCGTGCTCATCGTCCTGTCGGTCATATTCTTCATCATGGAGCTGTTCATAGTCAGCCACGGCCTCCTTGGCCTTGCAGGGGTCGTCTGCCTCGTGCTCGGCTCCATAATGCTCTTCGATCAGGAGGTCACGGGGATGGATATCTCGAGCTCCATCCTGTGGCCCACAGTCATCACCGTATCCATATCGATGGCTACAATACTCTTCATTGCCACAAAGGCCATGCTCAAGAGGCCTCGGACCGGCCGGGAGGGGCTGATCGGCCTGGAAGGCGTGGTGAGAGAGAAGGTGGATGGAGACAAGGGGCTCGTCTTTCTCCATGGCGAGCTCTGGAGCGCAGAGAGCAGCCGCCCCATCCCCAGGGGCAGGAAGGTGAAGGTGGTGGGTATAAACGGCCTTCGGCTCGTGGTCGAGCCTGTTGATGAGTAGCTCCGAGTAGCCCCACAGGCCCACACTGCCTGGAAAAATGGGGCTTTTTTGGAAAAAAGAGATGAAGGAGGAGGTGCTTCCGTGATGTTTCCATATCCCTTTTTGGTCTTTCTGGTCTTTTTGGTGATCGCATTTCTTGGAACATCCATCAGGGTGATAAACGAATATCAGCGTGCCGTGGTCTTCAGGCTTGGCCGCGTTATAGCCGCCAAGGGTCCAGGGCTGATAATCCTCATCCCCATCATCGACAAGATGGTCAAGGTGGATCTCCGCACCATCACCCTCGATGTCCCACCCCAGGATATCATCACCAAGGACAACGTCTCTGTGAAGGTGAGTGCAGTGGTCTATTTCCGTGTCCTAGACCCTGTTGCAGCAACCGTGGAGGTGGAAAACTTCTTCTTTGCCACATCGCAACTCGCCCAGACCACCCTGAGGAGCGTGTGCGGGCAGGCGGAGCTCGACGAGCTGCTGTCAGAGCGCGAAAAACTCAACGCCAAGATCCAGAACATCCTGGATCAGGACACCGAGCCCTGGGGCATCAAGGTGAGCAAGGTGGAGGTGAAGGAGATAGACCTGCCAGACGAGATGAAAAGAGCCATGGCCAAACAGGCAGAGGCGGAGCGCGAAAGACGCTCCAAGATCATCAATGCAGAGGGCGAATTCCAGGCTGCCAAGAGGCTTGCCGAGGCCGCAGAGATCATCAGCAAGAGCCCTGCAGCCCTGCAGCTCAGGTATCTCCAGACACTGCGTGAGGTATCTGCCGAGAACAACTCCACCACCCTCTTTCCCATCCCCATAGATCTGTTCAAACCATTCGTGGAACTTGCCGAAAAGGCTAAGGAGAAATGAAAAAAGAGACTCAGGGGGCAAAGAAAGTGACAGAAGCGGCAGAAAAGAACAGAAACCTCATACCCATCGACTGGGGCTGCGACGACCTTCCGACCATGCCCTTTGTGGCACAAAGGCTCATTGGCATAATAGGCGACAAGGATGTGGAGATCTCCGAGCTGGAAGAACTCATAGGCCAGGACCCTGCCCTGACCATGAAGATACTTCAGATCTGCAACTCGGCCCTATACTCCCTGAGCTCAGAGGTCACATCCATAAGGCATGCCATCACGCTCCTTGGAAGCGAAAACATCATCCAGATCGCGATAAGCGCCCTCCTGGCCAAGCGCTTCATGACCGTTCCCTCAGAGCTCAAGGGCCATGCCCAGGCACTCTGGAAGCACCTCCTCACAACGGCCATCCTGGCCAGGGACTTCTCTTCAGACATAGAGGAGCCGGACCTGTACACCCTTGGGCTCCTACATGACGTGGGCTGGCTGGTACTCATGGCACAGGCCCCCAAGGTCTTCACATCCCTCTATCAGGAGCAGGGCCGTCCCCTGCACGAGCTCGAAGAGGCCTGGGGTGTGGACCACCAGCTCTGGGGCGCAAAACTACTGGAGCGATGGAGCCTGCCCGAGCCGTTCCAGGTAGTGGCCCTGCGCCACCACGACCCCCTGGTGGATGCAGCCCCCACCCCCTATCTGCTCATCATCACCCTGTCGAACTACCTAGCATCGGCAATAGGAAACCGCTTTCTGGAAACAGAGCCCACGGAGATAGACCCGAGGGTGCTTAAGGCGCTCAAACTCGACGAGGGCACCATTCAAGAGATGGTGGATGGGGCCATGGAGGAAAAGGAGAAGATAGACAGCCTCTGCGCCATCCTTGGCAGCTGATGAGGGCTCACCTGTCTTAAGGATCTATGAGAACTTGTCCTTCAGGCCCCTTCCTAGAGGCCAGCCCCCTTTTCCTCTTCACCTGACCCGGCATGGATCGGGCCCTCTTGTGGCGGGCCGTTGTTGCCGTTTCCAAGCATCTGAATGCCCAGCCAGATGTAGTGCAGGCCCGATGCCACAGTGAAGAGGGCGGTGGCGACATAGAGGAAATGGAGGAGTATCTCGTGGTGGAGCTGGAGCACCTTAGAGGCCAGGACCACAAATATGGTGATGAGCTGGATGAGTGTGGTGAGCTTGCTTATCAATGAGGGGCAGATCTCCACCCGGGCCCTGAACAGGAGCAACACGGTGACCCCCAGGATGATTATCAGGTCCCTGCTTATCACCACCACGGCTATCCAGTTGGGGATGAGCCCTATCACCGCCAAGGTGACATAGGAGGAGGTAAGGAGGGCCTTGTCTGCCAGAGGGTCCAGTATGGCGCCAAGCCTGGTCTTCTGTTTGAGCAGCCTTGCAAGAAAGCCGTCCAGGCCATCGCTTATCCCTGCCATCACGAAGACGGCAAAGGCGAGGTCGAAACGCCTGTCTATCAGAAAGATGATGAGGAGCGGGGTCAGGAGCACCCGCAATATGGTGAGCAGGTTCGGCAGATTCAATGGAGGGCTTCCCAAAGGGCCTTTTCGTGCCAGAGATCCCTGGCATCATACCAGCAGATCCCTGGCTCGGACCTGAACCATGTAAGCTGTCTCTTTGCAAAACGCCTCGTATCCCTCTTCAACTCGTAGACCGCCTCTTCATAGGTTTTCCTGCCAAGGAGAAACAGGATAATATGCCGATATCCTATGGATTGCAAGGGCCTGAGCCGCGGGCTGAATCCGGCATCTAAAAGCCCCCTTACCTCATCAACGAATCCGGATGCCATCATCTCATCGACCCGCGCCTCTATCCTTTTGTAGAGCTGCCGCCTGGGGAGCATGAGCCCGATCCTTAGCACTGCCCTGCCCATCTCCAGATGGAGCGGCCTTGGGGGAAAGGCCCTGAACCACTCGCTCATGGCCATGCCGGTCTCGTAAAAGACCTCAAGGCCCCTTATG
>Ga0256914_1004121_pt1 | contig 11110 bp, 11 predicted proteins | sample HulkmetaG_FD_191571 | JGI IMG/M metagenome (GOLD analysis project Ga0256914, IMG submission 191571) | Hydrothermal chimney microbial communities from Main Endeavour vent field at the Juan de Fuca Ridge, Pacific Ocean - Hulk | ecosystem: Environmental > Aquatic > Marine > Hydrothermal vents ...
CATTATTAAAGGAACTCGGCACATATTGGTCTTGACACAGGGAATAAAATAGTTAATAGGTAGCATCCACATGGCGGTGTAGCTCAGCTGGTCAGAGCATGCGGCTCATATCCGCAGCGTCCGGGGTTCAAGTCCCTGCACCGCCACCAGCCTTCCTTTCACACCTGTCCATTTGATTTCAACACAAATACCTGGAGAAAAACATGAAGCTTTTTCTGACAGTTATAGGCCTGATGATGATTATCGAAGGGATCCCCTATTTTGCATTTCCCGAAAAGATGAAGGCCGTGCTCAAACAGATCCAGGAGATGAAGCCAGGAACGCTCAGAATCATGGGGCTTATTGCCATGCTGACAGGGCTTCTTCTCTGTTATCTTGCACAAAGAACCAATCTCTTTTCATGAAGGACGTGTTTCACATTTCCAGCTACGACTATCCCCTTCCCGAGGAGCAGATAGCCCAGTTTCCTGCAAAAAAGAGGGAGGACTCCAGGCTTTTGGTCCTGGATCGGGAAAAGGCCTCCATTTCCCATGAAAGGTTCACCAGTATCTTGAAATTCCTGAAAAAAGGAGACTGCCTCGTAGTGAACAACAGCAGGGTCTTTCCTGCCAGGATACGCTGCAAAAAACCCACGGGAGGGAAGATAGAATTTTTCCTGCTTCATTATCCCGAAATATCAGGCCACGGGCATGCAAAGGTGCTGGCCCTTTATAAAAGCTCCAAACCCATAAAAGTCGGACAGACATTTTCTCCAGGGCCGTACCTGGCCATATCACCCCTGGAAATGAGACAAAATGGCCAAGTGCTGCTTCAGCTTTCATATGAGGGCAACCTGGTTGATATGCTTTCCGAGGCAGGCGAAATGCCACTGCCCCCTTACATTAGGCGGCCAGCAGAAGCCTCCGACACGGAACGTTACCAGACTGTCTACGCCTCTTCCACGGGTTCAGTGGCAGCACCTACTGCCGGCCTCCATTTTACAAAGCACTTGCTGAAAGAGGCGGCGGGAAAGGGCATCCAGGTCACGTCCATCACGCTCCATGTGGGCTATGGAACCTTCGCTCCCATCAGGGCCGAGGACATCAGGGAGCATAAAATACATTCCGAATGGGTGGAAATCAGTGAAAAGGCCGTTCGTACCATCCAGGACGCAAAAAAAGGAGGAGGCCGTATAGTAGCAGTGGGGACAACATCCGTAAGGACCCTGGAATACGTGCAAAAGATTTTTGGAAAGATCCGGAAATTTTCAGGCAGCTGTGACCTCTATATCATGCCCGGGCACAAGTTTCGGGCAATAGATGCAATGATAACCAATTTTCACCTTCCAAGATCCTCTCTCCTGGTACTGGTCTGCGCCTTTGCAGGCAGAAGGCTCATCCTTGACGCCTACATGGAGGCCATCAAAAAGGGTTATCGTTTCTACAGCTACGGAGATGCCATGTTCATAACATGAAAATTCTGCGTAACGATGAGGCCTGGTACGTCTTTAGAAAATTCCAGCAAGAGCTTTGCTTTGAAACGAGTTTGTGATACTTTTTAACTCTGAACCGCACTTCATTCAATTTTACCTACATACAAAGATAGGTCCTTTTTATTTCCGTCTCCGAAGGAGGACAACTCATGAGCCAGAAAATAGTTGTAGTTGGTGCAGTAGCAGCAGGGCCAAAGTCTGCCTGCAGGGCAAGACGCCTGCTCCCGGACGCTGATATTACCCTGCTGGATCAGGATGACCTTATATCCTACGGGGGATGCGGCATTCCCTACTTTGTGTCCGGGGATGTGGCAGATGAAAAGGAGCTGAGGTCCACTAGTTTTCATATGGTCAGGGATTCCCGCTTCTTTCAGGAAGCAAAGGGCCTGAAGGTCAGGACCCTGACCAGGGCAGTGTCCATTGACCGAAAGGAAAAGCTGGTAAACGTCGAGAATGTAAAAACCGGCGAAAAAGACCAGATCCCCTATGATCAGCTGGTGCTTGCCACAGGCAGCAGGCCCAACGTGATTCCCATTCCCGGCCACGATCTCAAGGGCGTCTATACAATAAGCAGCCTTCACAAGGCCATTGCCATCAAGGATCTCCTGGCCCAGGGCAAGGTGGGAAAGGCAGTTGTTATAGGAGGTGGGGCAATAGGCATCGAGATGGCAGAATCCCTGGCCGACCTCTGGGGAGTGGAAACCGCCATTGTGGAATTCATGCCCCAGGTCCTTCCGAGGATAGTCGACCCAACCATTGCTTCAATGGTTGAACAGCATCTAAGGGAAAACAACGTGGAGGTCTTTACGAGTGAAGCCGCCCAGAAATTCGAGGCTGACGATGACGGCTGGGTAAGGCGGGTAGTTACCAACAAGAGGGAACTCGAATGCGACCTTGTCATAATGGCTGCAGGAGTCAGGCCCAGGAGCGAGCTTGCCCGGGATGCCGGACTTGAGGTCTCTCCCATGGGAGGAATCGTTGTCAACCAGAGAATGCAGACCTCCGATCCGTCCATCTACGCTGCCGGCGACTGCGTTGAGACATTCAACCTTATTACGGGCAAAAAGGCGTATGCACCCATGGGTTCCGTGGCCAACCGCCAGGGACGTGTGGTTGCCGACAATCTTGCAGGCATACCCAGCAGGTTCGACGGCGTGGTGGGAAGTTTTATCATGAAGGTCTTTGACATATGCGTGGGCGCCACGGGAATAAGCACGGAAGTAGCCCTTTCAGAGGGTTACAGGGCCGTAAACGCCATGGTGGTCCAGTCAGACAGGGCCCATTTCTTTCCGACCCAGGCATTAATGTTCAACAATCTTGTGGTGGATTCTTCTGACAAAAGGGTCCTGGGGCTTCAAGGCTTTGCCAAGATGGGAGACGGGTTGCTTGCACGCATAAACGCTGCTGCGGGCATGATAGCAAGGGGTGCCAGGATATCTGATTTCAGCAATCTGGAACTTGCCTATGCCCCGCCCTTTTCTACTGCAGTGGACGTCTTAAATGCAGCTGCAAATACCGCAGACAACCTGGTGGAAGGCCGCCTCAAGGTTGTGACCACCGAAGATTTCGTGGACTGGATGGATGGCAAGACGGAACATCCCGACTGGATGGCCGTAGACCTCCGGCACCCAAAAGAGGCGGAACCCTGGGCCGAGGCCTATCCAGACAGATGGATCGCCTTGGTTTACGACAAGGTCAGGGCTGAATATCAAGGTCTTCCCAAGGACAAAACCCTGATACTCATTTGCAATGCAGGCACCAGGTCCTATGAAATCCAGGTCTTCTTGAGATCAAAGGGCATCACCGATACCCTGGTACTCCCGGGAGGCCTGAATGTCATAAGAAGACTCGGTGTTAGCTGGTGGCGGTAGACGGGTCTTTGTGTTAGCTTAGCAAAAAAAATTTTAGGAGCTTTCTATGAACAGACTTTCAAACACATTCTGCATGTTTTTTCTCCTCATGCTGGTATGCATGTTTTTCGTTTCCATTTCCGATGCCGCTGGTAAAACCTGTCCTTCAAAAGACAAGATACAAAAGGCCATAAAAGACACCTTTCACCGGCCTATCACCGTTGTGGAAATCAAACCTTCGCCCATGCCGGGACTGTGCCAGGTACAGGTACAGATCCAGAAACAAAACCGCCTCATTTACAGTGATGCAAAGGGGGATTTCCTGGTGGCAGGCCAGCTGTTCAGCACCAAGGATGCAAGGAACCTCACCAGGGAAACCATGATGGAGATCAACAGGCTTTCAAAGGAGGAGGTCAAGAAGCTGGACAGCCTTGCCGCCTTCACGGTGGGCGAAAAGGGCAAGACCATCTATTTTGTGACAGACCCTCAATGCCCCTATTGTAAAAAGGCAGAGGCTATCCTGGAGCCCTTGGTACAGCAGGGCAAGCTAAAGGTTAAATACCTGCTTTTTCCCCTGAAGTTTCATAAGGGCGCCAAGGAAGAAAGCATCTCCATAATATGCGACAAAAAGGGACTGGAGGGCCTGAAAAACAGGTACAGGTCTGAAAACCAGTGCGAAGACGGGAAGAAAAAGGTTGATGAAACGGTCAAGTTCCTGATGAACAAGGGAATAACCGGCACTCCAACCTACATCTTTCCTGACGGAAGGTACCATTCGGGGGTAATGGACCAGAAAGGTCTTGAAAAAAAATTAAAGGAATTCAAATAGGAGTTGAGCCATGGCTGACATGAAAGAAATGTACAAAAAGATCATAGGTGACCATTTTCCTCCTGAAATGAAGATTTCCTTTGGAGACCAGGAGCTGGTCTACAAGAAAAGGACATGGACCATAAAGAACGAAAGTACGGGCGAGCTGGAAGAACGGGGCCTGAGATACGGGGAAAACCCGGACCAGGAAGCAGCCCTCTATCAGCTCGTAAACGGGAATCTTACCCTGGGAGATTGCGTCTTCATCGAACCGGGAAACGGCCTGGTAAGCGCCATCTCCGAAGAAGACATGATCCAGGCGGGGAAACACCCTGGAAAGATAAATCTCACCGATGTGGATAATTCCCTTAATATATTGAAATTTCTCATGAAGACTCCGGCCTGTGTGATTGTGAAACATAACAATCCATGCGGGGTGGCCAAGGCAGGAAGCACGGATGATGCCTTTATGAAGGCTCTAAGGGCCGACAGGGTGGCAGCCTTTGGAGGCTGCGTGGCCTTAAACCGCCCTGTCGACAAGGCCACTGCAGAGGCAATCAGCAGCCAGTACGTGGAAGTCGTGGCAGCTCCTGAATACGAGGAGGGCACCGTGGACATACTTGCGGCCCGCAAGAATCTCCGGATAATACGGATCCGCAGAATCGACCAGCTGGAATCTTACTGGGACAAGAGATTTGTAGACTTCAAATCCCTGATAGATGGCGGAATAATTGTCCAGCAGTCCCCGGTAAACAAGATCAGGACCAAGGACGACCTCAAACCTGCCGAATGCGAATACAAGGGAAAGCTTTACAAGATAAAGAGGCTTCCCACCGAGGCCGAGTATGAGGACATCATCTTTGGATGGGGCGTTGAACAGGGCATCACCTCCAACTCCGTTATCTACGTCAAGAATGGAGTCACGGTTGGAATAGGAACCGGAGAGCAGGACCGCGTTGGAGTGGCTGAAATAGCAGTCTACAAGGCATACACGAAATATGCGGACATAGTCTGTTTCGACAAGTACGGCATATCCTACAAGGAGCTTGAACTTGCCGTGGAAAAGGGCGAAAGGGATGCGGCCCAGAAGGAGGAAATCGATGCCAAGGTAAGGGAAGACAGGGGAAATATCCCCGGCTCCACCATGGTTTCCGATGCCTTCTTCCCGTTCAGGGACGGCGTGGATGTAGGAATAAGACAGGGTGTTACAGCCATTGTCCATCCTGGAGGATCGATTCGCGACTGGGAATCCATCGAGGCCTGCAATGAGGCAGATCCACCGGTCACTATGGTATTTACGGGCCAGAGGGCCTTCAAGCACTAGTGAAAAAGGACGTACAAAAAAAATCCTGACCATGTTAAAGGAACCGGTGATGTTTGAAACAGTGGACTTGCCCAACGGGCTCACAGTGGAATTCTACGATTACTCCAGGAAACTTGCTGGTGACCGGTGGCTTGTTGGCCTCCTGGTCAAGATTCCCATGAAGGTGACAAGGCAGGATTTCGAAGGCTTTAACGAACCCGATGGACTGTTTGAAAAGTTCATCAGTCAAAACGGTGAGGAGGTCTCCTTCCAGCTCAAGAAGGAAAGAAACTTCATAGATGAGAAGGAGAAAGACGAGGTCTTCTCGCAAATCCTTGAAAACCTAAAAAAACACGCGCTTTCATACATGGGCCACAAGGATTTCTCCGCCGGGTTCAAGAAAAAAAAGATCAAGGAATTCGAGGAAAGGCTTACGTGGTGGCAGTAACTCCCTTGTCAAAACTGGACATTCCGGAAATCCGGGACCATCTGTTCGAACCCCTTGATCTTGAGGATAAAGACAAGAGGAAAACCGGGGACATGTTCCTGGAAATTCCGTCCCCTGACAGGGTCATGCTGAATGCCAGGATATTTGAGGGTAATCCGGCAGATCCACACATACTATATCTTCCTGCTGAATACGAAAACCTTGAAACCCTGGCCCTCCTTGGCCAGGGTTTCAAGAAGCTCGGCTTTACCTTTGTCAGCCTGGACTACCGGGGCTGCGGGTTGAGTGAAGGCGCCCTCTCCATGGCCAGCCTGTTCCAGGATGCAGAGACCTTCTATGATGGAACCAGGAAATGGATGGAGCAATCCGGACGGGACGGAGGCCCGGTGATAATGGGCAGGTCCCTTGGAGCCGCCCTGGCATTGGACCTGGCTGTCAAAAAAGAAAAGGAACTCCTTTGCCTGATCATGGAAAGCGCCTTCAATCTCGGAAAGGATTTTCTTTCCGGAAAGGGAATAAGCCAGGAGTACGTCCCTGAAGGCCCCATCTTTGAAAACAGGAAAAAGATGTCCTCCTTCACCAAGCCAGTACTTTTCATCCATAGCCCCAGGGATCAGGTCCAGACCCTCACCGAGGTGGAATGGCTGGTGATGGAGAGCAGGTCAAAGGCCACCCAGTTCCAGATAGCTCCAAGCGGCACCAGGGAAGAACTGGCCATGCATGTCGGGGACGTCTACCTGGAATTTGTCCACCAGTATGTCAATCTGAGAAGGGGGGTAAGACCTAAGATTCAAAGGAGGAGAAGACGGTAGCAATATTCGCTACCGCCTCTCGCTTTCCATCCGTCATTTCCAAATCCCTTCTATTTTTTCGCCGCACTTGGGACACTTGCCGTCCTTCATCCTGTTTTCCAGGATACTGAAACCGTACCTTGATATTATTTCCTGGCCGCAGGCCGGACAATACGTGTTTTCTCCACCTTCACCTGGAATATTGCCTTCGTAGACAAATCTCAATCCTTCATCCAGTCCGATTTCCCTGGCCTTCCTCAATATGGACACCGGGGTAGGCTGCCTGTCCATCATCCTGTAGGTGGGATGAAAGGCTGTGACATGCCACGGGATTGAAGGTGAAACTCCTTTGATAAAACGTGCAATCTCTGTCAGTTCTTCTTCCGAATCATTCCAGCCCGGTATGATCAAGGTGGTGACCTCCACCCATATCCCCAGCTCGTGCATGAGCTTGATGGAATCCAGTACCGGCTGCAATCTCGCCTTGCAAACCTCCTTGTAAAACCTGTCGGTAAAGGCCTTGAGGTCGATATTGATGGCATCCAGGAATTCCACGGCGTGTCTGGCCGTTTCCGGGCTCATGTAGCCATTGCTCACAAAACAGTTCTTGAGTCCCCTGGATCTTGCGATTTTCCCGGTTTCATAGGCCATTTCATAAAAGATGGTGGGCTCCACGTACGTGTGGCTAATGCTCTTGGCACCTTGGAGTATGGCATCCTGGACCACGTCTTGTGGTGAAACCTCGTCCCCGATGATCCTTCCATCATTAAGCCTTGGGTACTGGGATATCTGCCAGTTCTGGCAGTGTAGGCACCTGAAGTTGCACCCGACTGTTGCAATAGAATAGGATTTGCTCCCTGGCAAGAAGTGAAATAGCGGTTTTTTTTCTATGGGGTCATTATTACGGGAAATCAGCCTGCCATAAACCAGGCTGTATAGCTTACCATCCTGGTTCTCTCTTACTGCGCATATACCCCTTTTGCCTGGCTTGATCTTGCAATGGTGCATACAAAGCCCGCATTTTACATTATTGTCATCCGATTTTTCATAGATATATGCCTCTTTCATGGCCGGAACCTCCGGATAAACCTTGTTTTTATGAAATATAAGCACGAAGCCTTCCTTTGTCTGCAAGGAGTTACAAAATGTGCCTGGTTTATGCCGGCACCAGGGGCCGGTTCTAAGGTTTTACAATTTTTCATACAAGACCGATAAGGTATACAGGAAGTGAAAGCCGGGCATTGAGCCTGGCCCTTGTTGCCTTCAGGGTTTGCCGGACTAATACCGGTCAAGGTTCCATCCGGCAACCCCAGGAAGGTCTTCTTTTAATGGAGGTTCTACAACAGGCATGGAAGAAGTTCTGGTAAAAAAGGGGCAAACGGTTGTCTCAGATAAAAAAGGTGCAAGGCTAAGAGTTCCTTCCCTGGGCTCTGCCTTGGCTGTGGCTGCCTCTGACCCATCCGCGAGGGTATCAGGCGTGGCAGTATGTATCATCCCGAAAAAGATGGACAAGGCGTCTGAGATTCCCGATGTAATGGAACAGTTAAGAAAACTTTTCAAAGATATGATCACAAAAGGGGCCCAGCCCCAGAACATGAGGCTGTTCCTGGCAGGTGCAGCCGGGTTTACCGAAGAGCCCGACGATATGGCCCTTGGCAAAAGACTTTACAAGACCGTTATGAAGACCCTTAAGAAAAATGGCCTTAAAGTCACGGCAGACCACGTGGGTGGCCCTCTAAACAGGAGTGTATACCTCGATGTGGGAGGTGAAGGCCTGACTGTTACGATGCTGAATGAAAGGGAGGTGCAGCTATGATTGCATCTCCTGCTCCAAATTTCACTTTGGAGGCCGTATTCGAGTCCATTGCAGAGCTTCCTGTATTTCCCAAGGTGGTTCACAAGGCCCTGGAAACCCTTGATGACCCAAATAAAAAAATCGCGGACGTCTCTGCCATTGTAAAATTTGACCAGGGACTCGTTGCCAACATATTGAAACTTACAAACTCGGCCATGTTCGGCCTGAGGCAACAGGTAACAGACCTGGACACAGCCCTTGCCCTCCTCGGCAATCAGAAGATACGGGAGATACTCATAACAGGAGCAGCCCTCCCCTACCTGACCAAGAGGCTAGCAGGCTACGAGATGTCGCCCGAGGACCTCTGGATTCATTCCATGGGATGCGCTGTTGTATCAGAAGTGATAAGCAAAAGAACCGGCTATCCGGACAGCGGCACACTTTTTACCGCGGCACTGCTTCACGATATAGGCAAGATAGTGCTGGATCTTTATGTGGGCCCGAGACTCGAAGAAGTCCTAGTATTATCAAAACAGCGTGATGGCAACTTTTTTGAAGCAGAGTGGATGGTTCTTGGCACAGACCATGCCCTGGCAGGTTCCGCCATCCTAAAGAACTGGGATTTCCCTCCTGATATATGCAGGGCAGTACGCAGGCACCACGACCCGGACCTCTATATACAGGACAAGTTGTCAGCCCTTCTGGCGCTAAGCAACATCATTGCAGTCCAGCTGGGTTTTGGAGTCGGGGCAGATGGTTTCAGGTACCGGATAGAACCCGGCCTCCTGGAAAGCGCCGGATGCAGCAGGGACGATTATTACTGGTGCCTGGAAAATTCCCTTCAAAAATTTTACCAGGCAGAAGACATGCTGAATACGATCATGAAGTGACGATTGCAGGTCAAAAACCATCCAAGGGGCAATCATCACAGGCAGGCCTTCTGGGCTTGCAGAAGGCCTTCCCGGCTGCCACAAAAAGGGCGTGAAATTCATTGAAGAGGCAAACATCTGCGGGGAGATTATCCATGAAAAAATCCCTCAACATATGGTAATCCCAGGATGAATCTATGACGTCGTGCCTTTCCAGGATACGAAAGGTATAGGCGTCAACCACAAAGGACGGTTTTTCAAGGGCGTAAAGTATTATGCTGTCAGCAGTCTCCGGCCCGATTCCCTTGATTTCAAGCAGCATTTCCCTCGTAGCATCTTCATCCCGGGCGGCCAGATCTTCCATGGAACCGTCGAACTGTTCCATTAGGACCCTGACAAAATTCCTGAGCCTCCCGGCCTTGATATTGTAATACCCTGCGGGCCTGATAAGGCCTGCCAGCTCCCCTTCTGGCATGGCCCAAATCGCAGACGGGGAAAGGCCCTGGCTTTCTTTCAGGTTGCCAATGGCCTTTTCGACATTTTTCCACGCGGTATTTTGGGTAAGGATGGCCCCTATGGCTATTTCAAAGGGGGTCTGCCCTGGCCACCAGTGCTGGGGTCCAAAAAAATCATACAGTTGCCAGAACAGGGAAAAAAGAAACTCCGAACTACCGCCTGGGCTGAAATGGGCCTCCAGGTCCTCTATATGGGCCCTTTCACATCTGTTCTGCCGCTGCTGCAATAAGAGCCTCCGTCTGTTGCAGATCTCTTTTCAACTCCTTGGTAAGCAGCTTATTAACGCTCCAGGTTTTGTCAAGTCCAAGCTGTTTCAGGGGCCCGGCAGGCACGTCAAAACAACAGGGGGAATCATCCCAGTAGCCCGCATGATTCGCCATCAGGTCACTAATGGCCACCAGGGCCACGGTCTTTGCAGCATGTTTTGGAATATCCTGCCAGTTACCGAAGGAAGGGTGATGGTGGTAGCCTATCGTGGTACATATCAGCTCGGGCAGCTTCCAGTAGGTGGACAAAAGATATCCCATCCGGCAATGGTCCAGGCCATAAATGCCTGCTTCTTCCAGAACGGAAAAGCTTGTACAAGGGGTATTGGATTCTTCCTCCTGGTTTTTATCACCACCTCCCAGGCCCCTTAGGAGAAACTTTCCGACATCATGCAGCAGGGAGCAGGTGAAGACAGTCGGGGCAATCTCGCTGGTTGTAAGCCCGAAACTGAAAAGGAGATGCCTTGCGCAGACGGAAGCTGCTGCTGCATGGCGCCACAGGCTTCTCATCTCCTTTTTTTCCAGTTGTGCAAACGGCTTTATGGAAGACGAGGCAAGCATCTGGGTCACAAGCAGCCATATGTTGTTGAATCCCAAAAGCACTACTGCCTGCTGGAGAGACGTAATCCTTGACTGGCCATAGGCGGCTGAATTAACCACCCTTAGGACCTTGGCAGAAAGGACAGGGTCGGTGCTTATGAGTTCCACAACACGCCTTATGTTGGCAGCCGGGTCTCTGAGCATGCGCGAAAGCTCTATTATGGCACTGGGAAGTTCTGGTGACTGGCGGATGATATCTATCAGGGCGGCATCTTCATTGGTGATGGGGCGTTCCGGGCTTGGCATCACCTTGTCGCTTGCACCTACCGTAAACACCCTGGGGCCATCTTCCTGGGCCTCATGGACCCTGCCACCCATATAAACGCGTTCTTCCCTGAAGTCCTCGGCCTGGTCTGTTTCACTGTGCTTCTCAGGCTGAAAGGCCCTCCCGCT
>Ga0256914_1004122_pt1 | contig 11107 bp, 10 predicted proteins | sample HulkmetaG_FD_191571 | JGI IMG/M metagenome (GOLD analysis project Ga0256914, IMG submission 191571) | Hydrothermal chimney microbial communities from Main Endeavour vent field at the Juan de Fuca Ridge, Pacific Ocean - Hulk | ecosystem: Environmental > Aquatic > Marine > Hydrothermal vents ...
CCCGAGCCGGCCGGGGCCAACGAGGGGAATCTATGGCCCTTTGGGCCGTGACTCGACCCGCCGGGGCTCATGGTGATCCAGGGGAAGGGAAATCTCCCTGGTGCAAGGAACTTCTTCTCACCCGGGCCACCAGGGGGGCCTCTCTTCTCCCAGGAGGACCTTCCAGGTCTCCAGGTATCCTTCCGGAATCCCGCAATCCAAGGGCCTTCCCCCCACGGGCACGCCCAGAAGCCGTCCTTGGGAGGCCCACCTGGCCAGGTATGGGGTATCGTCGTGCTCCTTCCCCCCGAGTCTTTCGGCGCCCATCTCTTCCAGGCACCGGGCGGGGAGCAAGTATCGCCCACCGCATTTCCAATTCTCCGGAATCTCGGCGAAGGTCTTCCCCCGTTCCTTGGGGAGGACCTCCAGGATCGGATACACAGGCCCCTCCCCTTCCTCCACGCGGACCCGCCCCGCAGCGGCCACCCTGCCGGCCCATCCGGGTTCCACCCGGATCAGGGGAAGGACCGGATTCTCCACCGCCCCCGCGGCCCCGGTCATGATCTCCAGGGGCGGCCCCGGCGAAGTGAACAGGCTGTCCGGATTCAAGACCGCCGCCCCCTCCCCCTCCAGCCAGGGAAGGGCCCGGAGGATCGCGTCGGCCAGTCCCTTCGGCTCCTCCTGGACCAGGACCTCCACGGGAATCCAGGAAGGATCCCTTCCTTCCAGGTAACGGCGGGCCGGCTCCACCATCCCCGGCGAAACCACCAGGGCGACCTCTTCCATTCCAGCCGCCTTCGCCTCCTGGAAGGCGAACTCCACAAGGGGGAGGTTGCCCAGGGGAAAGAAAGGCTTGGGCACGGCCAGGCTCAAAGGCCGCATCCTGGTCCCTCCTCCCGCCGCAGGCACAACGGCCTTCCGGATCCGCTCCTTCCCTCCCGGCCGCCCTGGGTCTCGTTCCTTCAAGATGATCCTCCGCCCTCCCCTCCCCGCTCCCTTTCCCCTCCCAGGACCGGCGCTTCCGGGTCCTGGCGCATCGCCACCCTGCGGGCCCTCTCGTGGTCCGCCGTGGCGTAACAATACACGCAACCATGGCCGCAGGTCCCGTGGACGCCGATGTCGAGGGAAAAATCACAAAGGCAATCCCCCCGCTGGCCCTTGTGCCTTCCCCCCGGCATGGGCCGCCCCAGGACCCTCTCCAGCCAGGCCGCATCCAGGCAGGCCCCGTCGGGAATCCAGGGAAGGAGCCTCCCCCCCTCGGCGCAGGCCTGGATCCCCATTCCCCTCTCGGCCGCCCGGGCCGCCATGGACTCCAGCAAGGCCTCCAGCCCCGGCTCCCGGTCCGGTTCCCTGGAAAAAGAAAACCCCTCCAGGGCGGATAGACGCCTGAGAGTCTTCCTGTAGAGGTCCACCAGGCTCACGATCACCCTTTCCGTGGCCCCCTCCAGGGCCCGGGCCAGGAAGGCGAAACGTTCCTGGTGCCACCGGGGTGTCAGGTCCCCTCCGAAGAGGATGGGATCGTACCGCCAGGTCACCCTCCCAGGGCCGATTCTCTCCGCCAAGGCCCGGAAACTTCCGATCCGCTCCTCCAAGGGCGGAAGGCCCGGCTCCAGAAAGGAAGGGTAGGCATTCAAAGTGAAAAGGAAGACGTACCGGCCGTATCCCAACCCCTCCAGCCGGTCCAGGAAGGAGAAGAAAGGGGCCGGGTCCTTGGTCCAGAAGACCAGGGCGTCCACATCTTCGGGCCTGGGCCGGATTTCCCTGACCTGGCTGGGCCGAAAGGGATTGGGCACCCGGATCAATCCCTCTTCCAGGCGGCGCAGGAGCCACTCCCCGAAGAAGGAGGGGATGTCAGTCCGCCTACTGGCACTCAAGATCCAGCCCATGATCCAGGGAACCTACACGTTTTTCCCCCCTCCCACCCAGGATTCGGAGGCCCTTTCGTACCGAAAAGGTCCAGAGGGAGCAAAAACCAGGGCCAAAATGAGACATTTCCCCTTTTCCAAGAACTAACTTCCCTTTATCCTACTTTTTACAATCTTCCTTTCGATCCCCCACGAGGACTTTCTCTCTCATGAAAGCCAGGGCTTTCACACATGCCGCCTGGACGGCCGGTCTCATTTTGAGCACCGCCCTTCCGGGGCCCCGGCTTCCTTCCCAGTCGAACGTCCACTATTCCGGGGGATACCTGGACCCGCGCCTGGGCACGATGGCCCTGTGGCACCTGGACGAGACCCAGGGGACCACCCTGAAAGACGTCGGCCCCTTCCGCCTGGACGGCCGGATGGTCCCAGGAGCCTCCCGGATCCGGGCCCCCTGGGGAATGGCCCTCAAGAGCGCACCCAAGACGGGGGCCTTCCAGGTCCAGGACTCCAGGAACCTCCTCCGCCTCTCCTATCCCTTCACCCTCGAAGCGTGGGTCAGGGTGGACAAGTTCAATCTCCCCGTCCATCCCATCCTTTCCCGGAAGGGCTCCTCCTGTAACGCCGTCTTCGAACTGCGTTTCATGAGCTTCCCCTCGGGCTTCGCCTTCAAGGTCCTGGACTCCCAGGGAGTTCCCCAGGTGCTCTACGGGAGGGTCCAAGCCAGACCCGGCGAGTGGCACCACGTGGCCGTCACCTGGGACGGCAAGGAGTCCCGCCTCTACGGCGACGGCAGGCTCCTCTCCACCCTCCCACTCTCTCCCTTCCAGACGCCCGACCTGAAACAGCCCCTCCTGGTGGGAGCCGGTGAGAACGGCGCCTACCTCGCCGGCGCAGTGGACGAGGTCCACATCGCCGCCGGTGTCCTTCCCCCGTCCTCCTTCCGCTCGGGCTGGGCCAATTACGGCATCGGGAAAAAAGGTGGAGCGGGCCTGGCCCCCACTCTCTCCCTCCAGGGAGGCCCTCCCTCCACGGCCTGCGCCAGCCTGCGCTTCGTCGTGGACAAAGGAACCCCCTACATGCCGGGCCTCTTCTTCCTCTCCTCGAGGCCGGACCGGATCTTCTTCGGCGGAGGGCTGCTCCTGGTCTCCCCGGCCGGAATGGTGACCACCCCCATCCAGCTCGACCAGGGAATCGGCGGGATCCCGGGAACCGCCCGGACCGTGATCCACCTTCCCCCGCCGGGACCCACCTTCCTGGGGCGCCCCCTCTTCTTCCAGGCTCTCCTCGTGGACCTCCAGGCCCCGGGGTTCTTCAGCATGACCCCCGGCGCAGCCGTCTGGTTCCCCTACTGAGCCGCCCCGGGGATTTCTCCTTGCCGAGGGCCCATCCCGGCGCCACCTTCAAAGACATGGGTGAAGGCATCTACCTGGATTACAACGCCACGACTCCCGTGGACCCCAGGGTCGCCCGGGCCATGCTTCCCTGGCTGGAGAAGGAATTCGGCAATCCCTCGAGCGCCCACCTCTGGGGGGCCAGGGCCAGGCAAGCCCTGGAGGAGGCCCGCCGGAAGGTGGCGGCCTTCCTGGATGCCGAACCCGGAGAGATCCTCTTCACCAGCGGCGGGACGGAATCCAACAACCTTGCCATCCGGGGGGCGGTCCGGGCCCTCCGGCCGAGAGGCGGCCACATCGTCGCCACGGCCGTGGAGCACCCGGCCGTCCTGGAAGTCCTCTCCGCCCTGAAGGAGGAAGCCGACTGCGACTACACCCTCGTCCCGGTGGACCGGAACTGCCGGGTCCGCCCCGGCGCAGTCCTGGAGGCCCTCCGGCCCGAGACCGTCCTGGTCACGGTGATGCTCGCCAACAACGAAGTCGGCGCCCTCCAGCCCGTGGAGGAGACCGCCCGCCTCGTGAGGGAGAGGGGGATCCTGTTCCACACGGACGCCTCCCAGGCAGCGGGCAAGATCCCCTTCGACGCAAAGACCCTGGGAGCGGACCTCCTCACCCTCGCGGGCCACAAGCTCTATGCGCCCAAGGGAGTGGGAGCCCTCTTCGTCCGGAAAGGGATCCCCCTCCGGCCGGTCCTTCGCGGGGCGGGCCAGGAAAGAGGCCTCAGGCCCGGGACCGAGCCGGTCATGCTGGCCGTAGGCCTGGGGGAGGCCGCCCGTATCGCCGGGGAGGAACTGGCCGGCGGGGAAGCGGAACGCCTGGCCGCCTTGAGAGACCGCATGGAAGAGCTCCTCCTGGAGAGGATCCCCGGTGCCGGGATCCATGCCCGGGAAGCCTCCAGGCTCCCCAACACGACGAGCCTCTTCGTCCCGGGCATCCTGGGGCCCGACCTGGTCGCCCAGGTGGGCATGGAACTGGCCGTCTCCGCCGGGGCGGCCTGCCACCAGGACACCCGGGAGGTTTCCCACGTCCTCCGCGCCATGGGCGTGCCCGAGGAGGCGGGCCTGGGCACGCTCAGGATTTCCGTGGGCCGTTTCACGAAGGAGGAGGAGATCGAACCCGCCGTCCGGATCCTCGCCCGGGCGGTGGAAGATGCCCGGAGAGGAGGACGGGAAGGGAAGTGAGCCGCCCCAAGAGCCCAGGTTTTCTCCAGGGTTTCCTCTTCGTCGTAGAGGGAGCCGGATTGGTCCTCCGGGTCCCCTCGGCCCGCAAGGTTCTCCTCCTTTCCATCCTCGGCAACCTGGCCGCCATGGTGATCCTCGTGGCCGCGGGAGTGGGAGCCTGGCTGACCTGGGGCGCTTCCTACCTGGAGAGCCTGGTCCACGGGACCCTGGGGGGGTTCCTCTTCTTCTTCTCCGGCGCCGTCGTGCTGGTGGTCCTCGTGGCCATGGCCTTCGTGCTCTTCCCCGTCCTCGTCCCCGTCCTCTCCGGCCCCTTCCACGAACCCCTGGCCAAGAGGATCGAGGCCCACATCCTGGGACAGGCTCCGCCCGAGTCTTCCTTCAGCTTCTTCCGGGGCATCGGCCACGATCTTTCGGTGGGCCTGAAGCTCCTTCTCCTCGACCTGGCGGTCCTCCTCCTTGCGGGCCTGGCCTCCCTCTTCCTCGGGGCGGGCCTCCTGGTGGGGCTCCTTCTGGGAAGCTGGCTCTCCGCCCTCTCCTGGCTCGACTTCCCCCTGGGGCGGAGAGGCTATTCCTTCTCCCGGCAACGAGCCTGGGTGCGCTCCCACTTCCCGGCCAGCATGGGCTTCGGCCTGGCCGTCACACTCTCCTTCATGATTCCCGTATACAACCTCTTCCTTGCCGGACCCGCCGCGGCGGCAGGAGCATCCCTCCTCTACCTCAGGGCCGCCGCCGCCGAAGAAGAGGGCTGACCATGCTCCGGGCCCTCCTCTTCGAAATCCTCCGCAGGAGATACTTCTTCGCCGCCCTGGCCCTGGCGGGCCTCACCCTCCTCCTCCCCAGGCCCGAGGGCCTGACCCAGAGCGGCCAGGGAACCCTGGCCCTCCTGGTCTTCGCCGTGGTCTGCTTCCTCACCGACCCCGTGCCCCTTCCGGCCGTGGCCCTCCTGATCGGCGTGGGCGAAGTGGTCTTCGGGATCAAGAGCCCCGAGGCCATGCCCCACTCCTACATGAGCGGCGCAGTCTTCTTCATCCTGGGATCCCTCATGATCGGGGCCGCCCTGGTCCACCAGAAACTGGACCGGCGAATCGCCCTCTTCCTGGTGCGCCTCACGGGGACGGGCTTCAAGAAGATCACCCTGGGGCTTTCCGTCCTGGCGGCCCTGCTCGCCTCCTTCGTCGGCCCCCACGTCGTGGCGGCCACCCTCATGCCCGTGGCCCTGGTCCTGGTCCGAAGGAGCGGTGCTCCCCCGGAAGAGGAGAAGAAGATGGCCAAGACCCTGCTTGTGGCCTTGGCCTACAGCGCCGCCCTGGGAGGCTTCGGTACCCTCTCGGGAAGCGCCCGGAACGCCATCATGATGGAGTATCTCCGCTCCCGGCCCTACGGGATCCAGGTGGACTATCTCGAGTGGATCCTCCTGGCCTACCCCATGCTCCTTCTCACGGCGCCGGCCATCGCCCTGGTGAGCCTCTGGACCTTCAAGCCCGGCGTGCGGGACCTGGCCGGGGCCGTGGCCTCCCTGAAGGCCGACTCGGCAAGAGAAAGAGGATCGGCCAAGGCCTGGCTCTCGGGGGCCATCGTGCTTCTCACCCTGGTGGGGTTCTTCACCGTGGGAAAAAGGATCGGAATCGGCACGGTTGCCGTCTTCGGAGCCACCCTCTTCCTCGTGACGGGGCTGGTCACGTGGGAACAACTGGACAAAGGCGTCAACTGGGGGGTCGTTCTCCTCTACGCCGCCGCCATCTCCCTGGGGATCTCCATGAGCGAGACCGGCGCCGCCCAATGGCTGGCCAGAACCGTCCTGGAGGGCCTGGCCCCCCTGGGTTTCCGCCACGGCCTCCCCCTTCTCTTCGTCGTGGGACTTCTCACCATGCTCACGGCCAACGTCATGTCGGGAGGCCCCTCGGTCTCGGTGATCGGGCCGGCTGTCCTGGCTCTCGGGGCCCTTTCCGGCGAGGATGTCGCCCTGGTGGGCATCATGTGCGCCGCCGGAAGCTCCTTCTCCTACTTCACGATCATGGCCAACCCAGCCAACAGCATCGTCTACTCCTCGGGATGGGTCCATCCGGGGGACTTCCTCAGGACCGGGTGGAAGATGGCCTTCTTGTCCATGTTTCTCGTGCTTCTCCTGGCGGGCCTCTATTGGCCCCTCTTTTCGATCTGAAGGTAGGAATGAACGGGAAACGGGAAAAGACGGCACGAGTGGAGCTCCTGGCGGTAATTGGAGAGGAGCTCTCCACCAAGGACCTGGTCCGCTTCACCGGGATCGTAGGCCTGGGCTTCGAGGCGAACGTTACCTTCCTTGCCGTGAGCCCGGGATCCCGCCAGGAGTTCCGCTCCCATACCGACCTGGCGGCCGACCTCCTCACCGAGTGGGAGATGGAGACGGCGGCCATGAAGAAACTCGCCCTCGTGGAGGAGTGGCTCGTGGGCTTCCGGATGGTGCTGCTCGCCTCCGACGGCCGGCCCCTCACCAAGACCCCTCTCCACAGGAGGAAGGACGGGACCCTGGCCCGGGAGCTCCTTGGGCTGGACGGCCAGGTCTTCCGCCTCCTCCTCAGGGAAGGGAGGCTCGAGGAAGAGGTTGTCATCGAGACCCGGGAGCGGACCTACGACATGATCTTCCTGGGGATGCCCCGTTCCTGGCGCCAGATCTACCGGGTCCTCCAGTTCACCGAGCCCCCGGTCCTGGTGATCCGGAAGTGGGAAGAGGGAGAATACCGGTTCCTGGTTTGTTTCGACGGTTCGCCGCCTGCCTGGAAGGCCCTGCGCCTGGCGGCCCGCCTGGCCAAGGTCCTGGTGGCGCCCTTGGAGGTCTGCGCCGTGACGGAGAGAGGGTTCCCCGCCGAGGAGGCCCGCCGGTGCCTGGAGAGGGCCGGCCGCTACCTGGAAAAGGCGGCCATCCCCTGCAGGACCTGCCTGGAGGAAGGGCCCTTCGAAAAACGGGTCCTCCAGAAAGCCGACGCCCGCACCATCCTGACCCTGGGGACGAGCCGGAAGAGCCAGGTCCGCCAGCTCCTCCTGGGGGCCGCACCGTTGCGGATTGCATCCCGGGCGGCGGGCCCCGTCCTGGTGGTCAAGTAGTTTTCAATTTTGAAAAAACAATCTCTTTTTCTTCCTCTTTTTTTCCCCTTTTTCCCCCTCTCGAACGGTCCTAGTATGACCTCGTCACCCAGGCCTCGCCCGGAGGCCCGACGTCGAACCAGGAAGAAATCCTGACAACGTATTCTCACAATATCCCCGGTTCCCCGGCGGGAGGTTGACCGTGACCGAACCACAGGAACCCATGAAGAGGCGCTCCTTCCTGGGCGTCCTAATCGCTTTCCTTCTCGCCGTCCTGGGAGGAATCGCCGCATTCCTGGCCGCGGGCTTCCTCTACCCCGTGCGGAAGAAGAAGGGAAAGCCCATCTTCGTCTGCCAATTGACCCAGGTTCCCAAGGGGACCACCCGAACCATCCTGGACCCCAGGAAGCGGAAGGTGATCCTCATTCATACCAAGGAGGGGAAGCTCCTTGCCTTGAGCACGGTCTGCACCCACCTGGGTTGCACGGTCTTCTACCGGCCCCAGGAACACCGTTTCGACTGCCCGTGCCACCAGGGAGTCTTCGACGGCGAGGGCAACCCCGTATCGGGCCCTCCCAAGCGCCCCCTCGAAAGGTATCCCGTTCAGGTCCGCAACGGTCTGGTCTTCGTTCAGTTCGACTGATCCGGTCTCCCGGGTAGAGGAGGATCCATGACGGCCGAAGAGAAACATCCGCTGCTCCGGGCGTTTCCGATCGACATCGAGGGTCTCTACGAGAAGGTGGACGAGCCTCTCCCCCACTCCTCCAAGAAGTGGTGGTGGTGCTGGGGCGGAGTGGTGGGACTCCTGTTCCTGGTCCAGGCCGTCACAGGCCTCCTTCTGGCCTTCTACTACAGGGCAGAGCCGGCCACGGCCTACCAGTCCATCCAGTACATCACCGAAAACGCCCGGTTCGGCTGGTTCCTCCGCTCCATCCACCAGTGGGGCGCCACCTTCATGGTGATCACCCTCTTCCTCCACATGTTGCGGGTCTTCGTCACGGGGTCCTACCGGGACGGCCGCTGGACCACCTGGATCGCCGGAGTCTTCCTCCTGGGGACCACCCTGGGGCTGGCCTTCACGGGGTATTCCCTGGTCTACGACCAGACGAGCTACTGGGCCGTGACCGTGACGGGAAACATCCTGGCCCAGGTCCCCCTGATCGGCGGAACCTTGAAGAGCTTCTTTCTCGCCGGCGACGACATCAACCAGGCCACTCTGAGCAGGATGTACGCCCTCCACGCCCAGGTCCTTCCGGCGGCCCTGATCCTCTTCGGGCTCGTCCACCTCTTCTTCATCCGCCTGAAAGGTCTCTACCTACCCGGAACGGAGGAGGACGTGAGGAAGGAGAAGGAACTCACCGCCCGGCACGGTCCCTACCACTTCTTCCCGGACCACATGCTGAGCGAACTCATGGTCTTTCTCTACATCTTCCTGGTCATCACCCTTCTCTCCTTCATCTTCAGCGCCCAGATGGGCGTCCCGGCGGATCCCACCGTCACTCCCGCCCATATCAAGCCCGAGTGGTATTTCTATCCCTTCTACCACCTTCTCAAGCTCGTACCCGGTCCCGTCGGTGTGGCCATCATGGGCCTGGCCGGCGCGGCCCTCCTTTTCTGGCCCCTCCTGGACTGGGCCGCCTTCCGGAAACTCGACCGGACCCTCAAGTGGCGCTTCGAACTGAGCGTCCTCATCGGAACGATCTTCATCGCCTTCTACCTGGCCTGGGCCTACGTCGAGGCCGTCGGCACGGGAGCCTGAATACGATTGCATCTGGAGGAATCCATGGGACTCAAGGCTAAACAGGTCGTCATCGCCCTCCTTTCCATCGCCATCCTGGTGGTCCTCGGCTTCGTGGTATACACAGAGAAAGAACACGTCCTCGTGAAGCGCCACGTCGTCGTAAAAAGCGACTCCGCCGGGTGTGTCCACTGCCACGGGACCCAGGACAAGGACGGAACACCCGGCAAGGACCCGGGTATCGTCGCCCACTGGAAGGCGAGCGAGCACGCCGTCCAGGGAGTGGGGTGCATGGACTGTCACGGCGTGCCCAAGCCGGGAGAGCTTCCCGACGAGAAGAATCCCCGCTACGTGGTCCAGATGTCCTGGGACAAGAACACCGGCCTCAAGACCATGAAACTCCTGAAGAAGAACGGCAAGCCCGTGGAGAGGCCCGACATCTGGAAGCACGAAGGTGCCGAGATCGTCACCGACGTCTCCCCCAGGACCTGCGCCAGGTGCCACGAGAAGGAGGCGAGGGAATTCTTCAACTCCCGCCACAATTCGGCCTCCCAGTTCATCGGGTCGGTGGACAACTTCCTCGGGCGCTTCGCCGAGGGCCCTGCGGCGGCCAACAACGGGTGCCAGCAGTGTCACGGAAGCGTCGTGCGCGTCTCCAAGCCCGCCGTGGACGGGAATCCTCCCGTATACGCACCGGACACCTGGCCCAACACGGGCATCGGCAGGGTCAACACCGACGGCTCCTGGGGATCCTGCTCGGCCTGCCACTCCCGCCACGAGTTCTCCGCCGAGCTGGCCCGCCGCCCCGAAGCCTGCGGCAAGTGCCACATGGGCCCCGACCATCCCCAGATCGAGATCTTCAACGAGTCCAAGCATGGAATCGCCTTCAGGAAGAACCTGGGGAACATGAACATCGACGCCCCCGGCGGGGAATGGATCCTGGGAAAGAACTACACCCAGGCCCCGACCTGTTCCACCTGCCACATGGGGCCCGTGGCGCCCCACGGCAACCACAAGGGCCTGGAGCTGACCCACGAGGTGGGTGCCCGGATCTCCTGGACCTTGCGCCCCAAGGTCTCGATCCAGCCCAAGGGGATCACCGCCCCCAACGGCGAAGTGATCCTGAAAGGTCCCGAAGGGCGCAGGGAAGACATGAAGCAGGTCTGCACCACCTGCCATTCCCAGGCATGGGTGAACAACTTCTACGTCCAGTTCGACCAGGCCGTAAATCTCTACAACGAGAAGTTCGGTAAGCCCGCCACGGCGATCTACAACTTCCTCAAGAAAGAGAAGATCCTCGACTCGGTGCCCATGAACGAAGAGATGGACTACCTCTACTTCGAGATCTGGCACCACGAGGGACGCCGGGCCCGCCATGGAGCTTCCATGATGGGACCCGACTACGTCCAGTGGCACGGCTTCTACGAACTTACCCGGAACTTCTATACCCACTTCCTCCCCCTGGCCAAGGAGCTGGGCGAGAAGGCCGGAAAGGGCGAGAAGGTGAAGAAGTTCATCGAGGCCACACTCCACGGCAAGGACGGTAAGGCCTGGGAGAAATACCACCGCTGGACTGAAGGCCTCACCCCCGAGCAGCGGAAGGCCATGCTCAACTGGGAGCGGGAGACCTACGAGTCCCGGAAGTAGCGACCCCCCTCTCGCTCTCGCCAACCACCTACCTTCTCCTCGAACCGGGCCGGCTCGGGCCATGCTTCCCCTGACGTCGGGGAATCCTGTTCTTCGAACAGGCTTCCCCGCCGGCAGGGGCAAACGTAGGTATCGGGAGGGGCTCCAGCATCGACAGTGCCACGAGAAACGTCCCTGAACCCTGAACTCCCCCTCCCCCCAATTGTTCCCCCCCAATTTTTCCCCCTCGTCAGCCCCGGCCGGCTC
>Ga0256914_1004123_pt1 | contig 11106 bp, 11 predicted proteins | sample HulkmetaG_FD_191571 | JGI IMG/M metagenome (GOLD analysis project Ga0256914, IMG submission 191571) | Hydrothermal chimney microbial communities from Main Endeavour vent field at the Juan de Fuca Ridge, Pacific Ocean - Hulk | ecosystem: Environmental > Aquatic > Marine > Hydrothermal vents ...
ATTGTGGAGATAGAGTGGGATGCTACGCAGGCTAAAAAAGGTGGCTATAAACATTATATGTTAAAAGAGATTAATGAGCAACCAGAAGCTGTGAAAAATACTTTTCTTGATAAAGTTGACTTTGTTAATTTATCAATTAATTTTAATGAATTTGATGGGCATATAATAGATTTATTAAAAAAAGAGTCATCAATTACAATTACAGCATGTGGCACTTCCTGGCATGCAGGATTAATTGGGAAATTTTTAATTGAATCTTTAAGTGATTTCACAGTTGAAGTTGATTATGCATCTGAGTTAAGATACAGAGATAAAATTATAAAAAAAGATTCTTTGCTTATATCAGTTTCTCAGTCTGGAGAAACAGCTGATACACTTGAGGTAATAAGGCGTTTTAGAAAAAGCAATGCTACTATTTTAAGTATTTGCAATGTGTTGGGTAGCTCTGTTTCAAGGGAATCTGATTATACAATTTACACTCATGCTGGTCCCGAGATTAGTGTTGCATCTACCAAAGCGTTTACTACTCAGGTAATGGTGTTTTACCTTCTTGCTCTATATATTGGTAAATTGAGAGGATGTTTAAATGACACTAAATTTTTGCAATGTTTAAATGAGTTAAAAATTCTTACAGGGAAGATTGAAAAAGCTTTAAAAATAGCTCCTCAAATAGAAAAGATTGCACCAGAATTGTCAAAATATGCTAATTTCCTTTTTCTTGGTAGAGGTATCAATTATCCAGTTGCACTTGAAGGTGCATTAAAACTTAAAGAGATTTCCTATATTCATGCAGAAGGTTATCCTGGTGGTGAAATGAAGCATGGTCCTCTTGCACTTATTGATGAAAATTTTCCATCTGTTATCCTTTTGCCAAAAGATGAATTGTATGAAAAAATGTTTGGTAATTTAAATGAAATTAAATCAAGAAGAGGAAAAACTGTAGTATTTACCTCAGAAAATAATGATGATGAACATTTAAAACAATTTGGTGATTATATATTTAAATTGCCAGAGAGTAGCTCATTTTTACAACCAATAATTTATGCAATACCTATGCAACTGTTTAGTTATTATATTGCTGATTTTAAAGGATGTGACATTGATCAGCCACGAAATCTTGCAAAGTCAGTGACAGTGGAATAAAAATATTAAATTTTTAAGAAATTTTAATGAACTTTATTGACATAGTATATTTGCTATGTTAATAAGGCTGGCTTTAATCAGAAAAGTGTTTATTGTTTTTGGAGATAATTAATGGCAGAAGATAAAATTAAATTAACATTACCAGATAATTCAGAAATTGAAGTAGCCAAAGGCACTACTGGTGCTGAAATAGCTAAAAATATTAATAAAAAATTATTTAAAAAGTCGATATGTTATAAAATTAATAACACAATATACGACTTAAATGATCCAGTTAAAACTTCAGGACATTTAGAATTTATTACAGAAGAGTCAGAAGAGGCTCTTGAAATTTTGCGACATTCTGCTGCTCATATTATGGCACAGGCAGTTAAAGAGCTTTTTCCTGAAGCTAAAGTTACAATTGGACCAGCAATAGATAAGGGTTTTTATTACGATTTTGATTATGAAAAAGGGTTTACTCCTGATGATTTGAAAAAAATAGAAAAGAAAATGGATTATATTATTAAACAGAATGTCCCATTTTCCAAAAAAATTGTTTCAAGAGAGGAAGCAATAGAGTTTTTTAAAAATCAGGGAGAAGATTTTAAAGTTGAAATTATACAAGAATTGCCAGAAAATGAAATTATCAAATTATACACCCAGGGAAGTTTTACTGATCTTTGCCGAGGACCACATATCCCAACTACAGGTAAAGTGAAAGCTTTTAAATTATTAAACGTTGCTGGTGCCTACTGGCGTGGAGACGAGAAAAATAAAATGCTCCAGAGGATATATGGCACAGCATTTTTTTCTAAGGATGCTTTAAAAGAGTATCTTAACTTCCTTGAAGAAGCCAAGAAAAGGGATCATAGACGACTTGGTAAGGAGCTTGACCTATTTAGTATTAATGAAGAAGCTGGTGCAGGATTTATAATTTGGCATCCAAAAGGGACCTTGCTAAGAATGGCTATTGAAGATTGGGAGAAGAAGGAGCATCTTAAAAGAGGTTATGAAATAGTTATGGGTCCTCAGATATTGAAATTGGATCTGTGGAAAAGGTCCGGGCATTATGAAAATTATAGAGAAAATATGTATTTTACCAAAATTGATAATGAAGAGTATGGCATTAAGCCAATGAACTGCATTGCTCATATGCTCATATACAAATCTAAACTTAGAAGTTACAGGGATCTTCCTGTGAGACTTTTTGAGCTTGGCACTGTTTACAGACATGAAAAATCAGGTGTATTACATGGGTTGTTAAGAGTAAGAGGTTTTACTCAGGATGATGCTCATATAATTTGTACTCCAGAGCAGTTAAATGATGAAATAACCAATATAATTACATTTGTTAAAGATGTAATGGATATTTTTGGTTTTTCATATTCAATGGAAGTTAGCACAAGGCCGGAAAAGTCTATTGGTACAGATGAAGATTGGGAAAGGGCAACAAATGCACTTTTTAAAGCATTAAAAACAAATAACCTTGATTATGACATAAATGAAGGTGATGGTGCTTTTTATGGACCAAAAATAGATGTTAAGTTAAAAGATGCAATAGGAAGAGAGTGGCAATGTGCAACTATTCAGTGTGATTTTACTTTGCCTCAGAAATTTGATCTTACATATATTGGTGAAGATGGTTCAAAGCATAGGCCGGTAATGTTGCACAGGGTAATTCTTGGTTCAATAGAGAGATTTATTGGTGTTTTAATTGAGCATTTTGCAGGGGCTTTTCCTGTTTGGTTAGCGCCTACACAGGCAGTTGTTTTACCTGTTTCAGAAAAATATCTCAATTATGCTGAAAAAATATATAGATTTTTAATTGAAAACAATATAAGAAGTGAAATAGATAGAAGAGGCGAAAAATTAGGATTCAAGATTAGAGAAGCACAGTTAAATAAAATTCCTTATATGATTATTGTTGGTGAAAAAGAGGAAGAGAATGACACTATCTCAGTGAGGAAAAGGACAAAAGAAGATTTAGGCTCAATTAAAAAAGAAGAGTTTTTAAATTTAATAAAAGAAGATATAAAAAATTTCAGGAGGTGGTAAAATAGCTAGACCGAGGCACTTTAAGAAAAGGTTTGAAGATGAAACACCAATAAATGAAAGAATCAGGGCAAAAGAGGTAAGAGTTATTGATAGTGATGGAACGCAGCTTGGTATTTTAAATATAAGAGATGCTATTAACAGGGCTATGGACCAGGGACTTGACCTTGTGGAAGTTGCACCCAATGCTGATCCACCAGTATGTAGAATTATGGATTATGGTAAGTATAAATATGAAAAGAATAAAAAAGCTAAAGCAGCTAAGAAAAAGCAGACAATCATTCAAATAAAAGAGATTAAATTAAGACCAAGAACAGATGAGCATGATTTTAATTTTAAAATGAAGCATATGATTAAATTTTTAAAAGAAGGCTCAAAAGTTAAGGTTAATATATTTTTAAGAGGTAGAGAAGTGGAAAATTCAGAAGGTGCTTTTAATTTGGTTGAAAGGATAAAAGAAGCAGTTGAAGAGTATGGTACTCTTGAAAATCGTCCAAAACTTGAAGGTAGAATTATAAACCTCATGTTTAGCCCAAAAAAATTTAAAAAAGGAGATAAATAATGCCAAAAATAAAAACCTGCAAAACAGCTGCAAAAAGATTTAAAAAGAGCGGCTCAGGAAAATTTATTAGAAACAAAGCTTTTAAGAGCCACATTCTTGAAAAAAAGAATGCTAAAAGAAAAAGAAGATTGTCAGGTACAACAGTAGTTGATAAAACAAATGCAAAGCAACTGAAAAGATTGTTACCTTATTTATAATGAGCTATTAAATTTGAAAAACAATTGTTGAAGAGGTAAAAAGATTTTAGCTTTTTACCTCTCTTTCTATTTTACTAAAAATTATTTAAGGAGGAAATAAATGCCAAGGGTAAAAAGGGGAGTGCATGCAAGAGCACGAAGAAAGAAAATTTTAAAATTAGCAAAAGGTTATAGAGGAGGAAGGAGCAAGCTTTATAAAGAAGCGTTAGTTACTGTATATAAAGCTCTTTCAAATGCATATAGAGATAGAAAGGTTAAGAAGAGAGAATTCAGAAAATTGTGGATTACAAGGATTAATGCAGGTGTTAGAGAATATGGGCTATCATACAGTAAGTTTATTAATGGCTTGAAAAAAGCTAATATAAATCTTGATAGAAAAATTTTAGCAGATATGTGTGTGAATGACCCTCAGGGTTTTGGAAAGCTTGTAGAGAAAGTAAAAGAGGTTCTTCCAGCATAAATTCTGGAGAAAAATTAAATGGAAAATAAATTAAAAGAGATAATAGAGCAGGCAAAAAAAGATTTAAAAGAGATTAATCTTAAAAATTTTAATCAGTTAAAGGCAAAATATCTTGGGAAAAAGGGTTTAATTACAGAGCAATTAAAACAGATTGCAAATTATCCTAAGGAGAAACGTGCTGAAATAGGGAAGCTGCTCAATCAATCTAAGAAAAAGATAGAAGATATTTTTAAAGAAACTTTTGAAAAATTAAAAGCAGAGGAAAAAATAAGAAAGCTACAAGCTGAAAAAATAGATATTTCTCTACCTGGTCGGGAAATTCCATTAGGTAATTTACATCCAATTACACTTATTTTAAATGAGATTGAAGAAGTTTTTAAACTGCTTGGTTTTGATATTGCTGAGGGACCTGAAGTAGAAACAGATTTTTACAATTTTCAGGCTCTAAATATCCCTAAAAATCATCCTGCAAGAGATATGCAGGATACATTTTATATTGATGAAGATATTGTTCTTAGAACTCACACATCACCTGTGCAAATTAGGGTTATGCAAAACAGTTCACCACCTGTGAAAATTATAGCACCAGGGAAGGTATATAGGTGTGACATGGATATGACTCATACACCAATGTTTCATCAGGTGGAAGGATTGCTTGTTGATGAGGGAATTAATTTTAAGCACTTAAAGGGAATTTTAGAATATTTTTTAAAGTCAATATTTTACAAAAATATAGGTATAAGATTCAGACCAAGCTATTTCCCTTTTACAGAGCCAAGTGCAGAGGTTGATATTGAGTGTATCTTTTGCAAAGGTGATGGATGTAGAGTTTGTTCTGGTACAGGATGGCTTGAGATTCTTGGCTGTGGTATGGTTCATCCAGAAGTTTACAAATCTGTTGACTATGATTATGAGAAGTATCCTGGGTTTGCTTTTGGAATGGGTGTGGAAAGAATAGCTATGCTTAAGTATGGTATAAATGATCTCAGGCTATTTTTTGGAAATGATTTAAGATTTTTGAAACAATTTTAAAGGGTTTAAAATGAAAATTACTTATAACTGGCTGAAAGAGTTTGTAAATATAGAATTGACTCCTGAGGAATTGGCTGAAAAGATAACTCTTGCAGGAATAGAGGTTGATTCAGTAGAAGAGCACAATTCTTTTATGAAAGACATAATAGTTGCAGAAATTGTTGAAATTTCCAAGGTGCCAAATTCTGATAAGTTATCACTTTGCAAGGTTAACACAGGTTCAGAGATTCTTGATATTGTGTGCGGTGCTAAAAATATGTCCATAGGTGATAAAGTTGCACTTGCTCAAATTGGAGCTGTGCTTCCTGGTGATTTTAAAATAAAAAAAAGTAAAATTAGAGGAGTTGTTTCATATGGAATGCTCTGTTCTGAACAGGAGCTTGGTTTTGCAGAAAAATCATCTGGCATAATGATCCTTGATAAAGCTCTTAAAATTGGCGAATCTATTGGAGACGCACTTGCACTTTTTGATTATGTAATTGATTATGAGATTACTCCAAACAGAGGAGATTGTCTTTCTGTTATTGGAATTGCAAGAGAAATTTCAGCAATTACTGGAGAGCCTATTAAGTTGCCTGATGTAGATATTGAAGAGATTAATGAAGATATAAATAAATATATTAGTGTAGAAATTTTAAATCCAGAACTTTGCCCAAGATACACAGCAAGGTTAATTAAAGATATTACCATTGGAGAGTCTCCATTATGGTTAAAAAATAGATTAATAGCAGTAGGTTTGAGGCCTATTTATAACATAGTTGATATAACAAATTATGTTATGTATGAGTTAGGTCAGCCACTTCATGCATTTGACTATTCATTTATTGAAGATAAAAAAATTATTGTTAAAACTGCTGAAAAAGGAATGAAATTTAAAACCCTTGACAGCAAAGAGCATGAACTACAGGAATATAATTTATTAATTTGTGATGGTAGAAAGCCTGTTGCACTTGCAGGGATAATGGGTGGTGAAAATTCTGAGGTTTTACCAACAACAAAAGATGTATTATTAGAAGCTGCTTTTTTTAATCCTTTAAATATTAGAAAAAGTGCCAAAACTTTAAATATTCAAACAGATGCAGCATATAGATTTGAAAGAAGCATTGATATTGAAAATGTGCCATTTGCATCTAAGAGAGCCTCTTACCTGATGGCAAAATTGGCAGATGGGAAGGTTGTTAAAGGTGTTGTTGATGCATATCCTTTAAAAAGAGAAGAAAAGAAAGTTAGTTTAAGAAAAGAGAGGTTGTGGAGTTTTTCTGGTGAATGTATAGACTTTGAAAATGCAAAAGGAATTCTTAAAAATTTAGGTTTTAAAATAGTTGATAATAGTGACAATAAAGTATCTCTGCTTGTTCCAAGTTTTAGAAATGATATTTTTCAAGAAGTTGATCTTATTGAGGAAGTTTTGAGGATTTATGGATATGATAAATTAAATGGTGAACTACCAGTTTCAAAAGTTTACCCAGAGTATCAGTATAATTTTGTAAAATTTATTAAAGATTTAAAGGAATTTTTTAAAAATACAGGTTTCTCTGAAGCCATAAATTACAGTTTTATTTCAAGCAAAGAGAATCAGCTTTTTAATGTAGAAAATTGGCAGGAAGTTAAACTTCTCAACCCTTTAACAGAAGAGCTTGAAGTGCTTAGATTTTCTTTGCTGCCAGGATTATTGAAAAATGTTGCTGATAATATTAATTTTAAAAATGAAGATATTAAAATTTTTGAATGTGGCAAGATTTTTTATAAAGATTCATCCAAAGAAACAGGTGTTGGAGAGGAATTTCAAATTGCTGGTATAATTAGTGGTAGTTTTTATCCACCAGTATGGTGTTACAATAAAAGGCAAGTTGATTTTTTTGATTTAAAAGGAATAATTTCATCATTGTTTAAATTTAATAATATTGATAATATTAATTTTTCTTATCCTGATGCAGAAAAGTATAGTTATCTTAACTGCAATAAATCAGCACTTATTTCAATAGGGGAAGAGTGTGTTGGTTTTATTGGAGAATTTAATCCATTTATATTGGAAAACTTTGAAATAGAAATAGAGCCAATTTTATGTTTTTTGTTGAATCTTGAAAAAATTTTTGATAAAGTAAATTTCAGCAAAAATTTTATTGAATTGCCAAAATTTCCTTTTGTAGAAAGGGATCTTGCTCTTTTAATGGATAATAATATTCCATGTAGTAAAGTGGTTGAAATAATAGAAGATGAAGGGAAAGGTCTTGTTGAAAATATTTATGTGTTTGACCTCTACAAAGGTAAAGGGATTCCAGAGGATAAAAAAAGCGTTGCATTTAAAATAATTTTTAGAGATTTAAAGACAACGTTAAAAGCTGAAAAAGTTAATAAGATAATAGATAAAATTATTAAAAAGTTAGAAAAAAATTTAAAAATACAAATTAGATAAGGGAGGAAAATTTTAATGACAAAAGCTGAGTTAGTAGAAAAAATTTATGAAAGGTTAGGATTAACCAAAAAGGAATGTTATAATCTTGTTGAATCAGTATTTGATATTATGAAAGAATCGTTAATTAATGGTGAAAACTTGAAAATCTCATCATTTGGTTCATTTATTGTCAAAGACAAAAAAGCAAGAAAAGGGAGGAATCCCCAAACCAATGAAACTATTACAATTTCAGCAAGAAAAGTGGTTACATTTAGACCAAGCAAAATTTTAAGAAATGAAATTAACCAAAAATAATCTGAAATTAAAAAAATTTTTTTACAAAATAGGGGAGGCCAGTGAAATTATTGGCGTTGCCCCTCATGTTTTACGATATTGGGAAAAAGAGTTTAACATAGGGAATTTTCAAAAGTCAAAAACTGCTCAGAGACATTTTTCCCAAAAAGATATTTTAACATTTTTACAAATTAAAGAGCTTCTTCATGAGAAAAGATTTACTATAGAAGGGGCAAAAAAAGTTCTTAAAAACAAAAAAAAGAAAAAAATTTCTCAAGAATTCCTCTTAGAAGAACTTCAACAGATCAAATCGATACTCCTTGAAAATATCGGAGCGTAGCGCAGCCTGGCAGCGCACCTGAATGGGGTTCAGGGAGTCGGAGGTTCAAATCCTCTCGCTCCGATTTTTAGCTATTTCAATAATGATAACCAGTTAATATTTTCTATAGTTTTATGTAATAAATGGTTATCATCTACAATAATAAAATCTAAATTTTTAAAAATTTGCTCTGCAATTTTTTTTGTTGGAAATAAAGGAACAATTTCATCTTTGCTTCCATGAATTATAGTGGTTGGAGTGTTAATTTTATTAAATGTCTCTTTATTAAAATTATAAAAATTGAGCGCTGGTGCAAGTAGTATAAGTTGTGAAACTTTTTCTGGAAATTTTTCTGCATAAATTGTAGCCATTAAACCACCAAAACTTGAGCCTATAATACTTATCTTTTCAAATTTTAAAAGAGTGGTGATTAATTGCTCCATTCTCTCATTTAGTTCACCTTTAAAATCTGGGGTTAAAATATTGGGGAAAATTTTTCTAAAAAACCTACCTTTATATCCCTGACCACTACTTTCAAGACCATGAATAAAAATAATTCCTTTCATAAAAATCTTAATATCATATAAATTTTTTTCTTGCAAAAAAAAATTATTTTAACTAATTAACCAATTAAAAACAATTTAAATGGAGAAAAATATGAAGGCAAAGCTCTGGTTTCGATGTGCTGTTGTTTTTGACCCAGTATGTCCCAGGATTTTAACACCGTGTGCTATAACATGGGAAGCAAAGTATAGAGATATTGATCTTGTAATAGAAAGACCTCTTAAAGGTGAAGAGCTTGTAAAAAGAATGAAAGGATGGGTTACTGTTGACCCTTATAAAGTTATTGATATAGTTAATAAATATGGTAAATTTAAGATTAATGAAAGTGGAGAACTTTTTGTTAAATTAAATAATGATGAAGATTTTGAAGTTTTAAAAAATGAATTATTCTCAGAATTTCAAGATGAAATTATTTTAGAAAAATTATGATAAATTGAAAACTAAACATGCTATAGTAAAATAGATTATCAGTCCAGTTGAGTCACATAAAGTTGTTAGTAAAGGGCTACTTATTACAGCAGGATCTAATTTAAATTTAGTTAAAATTATTGGAAGCACACTACCTAAAAGATTTGCCCATATAGAAATTGCAATCATAGAAATTCCTACTACAATTCCTATTGTGGGACCACCTCGCCATACAAAGCTTCTTAAATAAAGAATAACTCCAAGGGTAACACCAATAAGCAGTCCAACAAAAAGCTCTTTTTTCACAACATTAAACCAGCTTTTCAAAGTTAAATCTCCAGTGGCTAATGCACGGATTATAAGGGTAGCTGACTGTGAGGATATATTACCACCACTATCTATTAAAACTGGAATAAAAAAAGCAAGAGCAATCACAGCTTTTATAGCATTTTCAAAATGAGCAATTATACTTGAAGATAAAAAATCAGTAATTAATAAAATTAATAGCCAGCCAATTCTCTTTTTATACAGCATTAATCCTGACATAGAGTAATAACTGTCCTCTGTTGGTGATATTGCAGATGTTTTTTGAAAATCTTCATTAATTTCTTCTTCATTAACATCAAGAATATCATCCACTGTAACAATTCCAAGTAGTATTCCATTTTTATCTACAACTGGCAAAACAGTGAGATTATATTTTTTTATTAACTTATAAGCTTTTTCCTGGTCTTCATTTGCTTCAATTGAAATAAAAGAATAATCCATAATATCTTTTACTGTTGAATTTTCTTCTGCAAGTATAAACCTTCTAATAGGAATATCATCAAGTAGCTTCCAACTATTATCCACAACAAAAATAATATCTATTGTTTCTGCATCTTTTCCATGTCTTTTTATATGTTCAAAAGATTTTTTTATAGACCACTCTGGTCTAACAGCAACATAATCAGGAGTCATTAACCTGCCAACACTATCTTCTTCATAACCTAAAAGTTTCAAGGCTTCTTCTCTATCTTCTTTGCTTAAAAAATTTATGAGTTTCTGGGTAAATTCACCTGGCAATTCTTCAAATAAAGCGGTTCTATCATCAGGTTCCAATTTGTTTAATAATTCTTTTATCTCTTTGTTTGCAAAGTGTTTTAAAATTAACTCCTGAATTCCAGGCTCAAGTTCAGAAAAAACCTCACCTATTTTCTCTTTTGGAATTAATCTGAATAAAATAACAATTTCTTTGTCTTTAAATTGTTTTAATAGGTCAGCAATATCCTGTGGATAGATTTCATAAAAAAAATCTTTAATTGGTTTGAATTCCTGCTTTTGAACTAATTCTTTTATATCAGGTAGTATTAACCTTGTAAACATGTTAAAAGCCCTATAATCTAATGATTAGGATTGTATTCTGGAACAATTTTTTTCAAAATTTCAATTTTATCTTTTGACTTTAATAACTGCTCTATCTCTTTTTTTAATTGTTCAAAATTGTATGTTGTTTTTTTTGCAATAAAAATAGATTGATATTTGGTCTTTAACTCTGCTTCATTAATGAGTAATTCCTCATAAAGCTTCTCTCCTTTTCTTAAACCTGTAAATTCAATTTTAATATTTTCTTTATTGTAGAGCCTAATCATTTTTTTTGCAAGGTCAACAATTTTTACAGGCTCTCCCATATCAAGAATGTAAATCTCACCACCTTTT
>Ga0256914_1004124_pt1 | contig 11105 bp, 8 predicted proteins | sample HulkmetaG_FD_191571 | JGI IMG/M metagenome (GOLD analysis project Ga0256914, IMG submission 191571) | Hydrothermal chimney microbial communities from Main Endeavour vent field at the Juan de Fuca Ridge, Pacific Ocean - Hulk | ecosystem: Environmental > Aquatic > Marine > Hydrothermal vents ...
GGCAACGGCGGCCGGCGCGTCCCCCACGTGGGCACCGAGGTTGAAACTGTCCCATGGTGGCCGGCTCACCCCACCATGGCGCGTCGTCACGCAGCTCCGCACCGCCGCCGGCGCGGGCCAATCGGGCCGGATCAACGTCAGATCCGCCACGGTGCCAACCCGTCGAGCAACCGTTGCATGTCGTCCGGCACACGGGACTCCCAACGCATCGCCTCGCCACTGGCCGGATGGATCAGCCCCAGCCGCCACGCATGCAGCGCCTGCCGGGGAAAAGCGTGCAGCAACGCCACTGTCGTATCGTCCAGCCCGGCCGGGACACGTCGGCGCCCCCCATAGACCGGATCGCCGACGATGGGATGGCGGATGTGTGCCATGTGGACGCGGATCTGGTGGGTGCGACCGGTCTCCAGCTTGACGTCGAGCAGCGTATGGGCGAGGTATTTCTGGCGGATACGGTAGTGGGTGATGGCGTCGCGCCCGTGGCGCACCACGGCCATCTTCTTGCGATCCACCGGATGACGGCCGATCGGTGCATCGACGCGGCCGCCGGCGACGAACGTCCCCTCCACCAGCGCCAGATACTCGCGTCGCATCTCGCGGCGTTGCAGCGCCTCGACCAGCGCGGCATGGGCCTGCAGCGTCCGCGCCACCACCAACAGGCCACTGGTGCTCTTGTCGAGGCGGTGGACGATGCCCGCCCGCGGCACGCCACCGATGTCGGGGTAGCGGTGGAGCAGACCCTGCATCAGCGTCCCCGACCAGTTGCCGACGGCCGGATGCACGACCAGCCCGGCCGGCTTGTCGATGACGACGATGGCCTCGTCCTCGTACACGACGTTCAGCGCCACCGGCTCCGCCTCCACCCGCGCCAGGTCGGGCTCCACCTCGTCGGGGCGGTTCAGCACCACCCGCTCGCCGCCCCGCGCCTTGTCCCGTCCACGCGGCGTGCGGCCATCGACGACGATGGCACCCTCCTTCAGCCAGCGCTGCAGCCGGCCACGCGAGTATTCGGGAAACAGCTCGGCCAGCGCCTTGTCGATACGCTGGCCGGCCAGCGCATCGGGAATGGTTCGGGTCAGGGAGTCGGCGTGCATGGCCGAAGTGTATCGGATTCGCCGCCCAAAGGCCGCTGCGCTACAATGACGCCCCCTTTTCCCAGCGATCGCCCTGCCGATGAAAAAGCTCCTGTCACTGCTGCTCCTCTCTCTGTTCGTCACCGCCTGCGCCACCACCGGCGACCAGGACAAGGCCGATGCCGACGCCACGGCGCAGAAACTCTATCAAAAAGGCAAGAAGGAGCTGGACCGGAAGAACTATGAGCTGGCCATCGAGCAGTTCGAGAAGCTCGAAGCGGCCTACCCCTTCGGTGAATACGCGCAGAAGGCTCAGCTCGACATCGCCTACGCCCACTACAAGATGCACGAGCCGGAAGCCGCCATCGCCGCGGCCGACCAGTTCATCCGCCTCAATCCGCTGCACGAAAACGTCGACTACGCCTACTACATCAAGGGACTGGCCAACGCCACCCGCTACGACGGCTTCTTCGACAAGTTCATTCCGAAGGATCTGGGCGATCTCGACCCCAATCCGCTGAAGCAGGCCTTTCTCGATTTCAAGCTGCTGGTCCGGCGCTTTCCCGACAGCCGCTATGCCGAAGACGCCAAGCAGCGCATGGTCTATCTGCGCAATGCGCTGGCACGTCACGAGTACAACGTGGCCGACTTCTACTGGCGACGTGGCGCCTATGTGGCGGTGATCAACCGCTGCACCGACCTGATGCGCGACTACGACGGCGCAGAGATCATGCCGGAGACCATTGCGCTGATGGCGCGGGCCTACCGCAAGCTGGGGCTGGAGGAGGAATACGCCGATGCGGTGAAGCTGTTCGAGGCCAACTTTCCGCAGCGCAAGGCGCTACTGGAAGAGGATCGGCGGCTCTTCTCCAAGTGGTAGCGGCGCCCTCGAGCCCGAATAGTTCACGAGAACGCTGAACCCCCATCATCACGCCATTTGCCCGATTCGCCGGCAACCATCGCCACGGCCATGCTTTTCGGCGAATCGAACAAACTGCCTCGCCGGGATTCCCCCAAACCCCGCATTCCCATGAAACATTCGGGCTAGCGCGCGAAGCGCCGGGCATAGCCGGAGGTGATCGGGTAGCGCCGGTCCTTGCCGAACCCCCGCCGCGTGATCCGCACCCCCGGTGGCGCCTGACGGCGCTTGTACTCGTTACGCAGCACCATCCGCGCCACCCGTCGCACCGTCTCCGGATCGAACCCGGCCTCGATGATCTCCTCCACCGACTGATCGCGCTCGATGAAGCGTTCCAGAATCGGGTCGAGAATCTCGTAGGGCGGCAGGCTGTCGCTGTCCTGCTGGTCAGGCGCCAGCTCGGCCGACGGCGGCCGGGTGATGACACGCTCGGGGATGACCGGTGAGCGAGTGTTGCGATAGCGGGCCAGGTCGTAGACCAGCGTCTTGGCACAGTCGATCAGCGGCGCGTAGCCGCCGGCCATGTCGCCATAGAGGGTGGCGTAACCCACCGACATCTCGCTCTTGTTGCCGGTGGTCAGCAGGATGCGGCCGCTCTTGTTGGACAAGGCCATGAGGACGACGCCACGGCTGCGGGCCTGGAGGTTCTCCTCGGTGGTGTCGGGCGGCAGGCCGTCGAACACCGGTTCGAGCATTTCGAGAAAGGTGCGGAAGGCCGGCTCGATGGAGATGGTCCGGTAGTCCACGCCGAGGGTCTCGGCCTCGGCGGCGGCATCGTCGAGGCTCATCCGGGAGGTGTAGCGTGACGGCATCATCACGGCGTTGACGTTCTCCGCGCCGAGGGCATCGACGGCGATGGCCAGCGTCAGCGCCGAGTCGATACCGCCCGACAGCCCCAGCAGCGCGCCGGGAAAGCCGTTCTTGCCCACGTAGTCCCGCACGCCGAGCACCAACGCCTGGTAGACATCGGCCACCGGGTCGTGGCCGCTTGCCGTCACGGTACCAGTGAACGGCCACGCCACCATGGTCGTTGCCTCCTCGAAACCGGGGCTCTGCGAGACCACCCGCCCATCGGCGGCCACGACCACCGAGCGGCCGTCGAACACCAGCTCGTCCTGTCCCCCGACGAGATTGACATAGACGATCGGCAGGCCACATTCCGCCACCCGGGCGCGCAGCATCTCCAGCCGTTCGGCATGCTTGTCACGGTGAAACGGCGAGGCGTTGAGGTTGACCAGCAGCTCGGCACCGGCATCGCGGGCGGTCAGGGCCGGGCCACTGTGCCAGATGTCCTCGCAGATGGTGAGGCCGATCCGGTGCCCCTTGCAGTCGAAGACGCAGCTCTCCCGCCCCGGAACGAAATAGCGCTTCTCGTCGAAGACGGCGTAGTTCGGCAACTTCTGCTTGTAGTAGCGGGCAGCGATCCCGCCATCACGCAGCAGGAAGGCGGCATTGTGCAGACCGTCCCGATCCTGCCAGGGGAGCCCGACAACGACGTCGATGCCATCGACCCGGCGGACGACGCGGAACAGCTCCCGCTCGCACCATTCGATCAGGCTCTTGCGAAACAGCAGATCTTCCGGCGGATAGCCGGTCAGCGTCAGTTCAGGAAAGACGATCAGATCGGCGCCCAATTCGTCGCGGGCGCGGCAGGCCTGCTCGATGACCCGGTCGGCATTGGCGCTGACGTCTCCGACCATCAGGTTGGTCTGGGCCAGCGCAATCTTCAAAGTGTCGGCCACGGCTTGGATACTCAATGGATTATTGGGATATATTGCGGTGGATTGTCATACATCCCCCAGTCAGATGCCATTACCCGTCAAGGATAGATCGGCCCACCACGACCCAGACCCGCGCCTGGTCCACGCCCGCGGCGCCCACCGCAGCGAGCGCGATTCGTGGAATTCGCTCAAGCTCTTTCTGCTCTATCGGCTCGGCATCTCGCTGGTGCTGCTGTTGCTGCACTCCTTCGGCGCGCTGCCGCTGGGCGAATCACCGTCGGACCAAAAGCTGTTCCTGCAGGCGGCGGAGGCGCTGTTCGCCATCAATCTGCTGCTGGCGCCGGTGGTGTTCCTGCCGGGCATGCCGTTTCGCCACCTGGTCAGCGGTCAGGTCATCATCGACATCGTCGCCTTTTCGGTGATGATGTATGCCAGTACCGGGCTGGAGAGCGGCATCGGCCTGCTGGTGGTGCCGAGCATCGCCGGCGCCAGCCTGCTGCTGCCGGGCAACATGGCACCGTTCTATGCCGCTTTCGCGACGCTGGCGGTCTTCGTCCAGGCGGGCATCAGCATTCTGCATGGCCGCCACGAGCTGTTCACGCTGACCCAGGCGGGAATCCAGGGTTCGATCTTCTTCGCCGTGGCGATTCTGGCAACGAAGATGGCGCGCAAGGCACTGGCCAGCGAGGAGCTGGCCTGGCGGCGCGGCCGCGATTTTGCCGACCTCTCGCAACTCAACCGCCACATCGTCGAACAGATGGACACCGGCGTCATCGTCGCCGGCGAGGACGGCCGGGTGCGGCTGATCAACAAGGCGGCCTGGGAGCTGCTGGGTCACGACAGCCCGAGGCAGCAGGTGGCCTTGAATGACCTCAGCCCGGCGCTGCAGCAGGCCGCCGACCACTGGCTGGAAGGCGGCAGCCCATCCCATGCCAGCCAACGGGGCACGGCACCGAACGGTCGCGCCTTCGATGCCCAGTTCATCCCCATCGGGCGTGGCAAGCAGCGGGCGATACTGATCTTTCTGACCGATCTGACCGAACGCAGCCGCCAGCTCCACGAGGTGAAACTGGCTGCCCTCGGCCGGCTGACGGCGAGCATCGCCCACGAGATCCGCAACCCGCTGGGCGCCATCAGCCACGCGGCCCAGCTGTTGCAGGAGTCGGAGACACTGACCGATCCCGACCAGCGGCTGGCCACCATCATCCAGTCCAATGCGCAACGGATGAACCAGCTGATCGAGAATGTCCTCAATCTCTCCCGCCGCCGCAATCCGGCCCCCCAGCAGCTGGCGCTGACGCCTTGGCTCCAGGCACTGGCCGACGAGTTCCGGCAACAGCAGGATCTGCCCGGGGAAGCCGTGAAGCTCGAAACAAAACAATTGGTTACCATCGAGGTGGATGCGGGGCAGTTGCATCAGATCCTGTGGAATCTGTTGAGCAATGCACAGATTCATTCCGGCAGATCGGGCAATCTGCGAATCAGGATCGTGACCGCCAGCGGCGACGACGGCCATGTCGATATCGACGTCATCGACAACGGCGAGCCGATCGACCCGGCGTTGCGCGAACGACTGTTCGAGCCGTTCTTCTCCACCGACAGCCGGGGCACCGGCCTTGGGCTCTACCTGGCGCGGGCGCTGGCCGAGGCCAATGGCGGCTCGCTGGAGTACCGCGCACTCGACGATGGCGGCAACTGCTTCACGATCAGGCTGCCACTGGCAGACACGGAACGGAACCGGCAACCATGAGCATCAAGAACGTCCTCGTCATCGACGACGAACCCGATATCCGGGAGCTGCTGGACATCACGCTGGCGCGGATGGGCCTCGACTCCACCACCACCGCCACCGTGGCCGAGGCGCTGGCCGCGCTCGACGCCCGCTGCTTCGACCTCTGCCTCACCGACATGCGGCTACCCGACGGCGACGGGCTGGCCATCGTCAAATATATCCAGAAACACTATCCCGACCTGCCGGTGGCCGTCATCACCGCCCACGGCAACGTCGAGGCCGCGGTCGAGGCACTCAAGTCCGGCGCCTTCGACTTCGTCTCCAAGCCGGTCGATCTGCAGATGCTGCGCAGCCTGATCGAAACAGCGCTGAAACTCCGCCCCGATTCACCGACGGGGCAGACATCGGACCCCGCCACGATGCTGCTGGGGGAATCGGCCGTCATGGAGAGGCTGCGCGGGATGATCGCCAAGCTGGCCCGCAGCCAAGCACCGGTCTTCATTCAGGGCGAATCGGGCACTGGCAAGGAGCTGGTGGCGCGGGAGATCCACCGCGCCGGGCCGCGCGCCAGCCAGCCGTTCATCGCGGTCAACTGCGGCGCCATCCCGTCGGAGCTGATGGAGAGCGAGTTCTTCGGCCACAAGAAGGGGAGCTTTACCGGCGCCATCGCCGACAAGGAGGGACTGTTCGCGGCGGCCGAAGGCGGCACGCTGTTTCTCGACGAAGTGGCCGACCTGCCACTGAACATGCAGGTCAAGCTGCTGCGGGCCATTCAGGAACGCGCCATCAAGCCGATCGGTGAGCAGCAGGAGAAGCCGGTGGACGTGCGCATTCTGTCGGCCAGCCACAAGAATCTGCTCGACGAGGTGGCCGCCGGCCGCTTCCGTCAAGATCTCTTCTATCGCCTCAACGTCATCGAATTGCAGGTGCCGCCATTGCGGCAGCGCCGCGAAGACATCGAGACCCTGGCCAGCCATTTTCTCCGGCGCATCGCAGAGCAGTGGGGAACCCCCGTGGCACGTCTCTCGCCGGCAGCGCTGGCAAGGCTGCAAGGCTATGATTTTCCAGGCAACGTCCGCGAACTGGAGAACATCCTGGAGCGGGCCTGTACCCTCTCCGACAGCGACACCATCGACGCCGACGACATCGAACTGCCCGAGCAGCGCCACGCATCGACCACCCGGCCCGCGCTGGCGGGCGAGACACTCTCCGATTCACTGGCCAGCCAGGAGAAGGCCGCCATCCTGCAGGCGCTGGAAGAGACCCGCTGGAACAAGACCGCCGCGGCCAGGAAACTGGGCATGACGTTGCGGCAGCTACGCTACCGATTGAGCAAGTTTGACATCGATTGACGACAGAAACTGACATTTTTGTCAGTTTCTGTCGCCAAAAGCGGGGCCGGCCCGAGCATCCCCTGCCGCCGGCAGGTCGCGCACGACCATTCTCCCCCCTTGGCCATGCCATTCGTCGGCCGGCGGGCTCCCCACAAAATCAACCGGTTAGATCCCGATGGCGCCGTTCGTCCACGCATCCGCCGGCACTGACGATCCGGGCACCCGCCGCCGCTGGCACGCTATATGTATGCTACCCTCGTGTTGAAACACAGCCTGCAAAGCTGAAACACGTAACACCACAAGACTGGAGTCCAATAACATGAAAAAGGCACAACAAGGTTTCACCCTCATCGAATTGATGATCGTCGTCGCGATCATCGGCATCCTGGCCGCCGTCGCCCTGCCGGCCTACCAGGACTATGTCGCCAAATCGAAGATCACCAGCATCGTTGCGACCGCCTCTTCCGGCAAGTCGGCGATGTTCGATCGCTATTCCGAGCTTGGTGAGATGCCGGACGTCGCCGGTGCCGCCAACAACGCCATCGACGAAGCCGGTTCCACCACCGAAGGCTTCTACAACACCATGAGCGGCTTGTCCTATCAGTCCGCGGTTGCCTACGCACGTGGCGCCAACGCCGCTGGCACGGCCAACGCCAAAGGCACTTTCACCGTGACCCTGGCCGGCATCAATGCCAACGTGAATGGCAAGACCCTGGCGTTCTCCTATGAGGACGATGGCGGTGAGCTGAAGTTCGACTGCGCTGTGCCCAATAATGACATTCCCGACAAGTATCTGCCCGCGCAGTGTCAGTAATCCGGACGACTTGCACGACACGAAAGGCCCCGCTTGCGGGGCTTTTCTTTTTCTCCTGTCGGACTTGTCACACCGCTTCCCCGGTGATTGTGGTATGTTGTTGATCCTTTGATCAATTTCTTCAGATTCCATCCCGCCTGTCTCGTTGAAACAATCCGGCCCAGCGGAACACAACAGGAGTGGTTCCAGCACGATGAGTTCAGCAACCTCCATCAACAATCCCCCCACCACCACCCTCGCCATCAACGGTCTGCTGCGCCGACTATTGGCCGAGCGCGTCATCTCCAAGACCCAGGCCATCGACACCCAGGCACTGGCGTCGAAAAGCGGCAAGCCATTGATCCGGGTGCTGCTGGACGAGTCCATCGCCACCCCCCTGCAGGTGGCCCGCGCCAGCGCCGAGGAGTTCGGTTTTCCGATGCTCGACCTGGCCGCCTTCGACCCGGAGGCCCTGCCCTCGGAGCTGATCGATGAGGAGCTGCTGACCAAGCACCATGCGCTACCGCTGATCAAGCGCAGCAACCGCATCTACGTGGCGATCTCCGACCCGATGAACGTCACCGCGCTGGACGAACTGAAGTTCAAGACCGGCCTCACCGCCGAGGCCATCATCGTCGAGGACGACAAGCTGACGGCGATGCTCAAACAGGTACTGGAGAACGCCGCGAACGACTGGGCCAGCGACGGACTCGAAGACGATCTGGAGGAGCTTCAGGTCGGCCTCGACGACACCCAGATCCAGCAGGCAGCCACCACCGAGATCGACGACACGCCGGTGGTACGCTTTGTCAACAGCACGCTGCTCAATGCCATTCGCCGTGGCGCCTCGGACATCCATTTCGAAATCTACGAAAAGGTCTTTCGCGTGCGCTACCGTCTCGACGGCGTGCTGCAGGAGATCACCAAGGAGCCCCACAACATCGCGCCACGGGTGATCGCCCGGATCAAGGTGATGTCGCGGATGGACATCTCCGAGCGGCGCATTCCGCAGGACGGCCGCATCAAGCTGAAGATCTCCGACAAGCGCGCCATCGACTTCCGGGTCAACACCTGCCCGACGCTCTACGGCGAGAAAATCGTGCTGCGGATTCTCGATCCCAACAGCGCCAAGCTGGGAATCGATGCGCTCGGCTACGACGACGAACAGAAAAAGCTCTATCTCGATGCCCTCTCCAAGCCCTACGGCATGATTCTGGTCACCGGCCCGACCGGCAGCGGCAAGACGGTCTCCCTCTATACCGGCCTCAATATCCTCAACACCCCCGACCGCAATATCTCCACCGCCGAGGACCCGGCCGAGATCAACATGATGGGGGTCAACCAGGTCAACGTGAATCCCAAGGTGGGACTCACCTTCGCCAACGCATTGCGCGCCTTTCTACGGCAGGACCCGGACGTCATCATGGTCGGCGAAATACGGGATCTGGAGACGGCCGAGATCGCGATCAAGGCGGCACAGACTGGCCACCTGGTACTTTCGACACTGCACACCAACGACGCACCGCAGACGCTGACGCGTCTTGCCAACATGGGCGTTCCTCCTTACAACATCGCCTCCTCCGTCTCGCTGATCATCGCCCAGCGGCTGGCGCGCAAGCTCTGCGACCACTGCAAGGAGACCCACGACGTACCCAGGGAAGTGCTGTTGGCCGAAGGGTTTTCCGACGAGGAAATCGGCAATTTTTCCATTTATCGCGCGGTGGGCTGTGACAAGTGTACTGGCGGCTACAAGGGGCGGGTTGGTATTTTCCAAGTGATGCCCATATCGGAAGAGATGGGCCGGATCATCATGGAAGGAGGCAACTCGATGCAGCTGGCGGAACAAGCCAAGAAAGAGGGGATCAAGGATCTTCGCGACTCCGGGCTCGACAAGGTTCGCGCCGGTCTGATCAGTCTGGAAGAACTCAACCGCGTCACCAAGGACTAGCCCGAAGAAATGGCAGCAAAAGCAGAGAAAGTGGTCTTCGTCTGGGAAGGCATCAACAGCGGTGGCGAGCGTGTCCGCGGCGAATCGCTCGGGGTGTCCGAGATGCTCGTCAAGGCCGACCTGCGCCGCCAGGGCATCAAGACGATCAAGCTGAAGAAAAAGCCCAAACCGCTGTTCCGCAAGAAGAAAAAGATCACCGGCGGCGACATTGCCGGTTTTGCCCGCCAACTCGCCACGATGATCACCGCTGGCGTGCCGATGGTGCAGTCACTGGACATCATCGCCAAGGGCCATGAAAACCCGGCGATGGAAGAGCTGGTCACCGCCATCAAGAACAACGTCGAGGCCGGTAACAGCCTGGCCGATTCGCTGGCGCAGCATCCGCGCCACTTCGACGACCTGTTCGTCAGCCTGGTGGAGGCCGGGGAGCAGTCCGGGTCGCTGGAATCGCTGCTCGACAAGATCGCCACCTACAAGGAGAAGACCGAGGCCATCAAGGCAAAGATCAAGAAAGCGATGTTCTATCCCATCTCGGTATTGGTCATCGCCTTCATCGTCTCCGCGATTCTGCTGATCTTCGTGGTGCCGACCTTCGAGGATCTGTTCAAGGACTTCGGCGCCGACCTGCCGGCCTTCACCACCTTCGTCATCAATCTGTCGAAATTCATGCAGGCTTGGTGGTGGGTGATATTCGGCGCCATCGCCATCGCCTTCTGGGCCTTTGTGTTCGTCCACCGGCGCTCGGAGGCATTTCGCGACGGCGTCGACCGTTTTCTGCTCAAGCTCCCGGTATTCGGCCCGGTATTCGAAAAATCGGCCATCGCCCGCTTCGCCCGGACGCTGGCCACGATGTTCGCCGCCGGCGTGCCGCTGGTGGAGGCGCTCAACTCCGTTGCCGGCGCCACCGGCAATGCCGTCTATCAGAAGGCGACGTTGCAGATCCGTGACGACACCACCACGGGCATGCAGATTCAGCAGTCGATCCGCAACACCGGCGTATTTCCCAACATGGTCGTGCAGATGGTCGCCATCGGCGAGGAGTCGGGCTCGCTCGACCACATGCTGTCGAAGGTGGCCGACTTCTACGAGGAGGAGGTGGACAACATGGTGGACAGCCTCAGCAGCATGCTGGAGCCGTTGATCATGGCCATCCTCGGCGTGCTGATCGGCGGCCTGGTGGTCGCCATGTACCTGCCGATCTTCAAGCTCGGCGCGGTCATCTGATCCCGCGCCGCCGCAACCGATGATGCAACTGCTCTCCAGCTCGCCGCTGGCTCTGATCATCGTCTGCGGCATCCTCGGGCTGTTGGTGGGCAGCTTTCTCAATGTCGTCGTCTACCGCCTGCCGGTGATGCTGGAGAGGCGGTGGCGTGCCGACTGCCAGGAGACGGCGGACATCGAGGCCGACAACGGCGAGAGATTCAACCTGGTGACGCCCGCCTCCACCTGCCCCCACTGCGGGCATCGCATCCGTCCCTGGGAGAACATCCCCGTGGTCAGCTACCTGCTGCTGCGCGGGCGTTGTGTCGATTGCAAGACCCCCATCTCCGCGCAGTACCCGCTGGTGGAACTGGCCACCGGCCTG
>Ga0256914_1004125_pt1 | contig 11098 bp, 8 predicted proteins | sample HulkmetaG_FD_191571 | JGI IMG/M metagenome (GOLD analysis project Ga0256914, IMG submission 191571) | Hydrothermal chimney microbial communities from Main Endeavour vent field at the Juan de Fuca Ridge, Pacific Ocean - Hulk | ecosystem: Environmental > Aquatic > Marine > Hydrothermal vents ...
TCGCTGGAAACGATAAACTTATCTTTGTGTATTCCTAAAACCAGCGGAGACCCCTTTCTCGCGCAGGCTAAGACGTTCGGCTCATCACAATGAACAACCGCTATGGCATAAGATCCGGCAAGGCGCGCCACAGCCTTTTTAAGCGCAGTAAATAAATCACCCTCATAATATTCCTCAATAAGATGTGGAATCACTTCCGTATCTGTTTCAGAGACAAATTTATGCCCATTAGAAACCAATTCTTCCCTTAATGCGGCAAAATTTTCAATGATGCCGTTATGAACAACCGCAATCTTACCAGAACAATCCGTATGAGGGTGCGCATTAACGTCGTTTGGTTCGCCATGCGTTGCCCAACGCGTATGCGCAATGCCAACGTTCCCTGATATCTGTGTGTTTTCAATAATACTCTTTAATGCCTTTATCTTACCTTTGGATTTGTACAACGACATATCGCCATTGGCGTTTACAACGGCAATGCCTGCAGAATCATAGCCCCTGTATTCCAATAAGGACAGCCCTTCGGTAAGCTCTTTTGGTTTGTCTCCGGGCCCTAATATCCCGACTATCCCACACATTTTCCCAACAACACCTTTATTGTATTTTCTCTATTCTTGCGCAGTATAGGTTTTAGGAACTCAAAATCAAGCAAGAGCCCTCTTTTACCATGCCTAAAAACCCTGCCGTTTATATCAACAGACTCTATGCAATACCTGCCCCAATCCAGTTTGCCTTCGTTATGAAAACTGTATCTGATTCTAAATCCCCTAAATGAACTCAATACCTCTATCGGTTTTCCGTCCTTAAAATGCCGTTTTAGCAGTTTAGGAAATAGGAATAAATCGCCCATAACCGAACTGATTCCCAGGGCCTCTCTTAAAAGCGTCATCACATACCAACTTGCCGAACCCGTTAAATAACTATACATCCCTTGCGACGAGTTATTAAAGTACTCGGGCAAACACGGGTATATCTTCGCATTAGGGGTATCAATCGCCAAATTAAACAATGACTCCAGCGCCTTCCAACCTTCTTTTACCAATCCTCTCCTAAATAATGCATTGGCATACATAACTACCATATGAGAAAACACAGCGCCGTTTTCCTTTTCACCAAAGGCAAATGCAAATGCCCTTCCCATATCAAGAAGGACTTTTTTAAAATCGGTATTGAGCCTATATCCTTTTATCTTTTTATCAAATAAATACCTGTCAACGGATCTTGCAACCAGCTTTGACTCGTCATTAGACAGAATGCCTTTCATTATAGGAAATACTTGGCCCGTAAGCGTCATACGGACTGTGCCATTAAAGACACATTCCAAGGCGCGGGCATTGTTGTCAAAATACCCGTTGACCCAACAGCCTTTCTGCGTGTCAATAATCTGCCTGCGCACCGCCTTTTTCAAGGCATCCGCCTTTTTCCTCAAATCATCAGCAAGCCTTTTTACAGACACGGATATCTTTGCGCCGGATAATCCCTTTATCTGAACAGAATCAAAAAATTCCAACAACCTCTCCTGCCGCGCCTTTGAACTGGCATAACTTACAGGGCTCTTTCCAAGTGTGTCCAACAATAATGCCATTTCCTTAAACAGCTCTATCTTTTTTATGCCCAATGAAGAAAGGTCATCTAAAAGGTCGGCCAGTTCATCCAAATTCCCCGCATAAAATGCGGTAAATGCCGCTGACTCTCCTTTATCAGCGGCCATATCCAGCCCATCATTCCAATCGGCATTTTCCAGCCTTATCAGGTTGTGCCTTCCGGCATTAAAGAATTGCACCAAATGTTGCAATAATATATGCTCTAACACAGAACCCTTATAAGGCACTCCCCTTTTATCAAGGAGCTGAGTGTTGCCATCCCACAACGAATCCCATCGCTTTCCTCTAAAGATCTGATTGTCCCTAAAATACGGGGCCTCTTCAAACAAAAACTCCCAATCGCCCGTCTGGTCTATATACAACATCACAGTCAAAAATGGCCATACACCATGATCCATCCAGACGCGCGTAATCTTATTCCTATCGGCTATAAACTCGCCCTTCTCTTTGCCTATTATCGTGGCATTTGACCCGTCTATGCGCACGCCTGCAAAATTCCCTAACAAATCCTCTTTAACACTGCCGGCATCCACTAAAAGCAAAGACAACAAATCCTGCCATAGATCACGCCATCCCCTGCCGCCCTTGCCATAATCAAAGTCAGGCAAAAAGGAACAACCGTATATCTTTCTCAATAAGGGCTGAATAGAAACCCACTTCAACCAATTGGAAAACTCACCATCAGGGAAACCAAAAGATAACCTTCTCGTATAGGACTGCCAAAATTCAATTGTCCTGTCAAATGCCTTATCAAAAAATGCCTTATTACAGGCCTTCGCAGGACGTTTGCCATTATCCTTAGATATGCCCAATGCAAGATAAAACTCAAACGCATCTCCGGGATTAATAGAAACGCGATTAAATACGCCTGCAAAACAACACTCAGAGCCATAACATAAACGCTTAGGACGATCAAGAAGCCCTATGGGGTTTAATAAGTTGCCCGTCCTGATAACGTCATTGTAATCAGAAAACACGTGTAAAAGATCGGAATCATTAGAATCTGCAAAAACAGAATAACTCGTATGATTAACTCTATGGCCTTCCTCATCAAAAGACATAGTCGGTTTTAACACAATCCCGTTTTTAAAGGCCTTCACTCTGTTTAACAAGGACGTTACGTGCCTGTGGTCCCTGATATTATCTGCGCTCCTGCCATAAACAGGCACAACAACTGCGGGGGAAAAAGAAAGTTTTTTACCAGAGGTATTTTTTATGGATATCCTAAACAACTGGACATTTTCCTTTATATCCACAAAAGTAAGCACGTCACAGGACAATAAATCCGAAACATACAAAACCTTATACCACAAAAGACCTGCGTTAACCTCTTTTTTAACGGGGAAATTTGTGTTCAACTTGGTCGCAGACTTGCCCAAAGGAGAAAACAGATCTCCCCCCTCAAACAGCGCCCACACGTTTACTCCAAGATTGTTCGCAGAAAGGCCAAAACGCGTAGCAGGTTCAAAAAAGAACTCGTGATTAGAGAGCTTTAAATCCCCGTTTAAATCCGCGGTAATAGATCCCATTAAATTAAAATTCGTAAGGGGGAAATACGCCTCTTTATCACAAAGAGTTGAACGAAATTCTCCATTATCAGATAAAAAGATATTTTTCATAATCAAATCAATATTTGGGGTGGGTGAGGGGACTTGAACCCCCGGCCTCTTGAGCCACAATCAAGTGCTCTAACCGGGCTGAGCTACACCCACCATTAATCTTTCTTTTTAATCTGGTCTAAAAAACCACCAACTACATCGCCAACCAAATCCAAGACGCTCTCTGCTGTGCCTATTGCAGTATCCTTTATGTATTGATCGGGCCTTCTTTCTTTGTATATCTTGGATAAGATATTCTCTAAACTCAAATCGGGCTTGCTGAGCTTCGTATTCAGCGCAAACTCCATACCCATATGTCCATTGCCGGACAACCCTGATAGAGCCGATAATATACCTGCAGCCAAGGCATTTCCTTGACCATCCATTCCCAATGAACTCAATTCCAGTTTGTTTTTTATCTTTAAATCATCGTTCTCAGCAACGGCCTTTGACGTCAAATTCAGCGTTCCTGAAAGAGCTTTCATATTAAAATACCCTCTAAACTCTGTCAAGTCAATATCTTTGCTCTCAAAATCAATGTCAGCGTCTTTCCTGTCCCAATCAATCCACCCCTTTGCTGATATAACACCCTTTTCTCCTATGTGGGCCTTCATATCCACATTGAAAAACATAACGTCTTTCGGGTGATAAACCGAAACATCGCAATCGTGCAGACGAATGCAACTATCTTCATCCTTTTTACATATAAACAGCTCTATGTCCTTTGCAATAAACGACCTAAACGGCACAATAAAATCGCCCTTTGCGCCCTTATCCTCACTTTTATTCGGCAAAACAGGCACAGGCAAGACAATTCCTTCCCCGCCTTCCACAAAAAACCTTGAAGTTATGCCTCTGATATAAATCTTGTCAGGAAACAAAAAACTGTTTTTTCGTATAAAAGAGACTTCCAGATCTTCCACGTTTACCCATTTATCAACCTTGATGTCCTTAACAACAAGATCCTTGCCCCAATAAGAAATAGAGCCTATTTTTATCGGGATATTGAACGCCTTGCTTAAGGCAAAAGAAAGAATCGGGCCTCCCAGTGTATTTAATATAACCATGGATATAACAAACACTGCCAAAATATAAAAAACAAATCTTATTATAAACCGAAACATACATAACTCCTTTCCTGTGAAAACGGAATTTATTATATCACAAAAGGACCTATAAACGAAAAGACAGTTTGAGGGGATATTATAAAAAAATCACTACATTAACAGAATAAGATTCATATCCCTTAAAACACAAAATAAAATAGGGTTGTGAAAATCCAGTCGGCAACTAGGATGGAAACAAAGGAGCGGACAACCGAACGCATCGTGGCCTCGCCTACCTCCTCGGCGCCCCCTTCAACACGCAGGCCTTCATAACAGCTTATCATAGAGATTAACATAGCAAAACTAACCGATTTAACTATGGTTATAACGATATCCTTATAGACCAGCGCGTTAAAGGCGGTCTGCACATAGAGCCCGCCGGTTATGTTTAAGTTGTAAACACAGACGTAATACCCGCCTATAATCCCTACTATATTCGCCATTAATACCAATATCGGCAGGGAAATTACCATTGCGCTTAACCTGGGCGAGACTAAAAACTTGACAGGCTCCATAGCAAGGGTCTTTAAAGCATCTATCTGCTCTGTCACTTTCATAGTGCCTATCTCTGCGGTGATAGCCGCACCTGCCCTGCCTGCCACAATCATTGCGGTCAACACAGGCCCCAGTTCCCTCACCATAGATAAGGCCACTAAACTGGCGATATACATCTCCGCTGATACCTTTTGCATCTGATAGGCGCTCTGTATTGCAATAATCATACCTGTGAAAAGCGCCACCATCATAGAGATAAAACTGCTTGCCATACCTATGCGTTTTATCTGATCTAATGTATACAGGATGCGGAAAGGCTTGGTAAATATCCCGGCAAATGCCCTGATAAACAGCAGGACGATACCGCCCAAATACATAAGGGCTGCTCGCCACCTCTGAATAACAGCCTTAAAGAATAACAATTTCTATTATCCCTCCACAGGAGCCTGATCCGCTTGAGGCGCCGGCTCTTCATCTGCAACAGGCTCAAAATACAACTCTTCTTTATCCTCCGCTTTGATTACTCGCATCTTTTGACCCTCTGAAAATGTGCCTTTGATTATCTCTTCGGCAAGAGGGTCTTCTATGTACCTCTGCAACGTCCTCTTTAATGGCCTTGCCCCATACATAGGGTCAAAACCCTTGTCTATAAGAAAGTCTAGGGCAGACTGCTCCAATACAAACTTTATTCCCTGCTCGGCAATCCTTCTTCTTATTGCCTCTATCTCTATACGAACAATGCTCTCCAAATCCTTTCGGTCAAGCGGCCTAAATACTATTATTTCATCTATTCTGTTTAAGAATTCCGGCTTAAAGACCTTCTTGACTTCATTCATTAACTTATCCTTGATGTTGCCATATTCCTGCCCTTCATCAGGCACGCCAAAACCAAGCGACCCTTGTTTCTTAAGCGTCTCTGCTCCAACGTTAGAGGTCATTATCAATATGGTGTTTCTAAAGTCCACTTTTCTTCCGTAGCTGTCAGTAAGACGCCCGTCCTCAAGCACCTGCAAAAGCAGATTAAATACATCGCTATGCGCCTTTTCTATCTCATCAAGCAGAACAACAGAATATGGCCTTCTACGAACCTTTTCCGTAAGCTGTCCGCCTTCTTCATATCCCACATATCCGGGAGGCGCTCCAACCAAACGAGAGACATTGAATTTTTCCATATATTCCGACATATCTATCTGAATCAACGCATCCTCATCGCCAAACATAAATTCAGCTAACGCCCTTGCAAGCAGGGTCTTACCAACACCTGTCGGGCCCAAGAATATAAACGAACCTATGGGCCTGCGCGGGTCCTTTATCCCCGCGCGAGAACGCCTTACCGCCCTGGCAATGGCAGATATAGCCTCATCCTGGCCAACCACTTTATCTCTTAAGGCCTCCTCTATTTTCAATAGTTTTTCGCTTTCAGTTTCTTCTAATCTGGTCAAAGGCACGCCTGTCCATTGAGACACCACAAATGCAATATCTTCGGCTGTGATATCAACAACTGATTCGGATTTTTCACTCTCCCATTTGGACTTCATCTCTTCTAATCTCTTGCGTGCTTCTCTTTCCGCATCCCTTGCAGCAGCGGCCTCTTCAAAATTCTGATTGGCTATGAAATCCTCTTTTTGTTTTTTCAAACGTTCCACCTCTTTCTCAAGGACGACAATCTCCTCAGGCACGACCAAGGCGGAGAGTTTGGCCCTTGCGCCTGCCTCGTCTATCAGGTCTATTGCCTTATCAGGCAAGGCCCTGCCGGTGATGTACTTATCGGACAACCGGGCAGCTGCCTCTATTGCCTCATCAGTATAATGGACCTTGTGATGCTCTTCATACTTCTTACTAACGCCTTTTAATATCTCTATAGTCTGACTCACGCTGGGCGGTTCTACCATTATGGTCTGAAAACGCCTTTCCAATGCCGCGTCTTTTTCAATATACTTGCGGTACTCATCCATTGTCGTTGCCCCAACGCACTGTATCTCGCCCCTTGCAAGCGCTGGCTTCAATATATTTGAGGCATCTATTGCGCCTTCCGCCGCACCTGCCCCGACAATAGTATGCAACTCATCTATAAAGATAATTATATTCTCAGACTTCTTAATCTCGTCCATAACAGCCTTGATACGTTCCTCAAACTGGCCGCGATATTTTGTCCCCGCAACCATAAGAGCCAAATCTAAGACGATAATACGTTTATTATGCAACACCTCCGGGATATTACCCTCAATTATGCGCTGGGCAAGCCCTTCAACAATAGCTGTCTTACCAACACCTGCCTCGCCTAAGAGCACAGGGTTGTTTTTCGTCCTCCGCGAGAGTATCTGAACAACGCGCTCTATCTCCTTTGTCCTGCCTATAACAGGATCCAACTTCCCTTCCTTTGCCAACGCAGTTAGGTCCCTGCCAAATGAATCCAAAGCAGGCGTCTTAGACTTTGCCTGGCCTGCCTGCTGTTGAGCAGAAGCAGAAGGCCCGGGTATGCCCGCTCCAAGCAAATCCATTATTTCCTGACGAACATTATTTATCTCAAGGCCAAAACCGTTTAATACCTGCGCGGCAATCCCCTCTCCTTCACGCAAAAGCCCTAATAAAAGATGTTCTGTGCCTATATAATTATGCCCCATTGCCCTTGCCTCTTCGCCTGAAAGCTCCAATGCCTTTTTTGCACGCGGCGTAAAAGGCACGTCAGCAACCTTTGATTCAGCAGGCCCGGGTTCGACTAGCTTTTCAATCTCTTTCTTGACCATCTCAAAACTGATACCTAATTTGTTCAACACGGCAACGGCAACACCTTCGCCTTCCCTAAATAACCCAAGCAAGAGGTGTTCTGTTGCAATGTAATTATGGTTTAGGCGGCGCGCCTCCTCTTTACTTAATATGATGACCTTTCTGGCCCGTTCTGTAAAACGATTAAACATAAAAATCCCTCCTATTAAGATTTTGTTTCATTATCCTCTTTTTCCCCGGAAAACTTCTCCCTCATAATTTTAGCGCGTTTTATGTCGCGCTGTCTGCTGGAGATCTTTCTTCTGCTTATCTTTTGCAAATGAGCAGGCTGAGTTATTATAAACAAATCATTGATCAAGGCGTTGTCTATATCTGTAATAATGCCCAGGTCAACCCCTAAACGCACCAAGGATAAAAGTTCCAAGGCCTCCTTACTGCTGACAATACGCGCGTTTTGGGCAACCGCATAGGCCCGCAAGACTCTGTCTTCAAGCATCATACGGCCTGTTTTTAGCACCCGCTCTCTCGCCATGCGCTCCTGCTCAACTACCTGTTTTATTACGCGTTTAATGCTGTCTATTAATTCCTCTTCAGAATATCCCAAAGACGCCTGATTGGATATCTGAAAGAAATTTCCCATAGCCTGCGTTCCCTCGCCGTAAAGCCCCCTTGCTATAAAATTCAACTTTGAAATAGTCTGCAAGACCTTGTTAATCTGCTTTGTAATCACCAATGCGGGCAAATGCACCATAACAGAACCCCTAAGCCCTGTCCCGACATTCGTCGGGCATGCCGTATGAAACCCCACGTCGGGAGTAAATGCAAAATCAAGGCTCTGACTAAAGGCATCGTCCAATGCATTGGCCTCAAGCCAGGCATTCTCCATATCAAAACCGCCTAACATTACCTGTAAGCGAATATGGTCCTCCTCATTTACCATGATAGAAACACCCTCATCAGAGGATATAATAACTCCCCTGCCATCGCCATCGTTTGTGTGTTCATAACTAATCAAATGCCTCTCTATCAAAAATTGTTTGTCCAAATCACTGACATCTTCCAAGGCGATTGCCCAATTATTCTTAAAAACATCCATATTAAGGGCCGCATCAAAAACCTGCCTGCGCACATCTATCATCATATCCCTGCCCGCATAGTGGGGAAAAACCGCATGACGCAGGTTGCGCGCAAGACGCACCCTTGAGGATATAACTATATCCAAATCAGGTCCGGGCATCAGCCAACGGCTCTGACTATTAAGCATATGTTCAAACATATCCGAATAGTGCGACATATCAAGCGCCTGCCTCTATTTGCCTAATCTTGTCCCTTAACTTTGCGGCCTCCTCAAACTCCTCTTTTGCAATGGCATCTTTCAAGGCCTGCCTTAACTCCGCAAGCTCTAACTCCTTACTCATCTCTTCGGAAACGCGTTTCGGCCTTTTTCCAACATGATTAGCCGAACCATGTATGTTCCTGAGCAATGGCCTTAGATTCTGCTTAAATGCATTATAACACTGGCTGCATCCTAATCGGCCTATCTTCCTGAACTCCTTATACGTAAGCCCGCAATTAGGGCACGTTAACGGCTCGCTGTCCTTTGCCTTGGATTTGTCGGGCGCAATCCCTCCCAAGAACATAGGAAACGCAGTTGGAATCTGCATCTGGGCGGCCTTCTCTTGCGCGCACGCCTCGCATAGATGCAATTCCACTACCTTATGGTCAACAATCTCTGTTAAATGGACAGTTGCCTCTGCCTTGCCACACATATCACATAACATAAAAACCACCTCGCATTAGTATACCACAAGAAGGCCTATATCTTAATAGCCTTTATCATATCTTTAACGGCCTTGTTTATCCCATAAAACGCGGCATAACAAACAATAGAATGGCCTATATTAAGTTCATTAATCTCTTCTATTCTTGCAATCTCAGATACGTTTTCGTAATGCAATCCATGGCCAGCATTAACGACAAGCCCAAGTCTTGCGGCAAATTCAGAGGCCTTGACAATCTTCTTTAACTCGCTCAACATGCGCCGTTTCGCCTTTGCATCGGCATATCTTCCTGTATGCAACTCAATGATGCCTGCACCTGCATCTATACTCGCCTCTATTTGCCTTCTGTCTGGTTCTATAAATAAACTCACAGCAATTCCCGCATCTGCAAGGCGCTTGATTGCTCGTTGCACCTTCTTGAAATTTTTAACCACATCAAGCCCGCCCTCCGTCGTCAACTCCTGCCTTTTTTCAGGCACAAGTGTTGCCTGATGCGGCTTGAGGTTTACAGCAATATCCACTATCGACTTTGCAATAGACATCTCTAAATTAAACATAATCCTCAACGTACTCTTGAGCCTGAACACATCATCATCCTGAATGTGCCTTCTATCCTCACGCAAATGCGCAACAATAGAATCAGCCCCCGCTTTTTGACACAACAGGGCCGCATCCACAGGATCGGGATACACAGTCCCCCTTGCCTGCCTGAGCGTTGCAAAGTGATCTACATTTACGCCTAACTTTTTTCTGCGCATAACCACCACCCCTATAACATTGCTTCAACTATTGAATATTTTGTATTATTATAACCTTATGGACAATATAACTGAAATAATTTTTAAAATAAAGGAAATCTGCCGGGAAAAGGCAATATACATATCTTGCGCAGAATCGATAACCGGCGGGCTTCTATCTTATGCCTTTACCAAATATCCCGGAGCGTCTACTTATTTTAAAGGCTCGGTAATCGCATATACGAATGAGATAAAAACGTCTGTCCTAAAAGTAAAAAAACAGACATTGAACAAATACGGCGCGGTAAGCAAGGAAACCTGCGTTGAGATGAGCGCAGGAGCTTTGCGGGCATTCAACAGCCAATTGAGCATAGCAGCGACAGGCTATGCCGGGCCTGATGCAGAAGGTGAAAAAACAGGAACCGTATTTATCGCAGTGAACTTCAAAGGGCTGGCTATTTGTAAAAAATATAAATTTAAAGGCACACGTATGCAGATACAAAAACAGGCCGTAAAAACCGCGCTTATAATGACACTAAAACAATTAAAATAAGATGAAAAACAGGATATTTATTGCACTTAACATAGATAAAGAATCCAAAGAAGACATCAACAAATTCATCAAGGAAAATCTTTTTCCGTTTCAAACAAGGGCCTCTTGGGCAAGGCCTGAAAACATGCACATAACGTTGGCGTTTATAGGGAAAATAAAAACAAAACTCCTTGAAAGACTTATAGATGGAATAAAAACAATCACATTTAATCCATTTACTTTTCAGACAGAAGTTATCTCCGGATTTCCCAATATAAAACGGCCAAGGGTAATATGGATTGGGACAACGAAAAAAGATGATCAACCTTGCCACTATTATACGCAAATCATAGGGGCATTAAATTCTTCCCATATAACCTTTGACAAAAAACCTGACTTTATTCCACACATAACATTGGCCAGATTAAAAGGCCCCATAGACAAACAAGACGTTAGCAAAATAGAAATAGCATCCAAACAATTGCCTTTGGAAATAAAGATAACATCCCTGTCTATTT
>Ga0256914_1004126_pt1 | contig 11095 bp, 8 predicted proteins | sample HulkmetaG_FD_191571 | JGI IMG/M metagenome (GOLD analysis project Ga0256914, IMG submission 191571) | Hydrothermal chimney microbial communities from Main Endeavour vent field at the Juan de Fuca Ridge, Pacific Ocean - Hulk | ecosystem: Environmental > Aquatic > Marine > Hydrothermal vents ...
TTGGTCGCAGGCGGTGATGGCGCCGGTCGGGTCCCCGTAGCCGTCTCCGTCCTGGTCGACGTACCACTCATACCCGATACCGTCGTCTGCCACACCGCTACAATCGTTGTCCACCCCATCACAGACCTCGAGCGCCCCCGGATGGATCAACGGATCGGTGTCATCACAGTCATCACCGCTTTCCGAGTAGCCTTCCGGGGCTCCATCGCAGAACAGATTGGACTGCCTGCTGTCCCCGTAGCCGTCTCCATCGGCGTCCACGTAGTAGGGGGAGCCCAGGCTCTCGTCCACGTTCCGGTCGCAATCGTTGTCTATCCCGTCACAAACCTCCTCGGCTTCCGGGTTCACAGCCGGATCGGTATCGTCGCAATCCCCCACCACGGCCACGTAGCCGTCCGGTTGGCGACAGTCGGTGACCACGTCCCCGGCGTCCCCGTACCCGTCCTGATCCGCGTCCCGGTACCAGGCCGCGGTCAACCCTTCGTCGACCCGTCCATCACAGTTGTTGTCCACATCATCGCACAGTTCCTCTGCACCGGGATAGGCGTCCGCAGCCTGGTCGTCACAGTCGTCCGCGTTCGACACGTATCCCTCGGGCTGGTTGCACCCTTGCACGGTCTGGGTCGCGTCACCCCAACCATCTCCATCGGTGTCCGCATACCACAAACTCCCGATTCCCTCGTCCACCTCGCCGTCGCAATCGTTGTCCACCCCGTCGCAGTACTCTTCCGCCGCGGGATTTACCGTGGCATCCTCGTCGTTGCAATCTCCATCTTCGACACTGTACCCATCTTCGTCGCAGTCCTGGCACTCGCACCCGGACATCGAGGCCCCGAACCCGGCCAGGAACGACAGCAGGAGCCAGGAAGCCCACTGGCAACTGCGAACCGTTCGGTGAATTCTGCTCATGATCGCGCTCCTGTCATCGACTCTCCGGTTGTCTGTTGCTCCTTCAACCATAGCACAGCCACTCCTGGGTGCCAGTCAAAACGGCGCCCGTGTGGCAATGGCAACACCGGTGGGGAGGACGACACCCACAGCCCTGGCGCCTGCACTGGAGTCAGGGCAAAACTGCAACAGACGGCACTGGGGCTTTCATGCATTGTCAGCGTGTTTCAGTTCCTGGGCCGGCGCCTCACCCCGCGCTCCTGTCGGTCTTGAGCACCGCTCCGGCCCGCGAAGTCAGGAAGAGGTGCACGTGGCGTGCCACTCGAGCCCCGCTGCGGCCTCCATGATTCGTTCACCTCGCCCCCTGATCAGGGGTCCACCTGACTGAACGGAATCTCTTCCGGCTGACTCCGTGCTTCGAAATTGCACGCATCGTTCTCGCCATTGCCGTTCAGGTCCACGTCCAGGCTGAGGGCCTTGATGGCAGTGGCATAGGAGTCGGATTGGTCTGACAGGAGGAGAAGGGACCGGGCAGGAAAGACACCGGTCAAGACAAAGTCACGAATCCGAGCGGGGGAGCGTGTGAAGTCGAACGTGCCTCGCACGCTGATGTCGACCAGGTAGGTCAGCACGACCTTGTCAGGGGTGTCCAGAGGGAGGAAGGCGCCGTCGGCATGCGCCTCGAACCGACCGATGGGGTCGATGGCCACGTCCCGGAACACGGTGGCAAAGCCGACGTGCCGGTAGATCCGATAATTGCCATTGGGCCGGATATATGCCGGGCCGATGAGCAAGCGTGTGGACGTTGGGAACAAGGTGGACGCATCCACATCCTCGACCACCATCAACCAAAGCGGGTAGACCCCCGGCTCGAAGAACTCGTTCACCAGCTTCGCCGAGGTCTTGCTTCCTCCGAACACGGTGCAGGCAAGGTCTGTGGACATGTTGAAGATGGCTCCAGGGGGAAACAGGATGGAGAAGGGGGAATGGTCGACCAAAGGGGTTGCCGAGGCCGCGGTGCCATCCTCGAGCGTCAAGGAAAAATCCGCGTCGTTCCCGTATCCGTAGAGCATGCCGTCAGGGATGAAGGTGATCCCTGCTGAATCGAAATCCAGCTCGAACGTGTAGGGAATGGAGAGGCCTGCGTTGTTTGCCACCACCAACCGGAGTTCCTCGGGCGACCCAATCTCGCGATTGAAGAAGAAATAGGGTTGCATGTTGCTTGGCACGCCCGGGACATCGTAGGGCGGCAGGTAGTCGATGACTCGCAACGGCTCCTCGGCCGCGCTGTCCAAATCTTCGGCGTGTTCCTCCTGAAGTCGGGCTTCGGTCCGGCACCCAAGATACACGGAGGTGCTGATGAGGGCGAGGAGGACAGGGAAAAGCGAGCGGGACAGGCTCGACCCCGCGGGACGGGCAGGGACGACCTCCTGGCCAGACCGACGGTTGACCATCGACACGAATCCCTCCAGCATTCGAACGACCACGCCCCGATACGAACCAGAAAAGGGGTGTACTTTGCGCGCAGATCCAGTAATAAATAACATCCTAGCGTCACCCCGCCCCACTGTCAAACCGTGACGCGGATGGAGGAGGGGGTTCGCATCCACACCGGAACCCGGAGCCACTGGGGAGACACTCCGCGGGGTGGACTCGCAGGACAGAAGGAGCCTGAATGGACGTCGTCGACCTCACAAAAAAACTCATTCAACACAACAGTGTCAGCAGTGAAAGTACCGCTTCGATCGCACACACCCTGGAGAAGGTTCTGAGAGACCTGAAAATGGACGTCCGACTCCAGGAGGTCGATGACGGCACCGGGGTGACCAAGCACAACGTGGTGGCCCGGATGGGTCCATCGGGAGAACCAGGGGGGCTCATGCTTGCCGGTCACCTGGACACGGTGCCTTTCTCCGAGAACGACAAGGCCACCCTGCGGCCTCGAGTGGAACGCGGAAAGCTGTTCGGACGGGGAGCGTGCGACATGAAAGGAGGTATCGCTTCAGCGATCGTGGCTGCCTCCCGGTTCGAACACACGCCTCTCCGTCGACCGCTCTGGCTCGTGTTCACGTGCAACGAGGAAACCGGCATGCACGGAGCCCGGGCCCTGGCAGACCTCACCGACGTGCGCCCTTCTTACGCGGTGGTCGCCGAGCCGACCGAATTGCACCCGGTCCGGGCCCACAAGTCCTATCTGGGCGCGCAGGTGACCCTGCGGGGGACTCCGTGCCATTCCTCGGACCCGAGAAACGGTGTCAATGCACTCAAGGCGGCGGCAAAGGCACTGGTTCGACTGGAGGAGATCGAGGACGAGCTGGCCAAGGTGGTTCCTCAGGAGACCGCAGCCCTCTTCGACCCGAACTACGCAACCTTGAACGTGGGCCGCATCGAGGCGGGCACTGCCAGAAACGTGGTGCCTGGGACGGCGACGTTCACCCTGGAACTACGCGGACTGCCCGGCCAGGACGTGGATACCATGTTCGCTCGAGTGGAGGCGGCCATACGGGACACTGCCACCCGCTCACGCGTGAAAATGTCGGTGGAGGTGAATCAGAAAGACGAGGCCATGCTCACCCCTGCCGACTCCCTCCTCGTTCGGTACCTCGAGACCATCGCCGCCCATCCGGCAGAAGCCGTCTCCTTTGCCACCGAAGGCCACATATACAACGCCATGGGGATCGAGACGGTCATCTTCGGTCCGGGCAGCATCAAGCGGGCTCACCGGGCAGATGAGTTCGTGCCCACTCGAGACCTGCACCGGGCGACCGACATTCTGGCTGCCACCATCCACCGCTTCTGCGCCGCATGACGCCCAACCGGGTCCCACGCTTCAAGACGCAAGGTCCTGCTGCAAGCCCTCGAGCAGGGATACCACGATTTCAGAACACATGTCCGCCCGATACTCGGCCGTGGAACGCACGTCGCTGATCGGCCGGGCCGCTCGAGCAGCGGCAAGCCCGACCACGTCCATCAGCGCGCCGTTGAGGGTACGGCCCTCCATCATGGCCTCGAGGTCAGGTACGCGCAAGGGGACGGGAGCGACCGCACCCAGGGCGACCCGGACACTGACGAGTCGGCGGTTCTCCACTGTCGCACGCAACGCGGCGGAAACCTTGGAAATGTCGTGGGCGGCTCGAGCGCCCACCCGGCGGAATCCGCTCCAGGCTCCGGGCACGATCGGATAGGAGACCGCCTCCACGATCTCGTCAGGCGCCAGCGCCGTCTTCCCCGGTCCCAGGAACATCTGATCCAGGGGCACGGTGCGCCGACCCCTGATCGACAGGACGTGGGCCACCGCGTCCCCGACAATCAGCGGGGGCAAGGAGTCGCCGGCAGGGGATGCGTTGCCGATGTTCCCTCCCAGGGTGGCGCGACTACGAATCTGGATGGACCCCATCAGGTTGGCGGCCTGCGACAACGCGGGAAGCGTGTCCCGAATCACCGAGGATCCGGCCAGCGTGTCAAAGGTGGCGAGGGCTCCGATCACCACCTCGCCATGCTCTCTCCGGATTTCCCGGGCCGGCCCTCGTACCGAAGAAATGTCCACCCACACGTCCGGCACATCGCCTCCCCGACGACGGCGAACCACCAGGTCCGTTCCCCCAGCCACCACACATGCACCCGGCGCATGGTCGGCAAGCACCCCGGCCGCTTCCTCCAGGCTCGACACGGGTATCACGCGCATGGGACTCATCGTGACCCCTCCTTGCTGCCGGAAACCGGGTCGCCCACGACACCACGCAGCGCCTCCCGGACCGCCTCCGGCCGAATCGGGAGTTCTCGGAATCGCGTGCCGGTGGCAGCCGCGACCGCATTGGCAATCGCAGGGGGCAGCGCGACCAACACCGGTTCCCCGACCCCCTTGGCCCCGAACGGCCCACTGGGCTCGGGAGCCTCCACCAGAATGGGGACCACGTCAGGCATGTCCACAAAACCAGGAATCCGGTACGTGTCCAGATTCCGCGTCACCGGAACACCATCATCCCAGCGATGGTCCTCGAACAAGGCAAATCCCAGGCCCTGCGCAGCCCCTCCAGCAATCTGGCCCTCGATCATCGCCGGGTTGATCGCTTTCCCCACATCATGGGCAGCCACAATCGAAATCACCCGCACGTTCCCGGTTCGGGTATCCACCTCCACCTCGGCAACATGGGCCGCAAATGCATAAGGCCAGTAAGCGTCCCCCTGCCCCGTCTCCGGATCAAGTCGCGTCGTCCGCGCCTTGAACCTGGCTTGCCGGCGCAGACGAACCCCTTCTGAAACACACGTCCGGTAGAACGCCTCCCACGTGCTCAGTCGATCCCGGCCGGCAAACAGCCCTTCGTCCGAAAAACGCAACCGCTGCTCCGGTTGCCCCCAGTGCCTGGCCGCAAAACCAAGAAGTTCCGCACGGAGTCGTTCCGACGCCTGTCGCACCGCCTCCCCGGACACGTAGGTCTGCCTCGACGCCACCGTCGACCCCGAATCCGGTGTCTCCGCGGAATCCCCGGTCCGCACGCGAATCCGCCTCCGGCTCACTCCAAGTACCTCCGAGGCGATCTGCGTGAACACGGTAAGCAACCCCTGACCATATTCCACCGCCCCACACCGCACCTGGAACACCCCCTCCGGCAAAAGTTCCACAATCGCAGAGCCAATGTCCGGAATGGCGTTCCCGTATCCGATCCCGTAGTAGATGGTGGACAATCCCCGTCCCCTCAACACATTGGGAGGAGGCGGCGGCCTCAATGCCGCCAGACGGTCGGCCTCCTCGAGCGCCCGGTCCAGGCACTCGGCCAGCCCACAACTGCCGGTAATCAACTGACCGGTCGCGGTTTTGCGGCCCTCGCGCAGGTGGTTCAACCGCCGGAATTCCACCGGAGAAAGGCCGACCGTATCGGCAAGTTCATCGGCAAAGCATTCCGCGGCGAAGAGAACCTGTGTGGCCCCGAACCCACGAAACGCACCTGAAATCCCGTTGTTCGTGTAGGCCATCCGGATATCCGTCGAGACATTCTCGACAGCATAGGGGCCGGTCGCATGAACCAGCATCTTCCGGCCGATATTGGGCGCCCAGGATTGATAGGCTCCGGTGTCGGCCAGAACCCGGATCTCCATGGCCAGGATGCGCCCGTTGGAGGACAGCCCGGCCTTGTAATGCATCACGGCCGGGTGCCGCTTGGTGGTCGCGATCTGGGACTCCTCTCGGGTCCAGACAATACGGACCGGACGTCCGGTCAGGACAGCACCCAGTGCCGCGTGGGTGTGGGCGTAGATGTCTTCCCTGCCGCCAAAAGCGGCTCCGGTCGGCGTCTGGATCATCCGGACGCGATTCTTGGAGATGCCAAGGGCGCGGGCCACGTGGTGACGGTCGAAGAAAACGTTCTGAGACGGGGCGCGGAGCGTAACTCCGCCCTCGCCGTCCGGAAACGCAACGGCCACTTCGGGCTCGAGGCACACGTGCTCCTGGGCCGGAGTGCGGTAGGTTCGTTCCACCACCAGGTCTGCGCGGGCCATCGCGCCGGCCACGTCCCCACGACTCAACCGATGGTGAACCGCCAGATTGCCCCCGGGGTGAATCGCCGGGGCGTTCTCGGCCAACGCAGCTTCCGGGCTGGTGACCCGGGGCAACGGCTCGGTCACCACCTCCACTCGAGCCGCACCTTCGTGGGCCGCCTGCTGGGTTTCAGCCAGAACCACGGCGACTGCCTCTCCGTAGAACCGGATCCGGTCGATAGCAAGCACAGGCTGGTCAGGTGTGGCATTCCCAAAATGGGTTTCTCCGGGGATGTCCTTCCAGGTCAACACGCGGATCACGCCGGGCACCTGCAACGCCGCGTCGGTGCGCACCTCCAGCAACCGCGCGTGGACTTCCGTGGCCCGGACTGTGACTCCGTGGAGCAACCCGACAGGCCACGGCAGGTCTGCGGCATAGCGGGTCCGCCCGGTCACCTTGTCCATCGCGTCGACCCGCCAGGTCGAACGCCCCACGCCATCGTCGGCCGGCGGCAAGCCTGTGCGCCCGTCCCTGGCACGTTCCACAGCGTTGAGGATCTGTTTATACCCAGTGCATCGACAAAGATTGCCCGACAGCCATCGCCTGGCCTCGGATCGGGTCACGTCCGGGTGGGCTTCCAAAAGCCTGGTCACGGCGACCACCATGCCCGGCGTACAGTAGCCACACTGAGACGCTGTCTCGGCCACAAACGCAGCCTGGACCGGACTGGGAGACTCGGGCGTACCGATACCTTCGATGGTGGTGATGGCGGCGCCATCGGCCTGGACGGCGGGAACCAGGCATGAATTGACGAGTTCCCCATCCATCAGTACACTGCACGCCCCACACTCACCACAGCCACACCCCTCCTTGGTGCCGGTGAGTCCAAGATCCTCTCTCAACACGTCCAACAGCCGCCGTTCGGGCGACGTCCGAACTTCCCGGCGCTCGCCGTTGACGGTCAAGGTGATGCGCACGTGCGGTTCTGACATGGAAGTCCACTCCGAGTATTGTATGGGCACCACAGGCCCTGATTCTCTGTCGATCACCCGGGCCAGGGCCGCCCGTCGAGAACTCGCAGTCCCGCAAGCCTCGAGCCCACGAACAGGGTCCCGGGAGCCCCCGGGACCCCATGCGCACGGGGGTCAGCCTTCCCAGGTGACCAGCACCTCACCACTCCCGATGCCTCCGCCCACGCACCGGCTGGTCAACCCGATTCGTGCTCCTCGGCGTCGAAGTTGATGGACCATGTCCACGATCTGGCGGGCGCCGGTGCATCCGACCGGGTGCCCCAACGAGATACCACTGCCCCACTGGTTGACGCGCTCCTTGTCCAGATCCGGGAGGAACTTGTAGGCACCACCCACCACCGCTGCAAACGCCTCGTTCAGCTCAAAATAGTCAATCTCCGAAAGAGACAGACCCGCCTTCTGGAGCAAGGGCGGAATCACCTTGAACACGCCCTCGCCCATATAGGCACGCTCCACGCCCACGTTGTGGAACGCATGAATCGTGGCGAGCGGCACGAGCCCCAAGGATTTCGCCTTCTCCTGGGTCATGAGCAGCAAGGCTGCAGCGGCATCGTTGATGGAAGACGAATTCTGCGCCGTGATGGTCCCTCCATCAGGCTTGAAATAGGGCCTCGCTTTCGTGAAATATTCCATGTCCAGCTTCTTGGGACCTTCGTCCCGAGACACCACCACAGGGGCTTTCTTGCGGCGAGGAACCTCGACCGGGACCACGTAGTCTGCAAAGTACCCTTCCTCCCACGCCTTCACCGCGTTGGCGTGAGACCGATATGCAATCTCATCCTGGAGTTCCCGGGACACGCCCCACCGTTCCACCAACCGCTCCGTCATCAGCCCCATGACTTCGCCCTTGTCCCCCACCTCGGGATCCACCAGGGCACCCATCAGGCCGTCCACAAGGGTCATGTCGCCATAGAGTTGGTTCCTGGTTCGACCCGCATACAGGTACCGCGGCACATTGGACATGCTTTCCACACCACCAGCCACCCCCACCTCGATCTCGCCCAAAACGATCCGCCGCACAATCGAGTGAACCGCAGCAGCGCCGGAGGCACAGTTCTCATGCAAGGTGGTCGCAGGCGAACTCCACGGGATCCCTGCGTGCAGGGCGACGTTCCGGGCCAGGTTGGTCGAGCGGGGGTCCTGCATCACCCAGCCGAAGCAGGTATACTCGACAAGTTGAGGATCGATTCCGGACTGCTCGATCAACGCCTGCACCGCCCGGGTCGCCAGGGGATCGGCCAGCACAGAGGCGAGGCCCCCGTTGACAGCACCGATCGGTGTCCTCACCGCTCCCACGATGGCAACTTTCCCGGTCACGTCAATCCTGGACATGGTTCCTCCTCCCCGGCGGCCTTGCTCCCTCCTCACTCAAGGCCCACCGGCGATACGGTTGCTGGTTCCGGCCGGATTCGCGGTCACTCCCTCACGGCAGCAGGCACAGAATACGCCGTCCCCCCGCCCCGGGACGCCCCCGCGTTCCCGCCGTCCTACTCCTCCTTGCTTTCACCAGACCCGGTCTGACTTCCTTGGCTTCCCGCCTTGCTCGAATCCTTCGGTTGCACAGGGGGAGGCCGCCGGACCGCGGAGATGTCTGTCGGCAGCTTGATCTTGTCAAGCTGCCTTCGAGGCTGACGATTTCGCTCTGCAATGGTGTAGAGCACCTTGACCACGGGCTCGTCCGCCGAGTTGGTATGAATCAGGATCTTGCCCCGTCTCGCACGCAAATAGGACTGGGTCTCGTCCGCCACGGTGGCCCGGATCTTCACCGTCGGCTGGTCGTTCTCCACGATCTCGAACTTGAGAAGCCCCTGCTGGTCCACCACCTTGCGAATGTGTACCTTCTTGTCGGAACGCGAGGATATGGTGAAATCCCGGGCCGAGAAGTGCTCCCCTCGCTTGATGAAGTAGAGGCTGCCGGCATGGCGCAGGTCCCCCACCACGGTGGCCCGCAACGGGACCGTGAACACGTCGACCTTGGCGCCTTGCAATCGAATCTCCACCTTGGCGGCATAGCGATCGACCTTGTCCGCCTGGAACGACACTTCATACTTCACTGTGCCCTTCCCGCGCTCCAGCTTCCGAACCTTGAAACGCTTGTCGTCCACGGTCACGGACTCCAGATGGATCTTGTCCGGATCCTTCACCTTGACCGTGAACTCCTTGGAGACCTTCTTCCCCTTGCTCACCTCCCCGAACGAGACGACTCGAGGCTCTACCTGGACCTCCGAAACCACGGTGCCGTGCAAATTGAACACCAGCCGCGGCTTGTCCTTTTGATTGGTCGTCACCGTAATCTGCTTCCGCTGCTTCCCGGAACGCCCCTGGGTCCGGAACACCGCCTTGATCTGACCTTCCCCACCCGGGGGAATCGACTTCGCCGAAACGACGGTCGCGGTGCAGCCTCACGAACCCCTCGCGCTCAAAATGGCCAGGTCCGCAGACCCCTCGTTCCGAATCTTGAACACGTGCTCGACCACCGTGCCTTCGTCCACCTCGCCAAAGTCAAACTCCGTCTCCACGACCACGGCTTTCGGAGCTTTCGACGAGGACACGGCACCGGGGCCGCCCGCCAGCGTGTCTCCTCCTGCTTCCTGTCCTTCCTCGACCACACGTCCTCCGCACGCTTGCAGCGCCAGAAGGACGACCACGACACCAATCCGGGCCAGAGTTCTTCTCATGAAACGCTCCACTCCCCCCCCAACAACCTTCCAGAAACCCCTGGATCCCCCGCGTCGGCCGCCGGCAAGGCCCTCACGGCCCGCGTCCGATAAACGATGCCCCACACGGTCCCGATTGGCAACAGAGAACTTGCTCGAAACCCGCCCGCGGCCCCCCCACAAAAGGCACCAACGGCCGACCGCTGCGCACAGCTCCTCCCGTCGCCACAAACTCCTGTTCCTACCGCCGCCGCGTGCGCCTCGAGGGCGAGGGCAAGCCTCCTTCGCCCCGAACACGACTCAAGGTAACCTCCACCACATAAGAGGCCTGTCCGTCCCGCCCCTCGAACACCACTTCCCGGGAGACATAGGAGGTCGCCTCGTCCAGGGGCGCGGTCAGGACACGCGCATCGATCAAATCGTCCTTCTTCAACTCCTTGAACACGGCAGGCAACACAGCAACAACCCCGGCAAGTACCTGAAGCACAATCGCAAGAGCCCCGGCCTCGGCATCCACCGGCGTGATACGGGAAAGCAGGTCAGACCAGACTCGAGCCCAGTCGGCGTCGTCCCGCACAGTCACCGGCCACGTGCGGTTGCGAAACGACTCGAGGAGCGCACGGCGAAGGCGGCCGTCGTCCCGCTCGTACAGATAGAGCGCCAGGCCCAACACATCCCCCTCCCGCGCGTCGAAACGGAACCAGGGGTTTTTCGGAATCCAGGCATCTCCTGCCCTCACTCGCCGCCGAACTCCGGTCACATGCCCTTCCAACAAGTTCCCGGTCACATCCCCGGGGCCGATGGTCTCCGCGTCCACAACCCCAGGACCGAACGTGCCCAGAACCGGGATGGCTACCAGAAACACCTCGTCCGGAGACACCTCCACAGAATCCTGCTCGCACACAATGCGGTTGAACGTCACTTGACAGGTGGTCACGGTCATTGCTCCTGATTCCGATGGGCCGGCGGCAAGCCCGGTTCGGAACCGCACGAGTTCCCAAAAGAACGCCCCCTGAACCACCGCCGGTCAAAGCCCAGGAAAC
>Ga0256914_1004127_pt1 | contig 11093 bp, 7 predicted proteins | sample HulkmetaG_FD_191571 | JGI IMG/M metagenome (GOLD analysis project Ga0256914, IMG submission 191571) | Hydrothermal chimney microbial communities from Main Endeavour vent field at the Juan de Fuca Ridge, Pacific Ocean - Hulk | ecosystem: Environmental > Aquatic > Marine > Hydrothermal vents ...
CTTGCTCCTGCTTGGGCGCTTGCTCCTGCTTGGGCGCTTGCTCTTGCTTGGGAGTTTGCTCTTGCTTGGGTGCTTGCTCTTGCTTGGGAGTTTGCTCTTGCTTGGGAGTTTGCTCTTGCTTGGGAGCTTGCTCTTGCCTGGGCGCTTGCTCCCGCCTTGATGGCCGCCTCTTCTTCCCGGAAGGATGCCAGATGCCAAACGCCTTGCCGGCGGATTTCAGTTTGCCGGATCTGAGTTCGGTCTGTTGCATGACATGGCCGGAAAAATTGCTGAGCTGTTGCAATGCAGCATAGCGCTTGTCACTGGGCATCTTCTGGTCCGCCATCAGATAACCAATCAACGCAGCCAGATACTGGATCGTCAGCGCATCGTTGCCCGCACGTTTGTCGTGAGCTATCAACGCTGCTTTCACACTGGCCACCAACTGATCATTCAGCTCCAACTCATCTTTCATTCTCAAGATCCATTAGTCCAAAAGCGCGTATGTTACCGCAGTCACAAAAACGGCGCTGACAATTCAGCAAGGATTTTTCACCCCCAATAATACCCGAAACCAGGATCCAAACGGGGATAAAGGCTGCAAGACATTGGTTTCACGGTAGTTTAGCAAAATCCTGTCTTCACCCACGGGTTAGGCAGGTATTGTCCGAGCCGTAGTGAAATCAAGGGCTTGTGCCAGGCACAAGCCCGCCATCAAATTAGGTTTGATGGCGTTACCGGGCTGAATCCTCGGATTCAGGCAACAAAAAAGCCGGAGCAAATGCTCCGGCTTTTCCGATCATCCACGCTGTTTCGGTTACTCGTCGACAACCTCTGCCTTGACGGTCCGCGAGAAGGTCATGCGACCATCCTGCCAACCCACCTCGATCACATCCCCGGGCATGAACTCTCCTGCCAGGATGGATTGTGCCAGCGGATTCTCGATCTCGTGCTGGATCGCCCGCTTCAGCGGCCTTGCACCATACACTGGATCAAAGCCTTCCTCGGCCAGCTTGTCGAGTGCCTCATCGGTGAACTCGATTTCAAGATCACGCTCGGCCAACCGATCACGCAAGTGCTGCAGCTGGATGCTGGCGATCTTGCGAATCTCTTCCTTGCCCAATGGATGGAACACCACCGTCTCATCGATCCGGTTGATGAACTCCGGCCGGAAGTGCTGTCCCACGATCTCCATGACGGCCGTTTTCATCGCCTCATAGTCATGGGTATGCGCCATTTCCTGAATCAGGTGTGATCCCAGGTTCGACGTCATGACAATGACGGTGTTGCGAAAATCAACGGTACGTCCCTGCCCATCGGTCAGTCGACCGTCATCGAGTACCTGCAACAGCACATTGAATACATCCGGGTGCGCCTTCTCCACTTCATCCATCAGGATGACGGAATAGGGCTTGCGGCGCACAGCCTCGGTCAGATATCCGCCTTCCTCATAGCCGACATAACCCGGGGGCGCGCCGATCAGCCGTGCCACGGAATGCTTCTCCATGAACTCGGACATATCGATGCGTACCATCGCATCCTCGGTATCGAAGAGGAACGACGCCAGTGCCTTGGTCAGCTCGGTCTTGCCCACTCCAGTGGGTCCCAGGAACAGAAATGAACCGTTAGGACGGTTGGGATCGGACAAACCCGCACGCGAACGACGGATCGCATTGGACACGGCCATGACCGCCTCATCCTGACCGACGACCCGCGACTTCAGCTCATCATCCATACGCAGCAGTTTGTCACGCTCGCCTTCGAGCATCTTGGAGACGGGAATACCGGTCCAGCTGGAAACGACTTCAGCTATCTCCTCTTCGGTAACCGAGTTGCGCAGTAGTTGGGTCTCCTGCTGCTCGGCCATCGCTGCCTCTTCCAGCCGCCGCTCCAACTCGGGAATCCGGCCATATTGCAACTCTGACATTCTTGCCAGATCACCAGCGCGCTGAGCCGTCTCCAGCTCTATCCGCGCGCGCTCCAGCTCTTCCTTGATATGGGCAGAACCTTCCAGGGCAGCCTTTTCCGCTTTCCAGATCTCTTCCAGATCGCTATATTCCTTCTCCAGATCACTGATCTGCGCTTCCAGATCTTCCAGACGCTTCTTGGATGCTTCATCTTCCTCTTTCTTCAGCGCCTCACGTTCGATCTTGAGCTGAATCAGACGCCGCTCCAGACGATCCATTGATTCCGGCTTGGAATCGATCTCCATGCGAATGCGTGAAGCCGCCTCATCGATCAGGTCGATCGCCTTGTCCGGCAACTGCCGGTCAGTGATGTAGCGATGCGACAAGGTCGCTGCCGCGACGATCGCCGGGTCGGTGATATCGACGCCGTGATGGACTTCATAGCGCTCCTTCAGACCACGCAGGATGGCGACTGTATCTTCCACACTCGGCTCATCGACAATGACCTTCTGGAAGCGACGCTCCAGTGCCGCATCCTTCTCGATGTACTTGCGATACTCATCCAGCGTCGTGGCACCAATACAGTGCAGCTCACCACGCGCCAGGGCGGGCTTGAGCATGTTGCTGGCATCCATCGAACCTTCCGATGCACCCGCGCCTACCATGGTGTGCAGCTCGTCGATGAAGAGGATGATATTCCCCTCCTGCTTGGCCACATCGTTGAGAACGGCCTTCAGCCGCTCCTCGAACTCACCACGAAATTTGGCACCCGCCACCAGCGCGCCCATATCCAGCGCCAGTACACGTTTGTTCTTCAAACCCTCCGGCACCTCACCATTAACGATCCGCTGCGCCAGACCTTCAACGATGGCGGTCTTGCCCACACCAGGCTCCCCAATGATGACCGGGTTGTTCTTGGTGCGACGCTGCAATACCTGTATCGCACGGCGAATCTCGTCGTCCCGTCCAATGACCGGATCCAGCTTGCCCTGTTCGGCGCGCTCGGTCAGGTCGATCGAGTATTTCTCCAACGCCTGACGCTGCTCTTCGGCATTGGGGTCATCCACGGTTTCCCCACCCCGCAGATCATCGATGGTCTTTTCCAGCGCTTCCTTCGATACGCCGGCATTGCGCAACAATTCCCCTACGGCACCCTTATCCTCCAGACAGGCGAGGACGAACAGCTCCGAGGAGATATAGGCATCCTTGCGCTGTTGGGCGATCTTGTCGGTAACATTCAGCAGTTTGCCGAGATCGTTGGAGATATGGACCTCGCCGGGCGTACCTTCCACCTGCGGCAGTCGATCCAGCGCCTCGCCCAACTGTGAGCGCAGCTGATTGATATTCGCACCCGTCTTTGCCAGCAGCGGGCGCACGGTCCCGCCATCCTGGTCGAGCAATGCCGCCAACAGATGCAGCGGCTCGATCATCTGGTGATCACGCCCCACCGCCAGCGACTGAGCTTCCTGCAACGCCAGCTGGAATTTGCTTGTCAGTTTATCCATTCTCATGATGGTTGATCCTGTATTTTGAATTAATGAATTACCGTAGATATTGGGCTGTTGAATCAGGATTCAAGGGATTTTGAAAAAGATTGTTCACAATGCCGCTCCAAATCACGGCACCACCCTTCAGGTCGTCTTGCACGATCGCTCATGCTCTTCATGACTGGCCTCGTGCAGCGAGCGCGAGTATTGACACTCACTGAAGCGCAACACCAGCCCGGATAACGTCAGAATCAGGATCGCAGCAGACAGCGTGATGATTTCCCAGATATCGAGCCCCTTGAGATCAATGGCCAGATAGCGGGTCAGTGCCGTGATGGCAATGAGTATCAGGAAGATTACCGGCAGCTTGTGCGTGCGAAAAAAGACCCCGGTCATGGCGCCCAGCTCCAGATAGATGAACAGCAGCAGAATGTCATCCAACCCGGCAACGCCATTTTTCATGATCTGCAAATATTCGTGTGCCGCGCTCCAGATAATCGTGCCACCAATGACGAAGAGCCCTACCAGATGGAACAGCTCCACAAGGAAATCGCCTGTCTTTTCGATTGATTTGAAGAGATTCATTGTTGTATCCAGATCAGACTGGCCATCCGGCCGGTTACCCCATCACGACGATAGGAAAAGAAACGCCGGGAATCAGTATAGGTACATTCATTTCCACCGCCTATACGGGTTACCCCTGCCCTGGTCAGCCTGAGCCGCGCCAGGCGATAAATATCGGCCAACCAGTGTCCCGGACGATTGGCAACAAAGGCGCTTTCACTCTCGGGATCATCTGCCAGAAAGACCTCGCGCACTTCATCGCCAACCTCGAAAGCCGTCGGCCCGATCGCCGGCCCCAGCCAGGCCATGATGTCAGGGTTGTCGGTCAGCATCCGGGACAGCGTCGATTCGAGCACACCCGCGGCAAGGCCGCGCCAGCCGGCATGGGCCGCCGCCACTTCATCACCCCGATGTGAACAGAACAGCACGGGTAGACAATCCGCGGTCATCACGACGCAGACGCCGCCGGGTGCATGACTGACGCTGGCGTCGGCATCACAGCCGGCTGCCGACGCCACATCGACCACCCCGTCACCATGTACCTGATTGAGCCAGAGTGGTTCGGCATCCAGCGCCAGCATGGTCATCAACTTCTGCCGGTTGGCTGTTACCGCAGCAGGATCGTCACCAACATGCGCTCCCAGGTTCAGGCTGGCATAAGGCATGCTGCTGACACCACCCAGTCGGGTCGTCACGCAGGCTCGAACAATCGCTGGCGCATCCCAGTCCGGCAGTATCAGGGATTCCTGCATCAGGCCTTCCACAGCTCCAGCTGATCGAGCAATGCCTGCATGTCGTCATGAACCGGCGCCTCCCAGGCCATCTCCTCTCCGGTCATCGGGTGCTGCAGCCCCAGTCGACGGGCATGCAGTGCCTGGCGAGGGAATCGCGCCAGCACCGCAATCGTCTCCTCATCCAGCCCCTTGGGAATCCGCTTGCGTCCGGCATAGACCGGGTCACCCACGATAGGATGGCGGATATGCGCCATATGTACCCGGATCTGGTGCGTGCGCCCGGTTTCCAGTTTCACATCCAGCAGCGTGTGTGCCAGGTAGCGCTGCCTGATGCGGTAGTGCGTCAGCGCATGTTTGCCATTGCGTACCACGGCCATTTTCTTACGATCGACCGGATGCCGACCAATCGGTTCATCTACCATCCCACCAGAGACAAAACGCCCCTCGACCAACGCCAGATATTTTCGGGAAATCTCGCGGCGTTGCAGACTGTCCACCAGAAAGCAGTGGGCTTCCAGCGTTTTAGCCACCACCATCAGCCCACTCGTCTCCTTGTCGAGCCGATGCACGATGCCAGCCCGTGGCACATCGGCAATCTGCGGATAACGATGCAGCAGGCCATTCATCAGCGTCCCTGACCAGTTACCCACGGCCGGATGCACAACCAGCCCGGCCGGCTTGTCGATCACCAGCAGGGTTTCATCCTCATACACCACATTCAGATCTACCGGCTCGGGCACAAAGCTTTCAATCTGCTGCTCTTCCGGCCGGGTCAAAACCACGCTTTCACCACCCCGCGTCTTGTCCCGTGCACGCGCCGACTGGGCATCCACAACGATTGCACCCTCTTTCAGCCAGCGCTGCAAACGCCCACGCGAAAACTCGGGAAACAGCTCGCTCAACGCCTTGTCAAGGCGCAAGCCGGCCAACTCATCTGGCATGACTCTGGTAATGATCTCGGAACTCACAAACTGACCTGCTACTGCTGAAGTAGCCGAATTGTACCGTATTGCGCCAGCGCTGTTCCCGCAAATGAACAACGAGCAACCCGGCAGACGGTGACGTGAATTATTGCATCCCCCGCCACCGGCTGCGCTACAATGGCGCCACCGCAAACTAGCAAAATACCAAACTCGATGAAAAAACTGATCCCGATCCTGTTGCTGACCCTGTTCATTGCCGCCTGTGCCAGCACCGGTGACAAGTCCGACAGCAAGGCTGCAACCGATGCCGATGCAGAGAAGTTGTACGAGCGCGCCAAGAAGCAGCTGGACAAGCGCAACTACGAACTGGCCATCGATGAATATGAAAAGCTGGAAAGCGCCTATCCATTTGGCGAGTACGCCCAAAAGGCGCAGATGGACATTGCCTACGCGCACTACAAGATGCACGAACCCGATGCGGCCATTGCTGCTGCCGATCAGTTCATCAAGCTGAATCCCTTGCATGAAAACGTGGATTACGCCTATTACATCAAGGGATTGGCCAATGCGACCCGCTATGAAGGTTTTTTCGATCGCTTCGTGACAAAGGATCTGGGCGATCTCGACCCCAACCCGCTCAAGCAGGCCTTCCTCGATTTCAAGTTACTGGTACGACGCTTCCCCGACAGCCGCTATGCCGAGGATGCACGGCAACGCATGGTGTTCCTGCGGAATGCACTGGCCCGGCATGAATACAACGTCGCTGATTTCTACTACCGTCGCGGCGCACCCGTGGCGGTGATCAATCGCTGTGGCGGCATTATCAAGGATTATGATGGCGCCGATATCATGCCAGAGACGCTGGCGCTGATGGCACGCGCCTACAAGTCACTGGATCTGCAGGACGACTACAGGGATACCGTCAAACTGTTCGAGACCAACTTTCCGGATCGCATGGATCTGCTGCAAGAGGGGTTCAAGCTGTTTTCCGGACTGTAGACCGGCAGAAGGCAATGCTACTCAGCGAGTAGTTCACGCAAGCAGTAGCTGCTCGGATTTCAGGGGTGAGCTGAGTAGTCACCGTTGCATCAGAAAAACCGCTTGCTGTAACCCGAGGTAATGGGATAGCGACGATCCTTGCCAAATCCGCGGCGAGTGATCCGCACCCCCGGTGGCGCCTGACGACGCTTGTATTCGTTCAGCAATACCATACGGGCAATGCGCCGCACCATGGCATCGTCGAATCCCGCTTCGATGATCTGCTCCACCGACTGATCCAGCTCGATAAACCGCTCCAGCACCGGATCGAGAATCTCGTAGGGCGGCAGACTGTCGCTATCCTGCTGCCCTGCGGACAACTCGGCGGAAGGTGGACGCGTGATAACTCGCTCCGGGATGACTCGTGACAGGCTGTTACGATAACGCGCCAGCTCGAATACCAGCGTCTTGGCGCAGTCGATCAACGGTGCATAGCCTCCCGCCATATCCCCATACAGCGTGGCATAACCCACCGACATCTCACTCTTGTTGCCGGTGGTCAGCAGCATCCGCCCGGTCTTGTTCGACAGCGCCATCAGGATGACACCACGGCTGCGGGCCTGCAGATTCTCCTCGGTGGTGTCAGCTGGCAGGCCGCCAAATACCGGCTCCAGCATGTCGAGAAAGGTTCTGAAGGCGGGTTCGATGGAGAGGGTCTGATACTCGACACCCAGTATTTTCGCCTCTGCAGCGGCATCATCCAGACTCATCTGCGATGTGAAGCGTGAAGGCATCATGACAGCGTTGACATTCTCGGCGCCCAGCGCATCAACGGCAATGGCCAGCGTCAGCGCTGAATCGATACCCCCGGACAGTCCCAGCAACGCACCGGGAAATCCGTTCTTGGTCACGTAATCGCGTACCCCCATGACCAGCGCAGCGTAGATATCCGCGACCGGATCAACCTCATCAACCGCTCTGGCGGCCGGCAGCGGCCAGCTGACCGATTCCAGTGATTCGGCAAATGCCGCACTTTGCAAGCCGATTTCCTGCTGCGCATTGAGCACCAGAGAGCGGCCATCGAAGACCAGCTCATCCTGCCCACCCACCGCATTGACATAGACTATGGGCAAACCGGTCTCGGCGATCCGGTAACGCAGGTTCTCCAGTCGTCCGGCATGCTTGTCACGATGGAACGGCGATGCGTTCAGGTTGATCAGCAGCTCCGCCCCAGCATCCCTGGCAGCCCGGGCCGGCTCGGGATGCCAGATATCCTCACAGATCGTCAACCCGATCTGCCTGCCTTTGCACTCGATGACGCAGGTATCGTGGCCCGGTCTAAAATAGCGTTTCTCATCGAATACTGCGTAGTTGGGCAGGCGCTGCTTGAAGTAGCGCGCCAGAATCCTGCCATCACGCAATACCAGCGCTGCATTGTGCAATCCCTGTTGGTCCTTCCAGGGCAGCCCCACGATGACATCGATGCCGCTCACGCGGGGCATGATCTGGAACAGCTGCTGCTCGCACCACTCAATCAGGCTGGGCCGGAACAGCAGATCCTCGGGGGGATAACCGGTCAGTGTCAGCTCCGGAAACACCACCAGATCGGCCTTCATCTCATCCCTCGCACGGGTCGCAAATGCCACGACCTTGTCGGCATTTTGCGCAACATCTCCCACCATCATATTGATCTGGGCCAGTGCGATTTTAAGATTGTCAGCCATGGATCTCACTCTGTTTTCTGCTATCGGGTGGCAAGCCGGACGTTGCCCGATACGGTATAGTGCCGGCATTGTCATACATCCCAAGTGAATATGCTATTACCCGACAAGGATAGAGCGGACCCACAGTTGATCCATGCCCGCGGCGCACATCGCAGCGAACGTGACTCATGGAATTCGCTGAAACTTTTCCTGCTGTACCGGTTGGGTATCTCGCTGGTACTGCTCCTGCTGCACTCCTTTGGTGCACTACCAATAGGCTTTAACCACACCGATCAGACCCTCTTCCTGATGACGGCACAATCACTGTTCGTCATCAACTGCCTGCTGATTCCGGTGGTATTTCTCGCCCCGATTCCATTTCGGCATCTGGTCAGTGGCCAGGTATTCATCGACATCATCGCCTTTGCGCTAATGATGTATTCCAGCAGCGGCCTGGAAAGTGGTATCGGGCTACTGGTCGTCCCCAGTATTGCTGGTGCAAGCCTGTTGCTACCGGGCAATATGGCACCATTCTACGCCGCCTTCGCCACCCTCGCAGTCTTTGTTCAGGCGGGCCTCAGCATCCTCCACGGCAAGCACGAAATGTATACGCTGACGCAGGCCGGGATACAGGGCTCCATCTTTTTTGCCGTCGCCATTCTCGCCACCAAGATGGCACGCAAGGCGCTGGCCAGCGAGGAGCTGGCCTACCGCCGTGGCCAGGACTTTGCCGACCTGGCCCAGCTCAACCGTCATATCGTCGAGCAGATGGATACCGGCGTGATTGTCGTTGGCGATGACGACAGGGTGCGCCTGATCAACAAAGCTGCATGGACCCTGCTGGGCGAGAGCAACCTGAAACAACCACTCAAGGTAGCGGAGCTGAGCCCGATATTGCACGCCGGGTTGTCCCACTGGCTGGTCAAACGGCAAGCTGACAACCAGTACTTCAAGGCGACAGCCCGGAACGGACGGGAATTTCAGGCGCAGTTCGTCCCGATCGGCAGTGGCAAGCAGCGCGCTACCCTGATCTACCTGCAGGATCTGACTGAACGCAGTCGCCAACTCCACGAGGTCAAGCTGGCGGCATTGGGGCGACTGACGGCCAGTATCGCCCACGAAATTCGCAACCCGCTGGGCGCCATCAGCCACGCCTCCCAGCTACTGCAGGAATCCGATGACCTGAGTGACCCCGACAAGCGGCTGACGCATATCATTCAGTCCAATACCCAGAGAATGAACCAGCTGATTGAGAACGTGCTGAATCTGTCCCGCCGCAAGACACCCGACATTCACCCGATAGCGTTACACAGCTGGCTGTCTGATACCGTCGATGAATATCGGCGCCAGCACGACCTGCGTCGCAATGAACTGACTCTGAAGCTCAAACGCGATATCACCATCGAAGGCGATGCGGGGCAACTGCATCAGGTGCTGTGGAATCTGCTGAGGAATGCGCAGATTCATGCTACAGGGCAGCAGACTACTACCATTCGCATCGAGGCCGATTGCCTGCCAGGCGATACCCGGGCCACCATTGACATCATCAATGGTGGCGACCTGATCAGGGAAGCGCTGCGCGAGCGGCTGTTCGAGCCCTTTTTTTCCACGGCCGGGAAAGGCACGGGACTGGGGCTCTACCTCGCAAGAGAGCTGTGCGAAGCCAACCGGGGCACGCTCGAATACATCGCCCTCCCCGGCATTGGCAATTGCTTCAGGGTCAAAATACCATTGGCAGCGAAATAAACAGAGAGCACCCATCAAGCCATGACCATCAAGAACGTCCTGATCATCGATGACGAACCCGATATCTGCGAATTGCTGGAGATCACACTGGCGCGAATGGGGCTGGAATCCACCAGCGCCATGACGATCGCAGATGCACTGGCCGCACTCAATGCCAGGGCCTTCGACCTCTGCCTGACAGACATGCGTCTGCCGGATGGTGATGGCCTGGAAATCGTCAACTATATCCAGCAGCGCTTTCCGCATATCCCGGTTGCCGTGATCACGGCACATGGCAATGTCGAAGCCGCTGTTCAGGCGCTGAAAACGGGGGCCTTCGACTTTGTCTCCAAGCCCGTTGACCTGAATATGCTGCGTGGACTGATCGAATCGGCACTCAAGCTCAAGGCGGTCGAAAACACCTCGCAACCCGCGAACGATGCCCAACCGGCGCTGCTGGGTGACTCCGAGGTCATGCACAAGCTACGCAACATGATCACCAAGCTGGCACGTAGCCAGGCACCGGTCTTCATTCAGGGAGAGTCGGGCACCGGCAAGGAACTGGTAGCTCGCGAGATACACAACACCGGGCCACGCAGGGACAAACCTTTCATTGCCGTCAACTGCGGTGCCATTCCCGGCGAGCTGATGGAAAGTGAATTCTTCGGCCACAGGAAGGGCAGCTTCACAGGTGCAGTGGCCGACAAGCAAGGACTGTTTGCCGCTGCCGAGGGCGGTACCCTGTTTCTCGACGAAGTGGCCGACCTGCCGCTGAACATGCAGGTCAAGCTGCTGCGCGCCATTCAGGAGCGTGCCATCAAACCCATCGGCGAACAACATGAGCAACCCGTCGACATTCGCATTCTCTCCGCCAGTCACAAGGATCTGCTGGCCGAAGTCGGGCGCGGCCACTTTCGCCAGGATCTGTTCTACCGCCTCAACGTCATCGAGTTGAGCGTTCCACCACTGCGGGAACGCAAGGAAGATATCGGCATCCTCGCCTCGCACTTCCTTCAGCGTATCGCTTCACAATGGGACCTGCCCCCGGCAACCCTTACCGAAGATGGCCTGGCCAAACTGCAAGACTATGATT
>Ga0256914_1004128_pt1 | contig 11088 bp, 10 predicted proteins | sample HulkmetaG_FD_191571 | JGI IMG/M metagenome (GOLD analysis project Ga0256914, IMG submission 191571) | Hydrothermal chimney microbial communities from Main Endeavour vent field at the Juan de Fuca Ridge, Pacific Ocean - Hulk | ecosystem: Environmental > Aquatic > Marine > Hydrothermal vents ...
CTTTGCGGTGGTCCCGGACGCGACGAGGGAGTGGAACCCGGACACCGCTCCGCAAGCGATGAGAATGAACAGCATGGGCCACAACGGTCCCTGGGACCTGGACATGAACCCGGTCAACAGGGGGGCCTGCATGGGGAGATGGGTAGCAAACAGCCCCAGGAAACCGACGCCCATCCCAAATACCAGGATCCAGTAAGCCACGTAGTCTCGAGGCTGCAAGAGCAGCCACACCGGGAGCACGGCAGCGACAAAGCCATAGAGCATGAGGATTGCCACCCAGACCTGTCGATTCGCCGTATCCGAGAAAGGCAGGGACACCGGCACTTCAGCGCCAACCCAGAACAGGAGGGCCAGCACGACCAGCGCTCCGATGGTTGCAGCCCACAAGGGAACGCCGATCCTGTTGACCAGGATCCCGAAGCCCATGGCCAACGGGATGAGTCCAAAGGCGGGGATGACGATACTCGGCTCGGACACGAAGGATTTCGCGGCCGCGATGGCGAACACGGCCACCACGAACACCAGCGTGAGCCAGACGAAGACCTGGAACAGAAATCGGGCCTCCGGTCCCACCAGCTTCCGTGTGATCTCGGGGATGGACAGCCCGTCATACCGCACCGAGATCACGAGCGCGGTGTAGTCGTGCACCGCGCCGATCAAGATGACCCCGAGCAGAATCCAGAGCAACGAAACCCCGTATCCGAACGCGGCTGCGGCAATCACCGGCCCCACGATGGGACCTGCCCCTGCAATCGAGGCAAAGTGATGGCCGAACAGGACGAGCGGCCGAGCCGGGTAGTAGTCGACTCCGTCGTTGAGCCGGTGCGCAGGTGTGGCGGCGTTGTCGTCAGGCTCCATCAAACGCCGCTCGATGAACCGGCTGTAAAGCCGATAGGCCACATACAACCAGACGATCCCCCCTACACCAATCAGTGCGCTGTTCATGGGACCCCCTTTTCGCGAAAACCAGGCCCTCCCTCCCCGGTCCCCCCCAACCTCGAAACGAACGCCTCCCCCCCGGCGCCGATCAACGTAACTCGACCGCGCGGTTCTCACAACCAAAGAATCTGCCACGAAAAACCAGAGCCTTTCACTCGACACCGGCCACGTGGACCAACACGGCCGTTCGGTCGTCGTCGACCCACCCCGGTGCCTCCATCAGGAAGGCCAGAATCCGTTCCACCTCCTGTTCCACGTGCTCGCCCGCCCGTAGGTCGATGGCCTCCCGAATGAACGACTCGGTGAAGGCATTGCTGATCCCATCGGTGCAAAGGAGTATGCGGTCATCGGGCTTGAGTTCGATGGCGGCGAGCCGGGAAGCCATGCGCACATAGACCCGGGAGACATCCCGAAGCAGCCGGGCGAAGGCGTCTGCTCCGAGGCGAGTGGCGAGTCGGTGCACGGGGGGGCTGTATGACGATGCGAGTTCCACCGGATAGGCGCCCTCCAGGACGGCGAGGAACAGGGGGGCAGTCAAGCGGGCTTCACGGTCGTCCATACCGCCCACACGCTTTTTCAGCACGGCCTCGATGGCTTTCAGCACCTTGCTGGTCAACGAACGGGTCCGGCCGACGGTGGTGGCGTACCGGAGATAGGAGGCGTTGAACAGGTGGGGATCGCCAATCACTCGAGAAACCATGCCTCCCTCCCCGTCGTCTCGAGTCACGCAGACGAGCCTGTGCCCCCGAAGGAGGTAAAGCCGACTGTCCCCCACGTTGGCAGGATAACAGTGCAATCGCCCATCCTCACGGGCCACCAGCAGGGCGGCGGTGAGGGTCGTGTAGGCGCCTTCCAATCCTTCTCGCGCGCGAAGGTCGCACAGGGTCCGATTCACCTGATCGTAGACGGCACGAAGCCACCCATCCGGCGTGTCGAAGTCCAGACTCTGGAGCCTCTCCTCTCCCCGAAACAGCTTCCCCAGGGCCTCCACCGCGGTCTGCGATGCCACGTCGTCGTGCCCCTCACCCCCCAGTCCGTCGGCCACGGCGAACAGCCAGCCCGAAACGCCGGGAAGCCCCGTCAACGACCGCGCCTCCGGGTCCATGAACGCACTGTCTCCGTTCTCCGCAACCCGTCGCGTGGTCTCCTCCGCGCGCCACCGGGCCGGTCGACTTCGCATACCTGCTATGACCCGTGCCACCACCTCTTTCCTCCCTTGCCACAGGTCCCCACGCCCCCCAATGCCCCCCAATCGGGACCTCTCACTCGCCCCGACGCGGATACCCCAGAACCAGCAGCACGATTGCAGCCGCGGCCAGCAAGAACAGGAGGGTGCTGACAAGGGGAAGCCCGAAAAACACCGGGGGTCCAAAATCGAGCGCCAGACTCCCCGCCACCATCGCCCCCACAGCCACACCACCCATGAGGCGGCGATCGTCAATCCGACGCAACTCCTTCCGCACACCAGGAACCATGTTGACATCGATGGCAAGCTTCAACTTGCGCTCCTCGATGTCCGAAAACAACTGGCTCAAGGCAAACGGCAACCGATTCAACAACCGTCCAAGGGTCGAGAGATGATAGTAGTACTCTCTCGAAAACCGGTCCAGGCTGTACCGCTCCTTGACCAGAGTCTCGATGTACGGCCGCGACCTCTCAAGAGGGTTGACATCGGGCACCAGCATCTTGGCCATGCCCTCGGTGGTCACCAGGGCCTTGAACAGCATGGTGTAGTTGGTGGGGACCCGAATCCGGTGCCGCACCGCACCATCGAGAATGTCGGTGAAAAACTGCCCCATCTGCAGGTCCGAAATCGATTTCCCCACCAGGTGACGTTCCATCACCTCCACCACGTCGGCCTCGAACTGCGTGTGCGACACCGATTCATCCTTGATCCCGATTTCCCAGAAAATCCGGGCGATCGTCCGAAAGTCCATCGTGAGCAACCCGAACATGCAGTCGATCACATTGTCCTTCATCTCCGGCGTGAGTCGCCCGACCATGCCGAAGTCGATGAATCCCAGCACATCGTTTTCCATGACAATGACGTTGCCCGGGTGCAGGTCTCCGTGAAAAAACCCGTCCTGAAACAACATCTTGAACGCTGCGTCCAGGTACCTCTGCCCCACCACCTCCATGTTGCAGCCCGCCTCCCGGGCCTTCGTGATCTTGATACCCGGAAGATACTCCATCGTCAGGAGACTCGACGTGGTGTACTTCCGGTACACGGTCGGAATCTTGATTTCCGGCTTGTCCTGAAAATTCATGGCAAACCGCCGAAGATTCCCAGCCTCCACCAAAAAATCGGTCTCCGCCTTGATCGAGGTCTCGATCTCCTTCACAATCCCGCTCAGATCAAACCAGGTCGCCTCCGGAAAATTGCGCTCGATCTGCCGCGCCAGGAACAAAAGGATCTCCAGATCCTTCAAAATCGTCGAACGTACTCCGGGCCGACGAACCTTCAGCACCACCTCCTCGCCGGTCCGAAGCCGCGCACGGTGCACCTGCGCAATCGACGCCGACGCCAACGGGGTGGGATCGAACGCGGCAAACACACTCTCCGGATCGTTCTTGAGCGCATCCCGGATCACCTGCCGGATCGCCTGCTCCCCCAACGGCGACACGTTGTCCTGCAACGTCTGAAACGCCTCGATGAACTCCGCCGGTACCAGGTCGGGCCGCGTCGAAAGGATCTGCCCGATCTTCACATAGGTCGGCCCAAGATCGGCAATCACACGAAGGGCACGCTCCGGTGCACTCAACGCAGGCTGAGTCCGGAAATGGCGGGCCTTGATCCGACCCATCCCCGGGATGTCCACGTTCTCGAGAAGAAAGCCAAACCCATGGTTCAGAAGAACCATGACGATCTCACGCAACCGGCCCACATCCCGGTAGGCCGCGGACAACTGCTTCGTTCGCTTGAATACCTGACCGACGAAAGGCAAGTTGGACCCCCTTGTCCAGACACCACACCAGATCCCTCGAGCCCACCTCCCAGGACACCCACGCGAACCGCTGTCACACGCACCACGCGTGGTAGCCGATCACATCACCAGGTCTCTCAGAAACTGGAGCGCCACCAACACGATGATGGGCGATAGATCTATTCCTCCCGTCTTGGCTGGATCCAGGACCCGGTGAATGATCGAATAGACCGGTTCGGTCAAGGCGTGGAGAAACCGGCCAACCGGGTTGTTCGCCGCGCCGGGAATCCAGGACAACAAGGCTGACGCAATGACCACAAGAGAGTAGGCGTCAATGAGTCTAACCAAAAGTGATGCCACAACACACATCCTGACCCCCAACCGGCCCTGGTTCCAGCAACCTTACCCCCCTCCATCCATGCCTGGTCCCACCCCGACCCCTCGCAGTTCGGAGCCCCCCCTCTGCCTCAGCGGCCCGACGGCCTCCGATCTCCAGAATCGGAGGCAAACAACATGGGATTGCCGCTGTGATCGATGGCGTCCTCACGCGTGATCCGACCTTTCAATGCCAGCTCCTTCAGACACTGCTCCATCGTGATCATCCCCACGTTGGACGACGTCTGCATGAGACTCTGAATTTGAAACGTCTTGTTCTCCCGAATGAGGTTCCGAACACCAAAGTTGTTGATCATGATCTCATAGGCACACACCCGCTTCGTCTGATCCCGCCCCCGGATCAAAACCTGCGATATCACCGCCCGAAGACTCTCCGCCAGCATCGCCCGCGCCTGTTCCTGCTGAGCGGAAGGAAACACGTCGATCATTCGATCAATCGTGTCCGCAGCCGATCGGGTGTGAAGGGTCGCAAACACAAGGTGCCCGGTTTCCGCCGCGGTGAGCGCCAGGCTGATGGTTTCCAGGTCCCGCAACTCACCGATCAGAATCACGTCCGGGTCCTCCCGGAGAGCACTGCGCAGGGCCGAGGCAAAACTATGCGTATGAGTCCCCAATTCTCTTTGATTCACCAACGATCGCTTGGGCTTGTGATGAAACTCCACCGGATCCTCGATCGTCAGGATGTGATTCGAGCGTGTGGAGTTGATCTGGTCGATCAAGGCTGCCAAGGTGGTCGACTTCCCGCTCCCCGTGGGGCCGGTGACCAACACCAACCCCTTTCGGTATCGGGCCATTTCCGCCACCACCGGGGGAAGGCCGAGTTCCTTGAGCGGGGTGACCGAGAACGGAACGGACCGGAACACGGCCCCCACGCCTCGAGTATGATTGAACGCGTTGACGCGGAAGCGGGCCAGCCCTTTGAGTCCGATGGAGAAGTCGAGTTCCAGGTTTTTTTCGAACTGGGCTTTCTGGCGAACGCTCATGACACTGTAGACCAGACGCTTGGCCTCGTCAGGAGACAGGACCGGAGCGTTCATCCGTATCATGTCACCCATGATGCGCAGCATGGGCACTTCACCTGCGGAAAGGTGGAGGTCGGACGCTTTCTGCTTGACTGCGTATATCAATAGCTCATGGATGTGCATGCCTACTTCCCACTTTCTGACAACCACGTTCTATCCGCATTCCTGGAATGCGGCAATGACAAACCACCCCAACTTTCCGAGGGCCTTCACTGGATTGAAATGCTCCTCACCACTGGCGCGACCGGGACAAACATCGCGGCCAACCGGTACCCCCAAAGCAGGTACACAATTGCTCCCACAGCCAGGAACGGTCCAAAGGGCAATGCGAATTTCAGACCCTTCCCCCGCAACACCATCATGACGATACCCACCACAGAGCCGAGGAAGGAACTGACGAATATCACGAACACCAGCGCGGGATGTGGCCCCAGAAAGGTGCCAATCATGGCCAGCATCTTGACATCCCCCAACCCCATTCCCTCGTGCTTGCGGATCAACTGGTATACCAACCGAAGAAGGTACAGGCTGCCCCCACCCACCAGTGCTCCGATCACCGACCCGCGCACGCCGGTGGGCACGCCCGGCACATCCTGAACCGCCCACACGCCGAGGATACCCACCGGGATCGATGTCAAGGTGATCACATCTGGAATCAGGTAGTGCTCCAGGTCGATGAACGTGATGGCCACGAGGCCGGCGACAAACCCGAAATAAAGCAGGTAGGCACCCACCTCCCCCGGCTTCATGTGGGTGACGTCCCCCACGAATCGATGGAATACCAGGAGGGAAAGGACAGCGGTCAAGCCTTCCACGAGGGGATAGCGCCACGAGATCGGCTGACCGCAATGACGGCAGCGGGCTCGCAGCAGAAGAAAACTCAGGATCGGGATGTTGTCATACCAGGCGATCAGTCGACCGCACCTGGGGCAGGCGGAACGAGGACGAACAATGGACTCCTCCTTGGGCCACCTGACGATGACGACATTGAGGAAACTGCCCAGAATCGCCCCGAACACGAGGACAACGGCGTTCGCGTAGATGGCTACGAAGCCCACGGTACCACTCCCTGCCGGCCATGCTTCCGACCACCCGACCCGTCCCGGGCGGTCGTCCGGACCGGCTTCCTCCTTACTCGTAGTACGCGGCGACGGACGACACCACGTAGGCCAACTGGTCCGCGGTCAACTCCGGGTAGATCGGAATCGCCAGTGACTCCTGTTCCGCCTTCTCCGCATGAGGAAACGCCCCGGGCCGGTACCCGAGTCCGTCAAAACAGGGCTGCTTGTGGAGACTCAGCGGATAATAGACCTCGGTTCCCACCCCGAGCGCTTTCAAGTGATTCCTCAAGCCATCCCGGTCTGGTACCCGGATCACGAACTGGTTGTAAACGTGAAACGCTTCCTCACGCTCCACCGGAAGCACCACGCGGTCCCCCAATCCGGCTTCCTCGAACAATCGACGATAGGACGCTGCATTCCGCCGACGCCCTGCATGGTACGCTTCCAGACGCTTCAGCTTGACTTGCAACACCACCGCCTGAAGCGCGTCCAGCCTCGAGTTCATTCCCACGTACTCGTAGTAGTACTTGCGCGTCCCTCCATGGGTCCTCAGCGCCCGAAGTTTGGTCGCAAGGGAGTCGTCCTGGACGGTCACGATTCCGCCATCCCCGAATCCGCCCAGGTTCTTGGACGGATAGAAGGAGAAACATCCGAACACGCCGAACGATCCGGCGGCCCGCCCCTGCCAACGCGCCCCGAGTGCCTGGGCGGCATCTTCCACCACCGGGATCCCTTTCCTGTCGCACAGGGGCACAAGTGCGGACATGTCGGCGCACTGGCCGAACAGATGGACAGGCAGCACGGCTCGAGTCCGTGGTGTAATCGCCTCCTCCACCCTGGCCGGATCCAGGTTGAACGTTTCGGGATCGATGTCCACGAACACCGGCCTGGCCCCCAACCGGGCGATGGACCCTGCGGTGGCGAAGAAGGTGTACGGGGTGGTGATCACCTCGTCGCCCGGCCCAACGTCCAAGGCCATCAGGGCAAGGAGCAAAGCGTCCGACCCGGACGCGCAGGCCACGGCATGTGGAACGCCCACGTAATCGGCGATGGCGCGTTCGAAATCCTGGACCCGCTTGCCCAGGATGAACGCCTGCTCCTGCATGGTTTCTAACACCACGGCTTCGATCTCCGACCGGATCTCCTGGTAGCCGGCCTTCAAGTCCAACAGGGGAACCTTCATCACACCTCACTCCTTGATGCAGACATGACCCGGGATACAACTTTGTCGAACCCGCGCTCCCGCCCCACTCCGACAAGGCGTTCAGGCGCGGGCCATGCCGACCACCCACAGGATGTAGCTGACGACGAACCCCAAGGCCCACCACCTGGCTCGCCGTCCAGTCCATCGCCCGGCGGAATCCACCCCACGCCAGATGAACCCGGCTGCGGCGGCGATCCATCCGAGGAACCCGCCGACAGCCAGGGCGGCCCAGGCCGGGTTCGGAGATGGGTCCCGGGCCAAGGTTTCCAGGGCCACAGCCATCCGTTCCCGATCCGGCAAAGAGGGGTCTGGCCACGCCCCGCCCGGATAGGCTACCTGGATGGCGGCTATCCGTTCATCGACCTTGCGAAGCCAGGCGCGGTGAGGCATGTAGAAACTCCGGGTCGCATACAGCCCGCTCCGAATCGCCTGGAAGGCTTCCATGGCCAGGTCCCGATCCCCCGCGGCCTCGGCCTGCTCACCAATCCTCCACAAGGCGTCCAGTGCCCGCGCGGAGGTGGCCCCGAACGGCACATACCAGTGCAGGCAGCGCTCGTAGTGCGTCACAGCCTGCTCGAGATCTCCGGATTCCAGCGCCATATCGCCTGCCCGGAACTCGGTCCAGGCCCCGTGAAGCACACGCACCACCACCACGGCGACGACCACCGAAGCAACCGTGATCGACACCAGGACTCGTCTTGGTATAGACATGCGAGGTAGTGCTCCACCCGGGGCGGGCCGAGGGCGCGCACGGAGACCCGACAGCCGGCAGCTTTGCTGCGGCTCGCACCTCACCCACCCGAGGCCCCGAAGGCGAAGTAGACGATCAGGGCGATGATGCCCAACACGAGCAATCCAAGGATGATCTTGGGACCCATCGGACGCTTGATTTCGGGCAAGTCCTCGGCCGAAGCCGCCTTGGCCCCTCCCTTGCCCGCTCCAGCGCCGCCTGCCGGTGCATTGCCCGGGGTCTTCACCTCGGGGGGCAACGGCTCCGTGCCGATCCCGGTGGGACCGGCCAGGTTCTGGACAGGCTTGCTTCCGGCCCCGGCCAGGTTGGTGCTACCGGGCAAAGCGGCATCCGATTCCGCCCCCTCGGCCCCCTCCCTGGCCATGTACTTCCGAAATTCGTCGACGTCCACCAACTGGGTGCTGGCTTCCTCGTACTCCCGTCTTGGAGGCCGCTTCGCGCCCCCCTTCTTGGCGGCCTCCAGGGCCAACCCGCACGTGGGACAGTACTTGTCTTGCGGCGTGACCGAAGCTTGGCATCGAGGACAGTTCATCCGCTACTCCGACAATGAAGATCCTGCGCCCAATTGATACTCCATCGCCAGCGGATTGTCAAAAAAAAACGCGCCTCCCTCCCCCCTTCAACGCACCCGGCGCCGAAGCGCTTCCTTCCCCTACTTGAAATCCCGACGCTCGAAAATCACCACTGCGGCAAATAGCACGATGGACATGTAGATCAACCCGTAGGCAACGGCGAACCCTATCTGGCCCGGGAACAGGGCCACGTTGTGGACCACCTGGTTCTTGATATTGAAATACTCGAGATTTGGAAGCACATAGTAGACAATTTTCGATACCACCTGAATCCACTCCGCCTCCGCTTTCTGCCCAAACCGGTAAATGTCGTTGCTCATGTGCCCAATGACATAGACCGAGAGGGTGAACAGGGCGCTCAACGTCGGCGTCGAGAAGGTGGAAAACAGAATGGCGAACGCGGTCAAGAAAAGCAGCTCGAGGTAGATGAGTGCCACGGCACCGGCCAGTTCCGGGGCGAATTGACTGCCCACCACGGCGATCAGGACCAAAAGGCCAAGCGTCATCACCGCCAACTCGATGAACAGGGTACTGCCCAGCCCGAGGAACTTCCCCACGATGAACTCCCACCGGTGCACCGGCTTGGACAACACGGTGTAGACCGTCTTCCGATCGATCTCCCGATTCACGAGTTGAATGCCCACGAAGACCGCGATCAGCACGCCGAAAATCGAGATGCTCCCCAGCCCCACATCCTTCACGATCTTCAGGAACTCACCAATGGTCAGCTCGGCGACCAGGACGGACGAGCCGATCATCACCAGGGCAAAGAACAGCAAGCTGTAGAGTATCTTGTCGCGAACCGCCTCGCGAAACGTGTTGGCGGCAATGGCCCGGATCCTCATCAGCGCCACGACTCTCCCCTCCATGTGTCAACCCGGCCGCGCCCCATACCGACGCGGCCACGCATGTCCGTCACCCGGAAACGACCGCTGCGCCCCCCCGGGACAATTCGTCCATGAACAGTTCCTCCAGAGACTCCCGCCGCGGCACCAGCGATTCGATGTCCACATCCTCGTCACGAAGCCGGGCGAGCACCTCCCGCTTCTGAGCCTCGTCCTGTACCCGGACGAGCAACCGCTCCTCACCCTGGACGCTCACCTCCATCGCCACACGGCCCAGGTCGGCGCGGAGACGCTCGAGCTTGTCTTGTGGAGGACGCACCACGATCTCGACGAAACGGGTCTTGTGCCCCAGCAACTCGTCCAGCGTCCCCTCCCCCCGCATCCGGCCATCCACCAGGATACCCACCCGGTCGCAAATCAACTCCACGTCGGAGAGGATGTGGGATGAAAAGAACACCGTTTTCCCCTGCGCCTTGAGCCCCACGATCAGGTCCCGAATCAGCATGCGTCCGAGGGGGTCCAGCCCGCTCATGGGTTCGTCCAGGATCACCAACTCGGGATCGTTGATAAGGGCCTGGGCGACGCCAACCCGTTGCAACATCCCCTTGGAAAACTTGTGCAATGGCGTGTCGCGCCACGCGGAAAGCTTGACCCGCTCGAGCAACTCATCGGCACGACGCCTGCGCACATCTCCGGGGATCCCAAAAAGCTGCCCGTAAAAATCCAGGAACTCCCCGGCGGTCAGATACTCGTAGAAATAGGGCCGCTCGGGCAGGAACCCAACCCGGGCCTTCTGCTCCGGCCGCGGTCCGGGCTCCCCAAACAGGCTCACCGTGCCAGAAGTGGCATGGGCGAGGCCGACCAGAATCTTGATGGTCGACGTCTTGCCGGCCCCGTTGGGGCCGATGAACCCGTAGATCTCACCCTCCCGAACAGTCAAGGAAAGATCCTTGACCACCTCCTGACGCCGCATCCGAAAACCGGTTCGATACGTCTTGTGAAGATGCTCGATCCTGATGATGTCCATTGGAACGTCCCCATGCCAGTCAATGAGTTGCCATGCCGTGACGAGGTGCGACGGCGTTCCGGTCGGCCCCGGCCACGACCTCGGGAAGGAGGGACGGAGCGCTCCGCGGCGACGAAACGCTCCCGGCATGCTGATCGGACACCCGCGGAATACCGGGTGGCCTCACGGAGAGAGTTACCGGCCCCGAATTCGAAGGACTCGAGCCGGAACCCCGGCGACGACCCGGAAGTCGGGGACATCTCGTGTGACCACAGCGCCGGCTCCCACCTGCACGCCGCGCCCGATCTTGACACCCGGCATGATGACGGCCCCAACTCCCACATCGCTCCCGTCATCATGCCGGGTGT
>Ga0256914_1004129_pt1 | contig 11087 bp, 11 predicted proteins | sample HulkmetaG_FD_191571 | JGI IMG/M metagenome (GOLD analysis project Ga0256914, IMG submission 191571) | Hydrothermal chimney microbial communities from Main Endeavour vent field at the Juan de Fuca Ridge, Pacific Ocean - Hulk | ecosystem: Environmental > Aquatic > Marine > Hydrothermal vents ...
TGCTTGTCTCAGTATTATCTGAGGAAACATCCTTGCTTTCTGAATATTTAAAAAAACTTTATTCTGAATTTTATGATGTTGAAAAAATAAACGTAATTTTCTCGCGTGATGTTGCAAAATCCATTATTGCCAGAGTCTTAAATTTATTCGAAAGATTTGAACCTGATGGAATTGCAAAAATTTATGTATTTGACAAGGATGTATCTTCTCCCTTTCATATACTAATAGAGGTTGAAACTACTGGCTCTCGATATGTTGTATATCAATCAAGCATATATAATGCACTTGGGCTTAAGCTATCACATACAATTAATAAAATGCCTTTAAGAAAATTAGATATCACTCCATTTTCTATTGTTATTGCAATACGCCTTCCGGAGCATATCATTGATAATCTTCTTGACCGTGGGATTCCTATATTTCAAATATTTCCAATAAGAAAGCATAAGTTTAGTTTTGAAATTAGTAGTTCAAAAAACGATATGATTTCAAAATTTAAGAAAATAGTCATTAACCATGATTTATCTGCTTTGAGAAATATTATTGAAAATAAAGATATGAATCCAATACATAAGATATTTATCCTTAGATTTGCATATATATATGGAGATGAAAAAATGAAAGCTGAACTTGATAATATAGTATCTCCACTTGATGAAGCTCAATTAGAACAACAAGCTGTTAGTGAATTGGATCGAAAATATGTTAACTATTTGACTGATGAGCAAGTACGCGCATTAGATCGATCCCATATTGCTGCATTGTCTCCTGAACAAATATCTAATTTAACTCCCGCGCAGATTGCAGCTTTGACACCTGCGCAGATTGCATTATTAACTCCAGAACAGATTGCAGCTTTGTCATCTATACAGATCGGTGCATTAAAACCTGAACAAATTATAGCTTTGACACCTGCGCAGATTGCAGCTTTAACGCCATCGCAGATTGCAGCTTTAACGCCATCGCAGATTGCAGCTTTGACACCTGCGCAAATTGCAGAGATTCCTCCTGAGAAATTTAAGAGCTTGCCAGACAAGGTAAAAATCAGACTAATTTCTGTTATGCTTGAGGGAGACTTTTCCATAGAATATCTTCAGCAGCTTGTTGAGATTCTGTTAAGTAAGAAAGAAATTGCGAAGTTACTTAAAGAGCGACTTGAGGATTAAGTAATAATTTGAGAACATAGAACATTAGATCTCTTCCAAATTATCCTTTAATTCAGCTTTTCTGAACTCTCTTGAGACTAATATGCCCGTTGATAGATCTATACTATTTGGTAATTTTATAATTCTATGAACATCAAAGCCTAGTTTTCCCTTAAAATGGATATTGTCGACGAGATCTTTTAATTCATAGGACAGTGAAAACATTAAATCTGGCGTAATTTCTGCGACTTTGTTCTCTTTTAAGCCATATACATGAAATCCTTTTAATCCACTGAATAATCTGAGCGTTTGGAATCCTTCATCTTGGAGTCGTTCTTCAACTTCTTTTGCAATTGGTTCTACGAATTCTATGCATTTTCGGCAGTATCCGGTTTCATCAATTATCTTTTTCATTGGGCTATCTACATCAAATACGAGTATCAGATACGGCAATGGATAACCTTTACCATGGAATTCCGAGACCGGATTGACCATTCGTGCCATTGAATAATATATTTTTACTGGGACTTCATTTCTTTTTGAAGATTGGATTATTTGTTTTCTAAATTTATCTTCCATGGAATATTTTGATGTATCTGAAATGAGTTTCTTAATACCTGTCCATCTCCCATTTGGTAAAAGAAATCTAATATGGCGTTTTTGTATATGTTCTCGTATCCATTTAGGAAAATAGAAATCGTTCATATAATATTTTAGTGGAGTTGCGAAATCTATATTGAATTTGAAAAGATGAACGTTATTCGGTACACTGTGGCACGTAAAATCTTTTCCTATTATGTATAGCTCTTTAAATCCTGATTTCTTCATTTTTCGTGTGTAGAACTCTATCCACTCATGATCTATAGTTTGATATTTCACTTCTACCATAATTTCTAAATCTTTGTTTACGCCATCAATTTCAGTGTTCCAGTCATTGATTCGTAATTGAATCGAATGTTCAAAGGGTATTTTTAATATCTTAGATAATGCGGCGAGAGCTCTAAGTTCAATCCACGTGTTTCTAGTTCTAAGCGTTTTATTATCCTTGTAAATAACTATCGCACCGCCTTTAGTCAGTGCATATCTAAAGTGCTCATATTTTCCTTTAGATACTTCTTGACCTTGAAAATTAGTTTTGATCCATTGGATCGTGCGGTCTAAATCCTTATCCTCAATGCTCTTACTGATCGTTTTTTCGGGGGTTTGAATAACTAGCTTCATTTTCTTAACTATTATTAATACAATAGCATTTAAAAATATGGAAAAAGAGATTGATTTATTGAAGTTTTGTCAAGTCAAATCCGCACATTGGACAGAATTTCGCATTTGGTGGGATTTCAGCTCCGCAATTTGGACAGAATTTGATCGATATTCCTGCTTTTGGTGTTTCTGTTCCTTGGGTAGTGCCTGGTGGTGGCGGAACACTGGATGGTGCCTCGATTGGTTTTGGTTTCGGAAGGTAATCGAGGTCTTCTACTTCACCCATGCGTTTTTTCATAATGTAAACTAAAATGCGTTCGATTGTTTCTTGGTCTGCGTCTCTACTTAATGCACTACTCAATCGGTCTGCGCCATGGGTAAATGTATATGCGAATTTAATAGCTTCTCTAATTCCATCTTCTCTTGCAAGTTTATATAGGTCTTTGAACACACCGGATGGCGTCGTATATCGCATAGCGAAATTCAATAGTTCACCATCAACAATTCGCGCATTTGAGTTACGCCCGACCTTTAATCCTGCAACACGTCTGAATGGAGTAACCGTGCGATACATAAGTAATCTGCCTTTGACGTATTGTCTAATTCTTAGCGGGTCTCTAATCTTGAAATATTTTGCAAATTCTTTATACGTAGCCGGCGGTTCGTGTTTGTATTTCTCTTCCGCAATTGCTCCACTGTAAATAGCAAAAACTGCAATTGCTTTCTTTCTTGGAGTTATGAATACTAATGGAATCGGAAATACAGACTGAAGAGCTTTCAAATCGAAATTATCTAATGTCATCAATTTTGGCAGATACGTTTGTTCTATGAAACCACGTACTTGACTATATTTATAATTTTCAAGTTTACTAAAATAACGATTTCGAGTTTCTTTATACAACAAATAATATGTTTTGTGAAATTTCTTTTTTGATTTTGTCTTCTCGCCTCCAGAAGAGTCTTCAGGCCCTTCTGGCTTCTTTCCACCCTCAATAAATTGATCTACAAGTTCTTTTTGTTTCTTTTTTGCCTCATCAATTATCTTGGTAAATTTTCTAAACATAAAAATCAACTCAAAAACTTTTTACCCGCCGCTGGTGGGTTAAAGAATCGGAGGATTCTTTAGCGTTTCTCCGGACTTCATCGTGTATTCACTTCTCATGAACACACTCGCCTCATGCCCACCAGAAGGGGTATTACTTTTATTTAAGGTATGAAACTAAATAAGTTTTTCTCTTTAAAATTACGAAACAAAATTGTTTTTTCATGAATTTTTGGAATTTGAACTTAATTTGAAAATTTTTTGTAATCTTAATAAAACCTATAAATATCAATTTTTAATGAAAGAATAAAATTTGGGCGTGTAAAATTGGAAAATTACATATTAGGCCTTTTGCGGGACAAAATTAAGAAAGCACTAAAAAATAATGATATTCGTTCTGCTCTATCGGATTGGAATCGTACTGTACTTGTAAAGCTACCCGAATTCAATTTTTCAATAATTAGTAAGGATGGCATTGTTGAAGTAAATCTTGAAGAGGTAAAAGATCCCGATATTGTTATGGAGATGCGTTTAGAAACATTAATAGACCTTATACATGATAAAATCACTCCAATGAATGCATACTCACGAAGGAAAGTAAAAGTAAAAGCGAGTTTGCAGGATTTGCGACTTTTATCACGCATTCTCTAATCTTTTTTGTTTTTCCTTTTTAATTGCTCTGCTTCTTCTTCTTGATGAACTTTCTTCGACTGTACCCTCCGTAACTAATTCGTATAGTATTGCTTTTTTACCCGGTTCTGGTCTCAATAGTCTTCCAAGCCTTTGGATAATCTGACGTTTTTGTGATGTACCACTTGCGATAATTCCTATTGAAGCTCCGGACACATCAAACCCCTCGTCAAGAACTTTTCCGGTGGCTATTTTTGTAATCTCCCCACTCGCGAACGCTGAAAGTATAAGGCGTCTCTCGGCAGCCTTGGTTTCGCTTGTTATTTTTGGTATTATGAATGTGCGTGAAATTTGATTTACAACGTCTATAAACTCAGAAAAGATAATTACTCGCTGCCTTCTATGTCTTCGCAAAATGGCTTCTATAGCTTTGAGTTTCTCTCTTGCGTTAAATGCAATATGCCTTGCCTTTCTATGTGCTTGGACCGCCTGTCTTGCGTATGGATCCCAGAACGATCGGCGTATTAATTTTCGTTCGAAATCCAATGCTGAGCGAAATGAAATTTTTGAAGTCGACAAAAATCCTCTATAGAAGGACATGTTTTTGTCATATTCCTTTTTCTCTTCAGGTGATAGGCTAACATATATTATTTTATGCTCGTAAGGTGCGATGTATCCTTCTTCTGAAAGCTTTTGAGGATCCAATCTATACACAATTGGACCGACTAGCTCTTCTAATTCAAGGTGCATTTGATCTGCGCGTTCAGGAGTTGCCGAGAGTCCAAGTCTATGTTTTGCGATACTTCCCTCAGCAATTCGTTTATATGTAGGTGCAGGCAGGTGATGTACTTCATCAAAAACGATCAATCCAAACTTATCTGCAAATCTCCTGAAATTTAATGCTGCGCTATCATATGTTGTAATAGTTATTTCATCGATTTCCTTTTCGCCTCCCCCAAAGAGTGCGATTTGCTCACGGGGATAGTTTAGAAATTCTGATATTTTGTCTGCCCATTGGTCCATGAGATTAATCGTAGGAACGACTACGAGAGTTTTCTCTCTTAGTGTATGTATTCCCGCTATTGCAATTAGAGTCTTTCCGCCACCAGTCGGTAAAACGACAACTCCTCGATACCGATTCGCTTCCCACGCTGCAAATGCTTCGATCTGATAATCACGCAAGGAAAATTTCTTCTCTACTTCTCTTTCTAATGTAAACTCGGTATTAAATTCGGAAACTATTTCATGCCCATTGCTATCTAGCCATTTTCTAAGTTGTGGATAATATTGTGGTTTAATATGATATTCATCCTGTTCTTTATCATAAATCATCTGTTCCATTAGACTTTCGGGAAATAAAATCGGGCTTTCTAGTCGTAATACCAAATCTGCACCTACGAATCTCAGAGTTGCTTTTACCATTTTATTTCACGTTCTATATACTGAAACCTAAAAATAAGCTTTTTTAATATATATGATTGAATTGTTGCAGATCTGTTTTATTCTAATTTTTATCATATTTCTCTATTAGTTGCTTGATTAAATCATCATAGAAATACAAAGATCTTGCACCGACGTATTGCTCGTAGTATTTTCCGTTTATGAATACGATTACCAGCGGGATACTGCGAATATTATATCTAAAAGTCAGATTTGGATTCTTGTCCACATTTATCTTAGCAATCATAATCTTTCCGGCATATTTTTTTGCAAGTTTGTACATCATGGGTTCTATTACCCTGCACGGATGGCACCATGTGCCGTAAAAGTCTGCAATAGCAATGTTAACTTCCTTAATTTTTTCATCAAAATTTTTATCATTTAATTCAATGGGTTCATTATAAAATGGAAATCCGTTATTTTTGCTCAAATTATTGTTTATTTCCGATACTATGTCAGTGCACATAATTATCACGTTTTTTCTAATATGTAAGTCGTCATACTTGAATACAAAAAAGGTTTTCCATTCAACTAAAAAATTAACATCGTGAAAAGGAGAGTAGGGATAGCATATGCCGTCCCTACGGGATTCAGGTGTGGGGGAGAGAAGAATGATCAATTATTCCTCAAACATAAGTGGGCGTCAAGTATTTATTTATTCATATACAAAATTATTTGATTTAAAATATGAAATTCCAAAAAATAACGATATGTAGTTTTATGATTTTTTATAAAAAGTCGTTGTGTTTATATGCCATGAATTTTAACAAATTAAAATAAAAAAGTAGGGAAGACTTTTACAAAAGTTCGAGTAGGTTTAATAGGAATTTCCAAAACTTTTGTACAGAAGATATGGATACGCGTTCCTCCGGACTGTGTGGATGTTCAATTGTTGGTCCAATAGAAATCATATCGATTCCCGGAATCTTCTCATAGAAAATTGCAGTTTCAAGACCTGCATGAATGGCTTTTACTTTAGGTTCCTCATTAAAGAGGTCTTTGTAGATCTTTTTGGCTTTATTGACAAGTTCCGATTTGAAATTAGGGGTCCACGCTGGTGAGTCTTGGGTGGTCTCATAGATTGCGCCTGCAAGGTCTGCAATTGCCATAATGGTTGCCTTTGAAGCTTTAAGTGCTGAGGCAATTGAGCTTCGAGTACTTGTGCCAATTACTAATTGGTCGTTTTCGATTTTTACATAAGCCAAATTATTTGAAGTTTCGACAAGGTCTGGTAACTCATGGCTCATACTTACAACACCATGAGTAAGTGCCATCAGCATATCCAGTATATCGTCGATCAAAGAGCCACTGATTGCTTGTTTTGGTTCCTTTACTTTTTCAATTTTAAATGTAAAGTTCGGTTCGCGCTCTTCATATTCTTTCTTTATTTGTGCTGCGAGTTCATTCATGTATTCGAACAATTTGTCTTTTTCTTCTGATGTGACTGTGATTGTAGCAAAAGCCTCGCGTGGAATTGCGTTAATTTTACTATCGGATATAAAATCAACGAGTTGAAAATCATGTTCCTGATTTGCGAACCATAGAATTCGAGACAGAACTTTGATTGCATTTGCTCTTCCTAGATGGATATCGCCGCCTGAATGTCCTCCTCTTAGTCCCGTAACACTAATCCTATATGCTTCGCCCATTATTGGTTCATAATCTAATAGATATTTCAAAATGGTTCCGCCGAATCCTGCACAGCCTATGTAAATGTGATCGTCTTCTTCAGAATCTACATTGATTAGAATTTTTCCTTTAAGGTGTTCTGGATTCAGGTTGTACGCTCCGTCCATGCCAGTTTCTTCGCTAATAGTAAAGACAAGCTCCAGAGGTCCATGTTTTAATTCTTTATCTGCCATTATTGCAAGTAATGAAGCGACTCCAACACCATTGTCTGCCCCAAGTGTTGTGCCGTCTGCATGAATCCAATCTTTGTCTTTTATTAACTTAATTGGATCCTTTGTAAAATCATGTTTAACATCTCTATTTTTCTCACAGACCATGTCCAAGTGTGCCTGCAGAATAATTGGAGGCTTGTTTTCAAAACCTTTCGTTGCATCTACATATACAATTACGTTTCCTATTTCTTCTCGAATATGTTTGAGTCCTAATTTTTCTGCCTCTTGTTCGATAAAGTCTCCAACTGCTTTCTCATTTCCTGAGCATCTCGGAATTTTAGAGATCTCTGCAAAATAATTCCACAAAAGTTTAGGTTCAATTTCTAATGCCATTTTGGCTACCTCCTTTTCTCATGATTGCTTTGATTTAAGTTTCTAATAAAGCCTGTTATGTATATATATTTCGGATGTTTTAGTGTTCAAAATGATAAGCTTTCGGAAACAAAAGATTATCAATGTGTTTGCACTTATATTTATAAAATGGAATATTTTAATTTTTGAATTTAATAAGATTCAAATTCTTACGCGAGAATAATATTAGGAGATGAACACGATGATTCCACCAAAAGTAAAGGAAATCGGAAGGCTCATAAAAATTATGGAAATCCGTGGTGCTGGGAAGATTGCACGTTCTGCAGTAGGAGCATTAAAAATCGCAATTGATAAATCCAAGGGAAAGACGCCCTATGATATTTTTAAAGACATGTTAGAATCTGCAAGATATTTGAATTCAACAAGACCGACTGCCGTTAGTCTTCCGAATGCTCTTCGATATGTGATTAAGCGAGGCCGCGCACTTTTGAAAGAAGATTTGAAACCAGATGAATACAAAGTTAGATTAACTGAAATCTGTGATGATTTTATTTTATCCAGTGAAATGGCGGTAAGAAAGATCGGCGAAATTGGGAGTCGACGAATTCAAGATGGTGATACTATTCTCACGCACTGCAATAGCTCTGCAGCTATTCGTGTGATTACAACTGCCCACAAGCATGGAAAGAATATCAAGGTGTATGCTACTGAGACACGCCCGCGTTATCAAGGTCGCCTGACAGCAAGAGCTCTCGTTGCCTCTGGAATTGATGTTACGCTAATCGTTGATAGTGCTGCCCGTCTAATAATGAACAAGATCGATAAAGTAATTGTTGGTGCTGATGCAATTAGTGTAAATGGAGCTTTGATAAACAAAATTGGGACTTCATTGATTGCTCTTGCTGCAAATGAGGCTCGAACATTATTTTTCACTGCCGCAGAAACCTATAAGTTCAGTCCGATCACAATGCTCGGGGGTCTAATCGAGATTGAAGAAAGAGATGCATCTGAAGTTATTTCTCCTTCTGAGCATGAAAAAATTGGGAAGCAGCTTAAAGTCTATAATCCTGCATTTGATGTTACTCCCGCAAAATATATCGATATGATTTTTACAGAAAAGGGCGCAATTCCCCCTCAGGCAGCATATGTAATACTACAAGAAGAATTTGGCTGGTGGCTTAAGGAACCCGGACTTGAAGACCTATAGAATGTATTTTATTCTATTTTTTTAAAAAAAGAAAAGAAGAGTTTGTGATTATATTACATCAAATGCAAATAGTAGCATGATAAGGATCGAAACGATAAGAATTATTAGGATGTAGTTTAGATTGATTTGTTCAGATTCTGGTTTCAAGTCAAATTTTTTCAAAACAATGTAAGGTACAATGAATCCTAATAGGAATCCTGCAATCTCATCTACTATGACGTGTTGTCGAACAAATAGAGTTGAAATCATCACTGCAATTGCGGTTGGCCATCCAATGTATTTGCCCCATTTTTTATTCATGTGCCATACGATGTATGCACCCATTGTGGAGTATGCTGCATGAAGACTTGGGAAACAATTTACTGGTGGGTCTGACGAGTATAATAATGCCAGCAGAGAGGTCCAGAAATCTGATGGAGTAACTGATGGACGGATCATTGACACTGGAAATATGGTATATATTCCATAAGACGTAAGCGCAACTATTGCAAAAATTACTATAAAGGGGATCCTATATGATTTTAGGTAATATTGGGTGGATATGATAACAAAGAATATGAATGTGTAAAATACGAACAAATAGATGAACAGAAATTCCGGTATCAATGGGATCATATAATCTAATGGTGTAAAAAGTGTTCTAATTGGCGCAAAATGTATATTTGCTACGACGTAGTACATCGTATAAATAATAAAAATGATCATCAAGCCAATCGTGCCGATGATAAATTCTTTTATATTATCTTTTGAGAATAATTCTCCTACGTTCATGTCGACCAACTCGGATTATTGCTAAAAAGATAAATCAAAATAAATATTAAAGTTCTTTGCTGAAGATTTAAAAGGTGAAATTTATGGAGTTCGAAAATTATGGCACTATAAAACTTCAAGAGACGGAAATTCCCAACTTTACTATTGGTGTTGCAATCATTGAGAATGTTACCGTAGCAAAATCTGATAAAAACTTTGAAAATGAATTTAATGCAATTGTAGAGAAAATAAAAAATCAGGAAAGCATTGAAAAAATTAAGGATAATCCAATTATCAGAGCTTATCGCGATTTTTATTGGAAGCACATTGGGATCGATCCAACAAAAATTCGGCCTTCAAGTGAAGCATTGATCAGAAGAATATTACGTGGAAAACGAATACCCCGGATAAACTCAGCAGTAGATGCATACAATCTTGCATCCATTGAGACTTACATGTCTTTCGGAGCCTATGATGCTGAGAAGATTCATGGAAGATTAGTCTTAAGAAAAGCCCATGAATCTGAAAAATTCTTGGGAATCGGAATGGATGAGCCTATTAAATTAAGAGGTAATGAATTAGTATTAGCTGATGATATTGGTCCTATTAATGTATATCCATATCGTGATTCAGACCGTACAAAAGTTAATGATGATACACGAAAAATTCTACTTGTTTGTGCGTCTGTTCCTGAAATTTCGAAAGAAAAAGTTGAATCATCTCTTAATAGAGCAGTTGAATTAATTACTAAATATTGCAATGGGAACGCATCTTATCAGGCAGTATATCTTGTATGATAATTATAAAAACAAAATAAAATAACTTTTAAGCATTTTTTCTATAATCTTATTTGACGAGTGTTATAACAAATGAGTGATGGCGTGAATTATGGAGGCAAAAATATTTTGTCTTTTAAATATTTAATCGGAGTCTTTATTGGACTTTTTATTCATCTTTCTAACATATTTAGAATAATTAATGTCTCAGGGGAATCTATTATGATTTTTAGTGGAAATTTGTATTTATTGCAACTGCCAATGGATCCATTTAGTGGATTTTTCATTACCGCTTTGATATTTCCAATAATTATGTTCGTCATAATCGCAATAATTGCAATTACCATTTTTAAAGCAATTTTTAGTTCTCATGATGGTCCAACATTATTCAAACCAATGAGTGATGTTATCGAAAATATTGCAACTGTAGCAGCCACTTCTGGTACATCTCAAAAAGAAGCAGTGGTTTTAGATAGTATTCCTGATGTATGTCCAAATTGCGGTGCTCATATTAGCATTAGTGATGTGAAATGGACAGGCCCATTAACTGCAGAGTGTCCATATTGCGGATATACCTTTAAAGTCAAAGTTAGATAGAATTTTTATTTTTTATTCATTTTTTCTAAATGATAAAGTATATTTACTTTTTATGTATTTATTTATTGGAGGGATAAATATGACAAA
>Ga0256914_1004130_pt1 | contig 11087 bp, 10 predicted proteins | sample HulkmetaG_FD_191571 | JGI IMG/M metagenome (GOLD analysis project Ga0256914, IMG submission 191571) | Hydrothermal chimney microbial communities from Main Endeavour vent field at the Juan de Fuca Ridge, Pacific Ocean - Hulk | ecosystem: Environmental > Aquatic > Marine > Hydrothermal vents ...
TTATCGCCCGTATCAGGGTTTCAGAGGAGGGTCAGGAAGGTATGAGTGCATTTTTTGAAAAAAGGAGGCCCAGATGGCAAAAATAAAAAAGGTTCTCGTTGCAAATAGAGGGGAAATAGCAGTCAGAATAATCAGAGCATTAAAAGAACTTGGTATAGTTTCAGTTGCCGTGTATTCTGATGCCGATCGGGATGCCCTCCATGTTATACTTGCTGATGAGGTTGAGCACATAGGGCCTCCAGAGCCACTTAAGAGTTATCTTGACATTGATAAGATCATTCAGGTGGCAAAGAAGCACGGTGTTGATGCCATCCATCCCGGTTATGGCTTCCTTGCGGAGAATCCTGAATTTGCACAGGCTGTGATTGATGCAGGTTTGATCTTTATTGGACCGAGGCCCGAGACAATAAGATTGCTTGGAAACAAAGTTGAATCCCGTCAAAAGCTTGTTGACGCCGGTGTGCCCCTGATTCCGGGTATGCTTGCAACTGGCCTCTCCATGGAGGAGTACAAGAAAGAAGCAGAAAAAATAGGATATCCTGTGATGATCAAAGCCGCTGCAGGAGGCGGTGGCAAGGGTATGAGAATCGTTTACTCCCCTGATAAGCTTGAGAGTGCCATTCAGGCAGCTCAGAGAGAGGCAAAATCCGCCTTCGGAGACGAGTCCGTTTATATCGAAAAATATATCGAAAATCCGCGCCACATTGAGATCCAGATCCTTGGTGACAAATACGGAAACTATGTACACCTATTTGAAAGAGAATGCTCAATCCAGAGGAGACACCAGAAGATCATTGAGGAGACGCCCTCCACCGCACTTACTTACGAAAAGAGAATGGAAATGGGTGAGACTGCTATAAGGGTTGCTAAAACAGTGGGTTACGAAAGCGCAGGTACGGTGGAATTTCTCTTTGACAAGTATGGGAATTTTTATTTCCTCGAGGTTAACACCCGAATACAGGTGGAGCACCCGATAACCGAGATGGTAACATGCCGCGACCTTGTAAAAGAGCAGATAAGTATTGCCGAGGGGAATCCCCTTTCGTTTAAGCAGGAAGAGCTGAAGCAGCACGGCCATGCCATAGAATGCAGAATCTACGCGGAAGATCCGGAGAAGGATTTTATGCCCTCTCCCGGGAAAATCATTTTCGTAAGTGAACCCTCAGGTCCTGGTATCCGTGTTGACACAGGTATATATTCGGGTTTTGAAGTCCCTCCTTACTACGACCCCATACTCTCAAAGCTCATTGTCTGGGGAAGAGATCGAGAGGAGGCACGGAAGAGGATGATCGAGGCATTGAAAAACTATGTGGTTCTTGGAATTAAAACAAACATCCCGTACCTCATTGACATCCTTGAACACCCTGAATTTGTGAATGGAAATACATTTACAACCTTTATCCCTGATCACATGAAAAACTGGAAGCCTGAGAAGGATGTTCCATTGGAAGTTTTTATGGCTGTTGAGGCTTTCCAGGAATCTACATCCACGACTCCCGTCAGTGTATCGGCTGACGGTAGAAAGAGACGGGTATTTGATCCCTGGCTCACTGTCGGAAACTGGAGGATTGTAAAATGAAAGAAACCGTCTATGTCCTCGGAAAAGATGAATTTAAAATAATTTTTGACACTGATGGAGATCTGAGGGTTATAAATGTCAACGGAGAAGAGGCAAAGTTTAAATACAGGAAAGTTCAGAACCATGTGTTTTTAATTGAGCTTGACGGCGGCGAAAAGAGGACCATATATGTTGCGAAGGACAAAGAGAAGATCTATGTGTGGGCAGGCAAGAGGGGATACATCTTTGAGGAGAAGGGTGAGGAGTACAGTGCCACAGGCGCTGTAAAAAAGGAAGAAGGCGTTCAGTATGTTACCTCTCCGATGCCCGGTAAGGTCGTGAAGGTACTCGTAAAGCCCGGAGACAGGGTAAAGGAGGGGCAGGGCCTGATTATCGTTGAATCAATGAAAATGGAAAATGAATTCACGGCTGACTTTGACGGTATTGTGAAAGAGGTCAGGGCAAAGCCCGGAGACCAGATTGACGCTGATGTGCCGCTCGTCATTGTAGAAGCTGAATCAGGGGAGGGGTGATATAGTGTGGAAAAAACTGCTTAAAGCCCTTCTTGCCGCTTTCATCATCTATCTCGGGATATATCTTCTCAGAATAACTTCTGTTACCAAACCCAGTGATTATGTTACAAGGCTGTTTTTCCCGAATGAACACTATGTGGGTAAAATGGTATCGGCTGACCTGACACCCCGAGAAAATGACCATGTGACCTATACTGTACTTTTTGTTTTCAAGCTCACTTTTTACAGAGTTAGAGAGTTTGACAACCTTCTCCTCGTCGATGTGAACAACAGTATTCCCGAGGGAAACCTTGGCTGGAAGGATACTTACGAGGGATTTTACACATATCTCAAAAAAATTCCTCGCTACAAAAGGGTGGTGAGGAAACTCAATGTACCCCCAGACACCTTTGTCATTGTCATTCTTGAAAAGGTTGATAAAAGGATCGTTCAGGGGATAAGGATTGCGGCTTACATTCTAATTTTCCTTGGTATATACTTTATCTACGACCTAACACTCAGAAGGGTTGTGAGAATATAAGCCGTAAATCCATGTCAACCACACCCATCTTAAGGCAGTATAAAAAGATAAAGGAGGAGCATAAAGACGAGCTTTTGCTCTTCAGAATGGGTGATTTCTACGAATTTTTTTACGAAGACGCAAAAATTGCCTCAAAGATTCTGGGAATAGCACTTACATCCAAGCCCATGGGAAAGGGGATAAGGGTTCCGCTTGCCGGAATACCCGTTAAAGCGGCTGATGGTTACATCTCCAAACTCCTCCAGAAGGGCTACAAAGTTGCCATCTGTGAACAGGTAGGTGAAAACAACTCAGGACTCATGGAGAGAAAAGTCGTGGAGATTATCACTCCGGGGACCGTTTTCTCCCCAACTTTACTTGAAGATAAATCCCACAATTACATCGCGGCTATCTACTCCGAGGATCAGAAGGCTGGCGTGGCTTATTGTGATATTACAACAGGTGACTTTTTTGTATTCCAGGACAATCTTGAAAGGGCTCTCACAGAGATGGAAAGAATCGGAGCTTCAGAAGTTCTTGTACAGGAAGGGGTGGATCTGCCACTGGAGAATCTCACCGAGAGGGACACTTTTGAGTTTGACCTCTACAGGGCAGGAGATGTATTGAAAGACTTCTTTGGAGTCTCACGCCTGGATGCATTTGAACTTCAGGGTGAGGAGCTCGCGATAAGAGCAGCAGGTGCCCTCATCTCTTACCTGCTCGAGAAAAAGCCGGGTATGCTCGAACACATCAGGGGAATAAAAAAGGTCAGACTCTCAAACTTCATGTACATTGATCCTCAGACAATTAAGAATCTCGAAATAGTAGAGAAAATCAGACCAGATTCTGAGGGATTGACCCTTTTCGATGTTCTTGATCGATGCAAAACACCAATGGGTTCAAGAAGGTTGAAGGAATCTCTGCTTTCTCCCTTCCTCTCCAAAGAGAGCATCCTCGTTAGACTCACTCGAGTAAACCATCTCGTGATGAATCAGGGGCTTTTGAAACAGCTTCAGGATGTACTTTCAAACATCACTGACATTGAGCGTCAGCTTGGTAGAATATCAGCAAATAAAACAAATCCCCGCGAGCTTGTGAGATTCGCCCATTCCCTTTCTTTTCTCCCGAGACTTTCAGACTTGCTCATGGATTATGAGGAGTGGCAGGAGCTTGTAACTTTCCCTGACATAGAGGGGATTGACAGGGAGATTCTCAACACAATTGTTGATGATCCGCCAATAAACTTCAATCTCGGTGGCGTCGTGAGGGATGGTGTGGATCCTGAACTTGATGAACTCAGAGATATCAGCCGTCACGGCAAGGATCGACTGCTCGAACTTGAAAGAAGAGAGCGGGAAAGAACGGGCATTTCCAACCTGAAGATCGGCTACAACTCCGTCTTCGGATACTACATTGAAGTTACCAAGTCCAACCTTCATCTCGTTCCCGACGACTATATACGCAAGCAGACGCTGACCAACTCGGAGAGATTTATAACGCAGGAGCTCAAGGAACTTGAAGACAAGATCCTCGGAGCCGAGGAGCGGGCTATAAGACTTGAGAATGAGATTGTTCGGCGACTGAGGGAAAAGGTACTCGAGAAATCATTTGAAATAAAGAGAATTGCGGAAAAAATAGCGGAAATTGACCTTCTGGCTTCACTCGCTGAAGTTGCGATAAAGAGAAAGTACGTGATGCCTGAAATCAAGGAGGACGGCAGGATTGAGATCAAAGACGGAAGACATCCCGTTGTGGAAGCAACTCTCAGGGGCGAAAGTTTTATACCCAATGACACTTTTATGGACCTTCAGGACAATAGGATCTTCATCATAACGGGACCCAACATGTCCGGAAAATCGACCTATCTGAGGCAGGTTGCACTCATTACGATAATGGCTCACATCGGTTCGTTTGTTCCTGCATCGAGTGCCAGGATCGGACTCGTGGATCGAATTTTTTCGAGAATCGGTGCATCAGACGATCTTGCCCGTGGAATATCCACATTTATGGCTGAGATGATAGAGACCGCACAGATTCTGCACAACGCAACGAGGAGGAGTTTGATCATACTGGACGAGGTAGGGCGCGGGACATCCACATTTGACGGACTGGCCATCGCGTGGGCAGTCGTTGAATATCTCGCTGATTTTGTGGGAGCAAAGACACTCTTTGCAACTCATTATCATGAGCTTTCCATCCTCGGCAGAACCCTCAAAGGTGTTCGCAACTTTACCATTGCAGTTAAGGAATGGGGTGACGAAATCATTTTCTTAAGAAAACTGATACCCGGTGAGTCTGACAGGAGTTACGGTATCCATGTGGCAAAACTTGCAGGTATTCCTTCTCCCGTGATTAGGAGGGCAAAAGAGATACTGAAAGATCTCGAGAAGGGCAGAAAGTCACTGAAAGTCAAAGCGAGGGAGGAGACTCTGCAGCTCGATATATTCAAGCGCGAAGAGCCTGAAAAGGAGAGTCGGCTTGTGGAGATCTTAAAGGGGGTGGATCCGGATTCGCTTTCACCCCGTGAAGCATTAGAATTAATCTACAAACTCAAAGAGGAGTTAAAAAAATGAACGGAATATTCTCAAAATTGTTTCGTGGCTGGGGTAGTGAGGTCGCCGTTGATCTCGGTACTGCTCACACTCTGATTTATGTCAAAGGCAAGGGGATCGTACTGCGCGAACCTTCTGTTGTGGCAGTTGATAAGACCACAGGGAAAGCCCTTGCTATCGGAGAAGAGGCGAAGAGAATGCTCGGTAAAACTCCGGGCAACATCCTTGCCAAAAGACCCATGAAAGATGGTGTGATCGCTGATTTCGAACTTGTACAGGAAATGCTCTATACCATGCTTACTCGGGTTCTCAAGAAAAATCTCATCATCAGACCCAAAGTGCTTATAGCTGTCCCATCGGGTATAACAGAGGTCGAGCGAAGGGCTGTTAAAGACTCAGCAGAGAATGCAGGTGCTCGTGAGGTTTTGCTCGTTTCAGAACCCGTTGCCGCTGCTGTTGGCATAGGCTTGCCCATTGATGAGCCAACAGGCAACATGATCGTTGACATTGGCGGTGGTACGACTGAGATCGCTGTTATCGCTCTATCCGGTATCGTTACCAATACATCAATCCGTGTGGCTGGTGACGAAATGGACGAAGCAATAATCAATTATGTGCGTGAAAAATACAGGGTTATCATTGGTGAGCAGACGGCTGAGAATGTCAAAAAAGAGATTGGAAATGTGTTCCCATTGATTGAAGAGCAGAAAATGGAGGTTAAGGGCAGGGACCTCGTATCGGGCAACCCGAAGACGATTGAAATATCCTCGTCCGAGATAAGGGAAGCGCTTAAGGGTCCGGTCAATCAGATAATTGATGCCATTAAAAATGCCCTTGAGAAAACGCCTCCTGAGCTTGTCTCTGATATTATTGATCGCGGAATTTACCTCACAGGTGGAGGCTCTCTCATAAAAGGACTTGACGAGCTTATCAGGGAGGAGACCAATCTTTATGTTAAAACGATTGAAAATCCTCTTGACTGTGTGGCTCTCGGAGCTGGCAGAATACTTGAGAACCTCGATAAGTACGAGAAGGTACTCCTTAAACCTCAGAAGCTGATTTCCCTTTGATGTTCAGGAAATATCTGTTTTTCCCCCTCGTCTCCCTGATATTCTTTATAAAGCCTGTTAAAGTTTTTGTGCATACGGTACTTGCAGACTCAATCTACATCCCGGTTCTGAAGGCAGAGAAGTACATAGAGGAGATTTTTTACTTTCACAGAGAGTACTCAAAGCTCAATGAGCTCCTCCTGCTGACGATGGAGGAAATTGAGGAGAAAAACAGGCGTGAGATCTATCAACTCTGGAAGTCGGGCCTCGATTCAACTGTAATCGTTGCCAGGGCACTTTACTTTGACCCCTTTGGTCAGGTTCAGAAAATTACTCTTGATAGAGGAAAGGACAACGGGGTCAGATACGGTCAACCAGTTGTTTACAGGGGGAGTCTCGTGGGCAAAGTTTACTACACTACGGACAGGTTGTCCTTTGTGATGACACTTTACAACGAGAACTTCCGTGTGGGTGTAACGGACAGCAGAACAGGGGTCGTCGGTGTTCTTGCAGGAGGTATCCGTCCCGAGATGCTCTATGTCCCTGTTTGGGCTGATGTTGAACCGGGTGATACCCTCCTAACATCGGGGATCGGGATCATCAGAGGCGGCATTCCTGTCGGTAAGATCGAGAAGGTGGAGGAGTCGGACGGGTTCTTCCATCGTATTTTCGTAAAGCCCTTCTGGGATTTCTCATCCACCGGACTCTTTGGCATTCTGAGATGAAGAGAAAATCAGTGATCTTACTCATACTTTTACTCGTTTCATCGGCAATCAGGGCAAAGGTAACCTTTATCTGGCTTCCGGATCCTGTATTAATCTTCCTTCTGCCCCTTATATTCCACATTGAGCCGCGCTGGGTGGGTCCCGTGGCTCTCGCCGCGGGGATTCTAAGAGATGGACTGTACATCGATATTCCCTGGATATCTCCACTTCTCTTCACAGTTGCCGGAGCAGGCGCACTCATTTACAGGACATTTGTCAACGCATCTCTGCTCATTCCAAAAATCGCATTCTTCACCGTGTCAATTGTCCTCTACTATGTGGCTTACCTTTACGCCAACCAGCTCGGAATCTCCACTGACTATCTAAGGGCAATTTTACTCACCATCGTATTTACCACCGTCGTTGAGCTATGGTTACGGAAAAGTTAAGGATCTGGATTTTTGTTACCGTAACCGTCGCCGTTTTCTCAATCCTGCTTGCAAGACTCTACCACATCCAGATTGTGGAACACGAAAAGTTTCTCAGCATGGCACAGAGAAACTTTTTGAAGTCCATAAGGATACCGTACAAAAGGGGTAGAATCCTTGATAGAAATGGCATTGTTCTTGCTGACTGGAAACCGGGTTTTGCCGTTTTTATCCTGAAAGACGGGCTAAAGAAAAATGAGCTTAAAAATTTGCTCGACATCATCGGTCTGAAAACCAATGTGGATAGCCTTTACAGAAAGCTCCTTTCCTATCCGGTTTTGAAGGATCTTTCCCTGAAAGACATCGTGAAACTCGAAGAACAGAGGGATAAATTCCCGTACTTTGTTATAGGGGCAGTTCCGGAAAGATACTACCATTTTGCAGGTCCCCTCTCTCATGTAACGGGGTACACAGGCGAGGTGACACCAGAAGAGATAAAAAGGGATAGCACGCTTAAACCGGGGGAAACCATAGGGAAAAGAGGAGTTGAGAAGTTTTATAACGACATTCTCCGTGGAAAATTTGGCACCCGTTTCTTCATGGTGGATGTAACAGGTCATTTGATAAAGGAGGATCCCGTGCCTCCCATTGAACCTGTAAATGGGAAAGACATATACCTGACCATTGACGCGCCGCTCCAGCTGTACATCGACACGATAATGGAAAAATACAGGATGGGTGCCGTCGTTGTACTGAACATTAAAACAGGAGAGGTTCTTGCACTCTATTCCAAGCCCTACTTTGATGCCAACACATTTTCAACGGGCATTCCTCTAAAACTCTGGAAAAAGCTGATCAACGATAAGACGCGACCCCTCCTCGATAGGGCAATCTCGGGTCTGTATCCCCCCGGATCAACTTTTAAGCCTGTATCTGCGTTATTTGCACTTCAGGTTGAAGCAGTTTCAGAAAATACAGTATTTTCCTGTCCGGGTTACTACAGATTTGGCAGAAGGACCTGGGGTTGCTGGTTCAAACCCGGTCACGGCTCACTCGATCTGCCTCACGCTATCCAGAAGTCATGTGATGTTTATTTCTATCAACTCGGCCTGAGAATAGGTTTTGGTAGGTTTTTGAAATTACTTCAGGAGTTCAACATCGGAGGCAGGACAGGAATTGACCTCCCCGGAGAGGTCCCGAGCTTCGTACCTGATAGTGGATGGTATGTCGCGAGATACGGAGAAAATGGCTTTGGTCCCGGAAATGTGCTAAACCTCTCAATAGGGCAGGGTGAAATTCTCCTGACACCGCTTAAAATTGCGGTCCTCACGGGTCTCATTGCAGGAGATGGCGTTCTGCCGTCGCCTCACCTTCTTCTCAAGTGCGACAGCAGGTGTGTCAATCGCGTGGATACCTTGAGATGGAATGTGAAGAAGGATTACTTTAGATCCGTTAAAAGGGGCATGTGGCTCGTTGTAAATGAACAGGGTGGCACTGCCTATGCTTCGAGGTCAGACATGGTTGTTTATGCGGGTAAAACAGGGACTTCGCAGAACCCCCATGGTAAAGACCACGCACTTTTTACAGCTTTTGCCCCTTACGACGATCCTGAGATCGTTGTAACCGTCGTCGTCGAGCACGGGGAACACGGAAGTAGTGTAGCACCTGTTGCCAGGAAAATCATCGAAAGATACTTTGCCTCCCGAATTGCATCGTCCAGATAAAGCTCAGATTATTCAACCCTCCTGAAATCTGACATAATGTATGTCTTCGTCAGAAAATGTTAGTTTTTTGAATCCTTTTTCAGTAACCAGGTAAGTGTTTTCAATGCCTACCATTCCTTTGCCGGGGAATATGAGCTTGGGCTCAAGTGCAAAGACCATTCCCGGCTCAAGCGGCATATCAAATCCGCGGGCAATAAAAGGGTATTCGTCCACTTCGAGACCCACACCGTGTCCCACAAAACTCACCCTGTAGGGACCATAGCCCATGAAATTTTCTCCGTAACCACTTTCTTCCGCCCTGTTCACAGCGTGGTTGTAAATTTCAGACGCCAGCACACCGGGTTTTATCATACCCTCCAGCTCATAAAGCAGGTTTCTCGTAAACTCGTAAGCCTTTTCAAATTCATCCGGTATCTTCCCGATAGCAAAGATCCTGGTCTGATCCGAGAGGTAACCCTCAAAATTCACCATGAAGTCCACATCAATGGGAGTATTCTCTCTTAGTTGTCTGTTTGTTGCACCATGACCGAGGGTTGGATGAAAACCAAAGCCGCCAGTTGGAGCATCGGCGAAGGCTGATACACCACCACTTGTATCTGATAGCACATGTCCAAAGAAGAGTTCCTGACCAAAAGACCTCATCCTTGTGGGTCCAAGATGTCCCTTCAGTTTCGCCAGGTATTCGATCAAACTGATCAGTTCCCACTCGGTCATGCCTTTCTTCAGGTGAAGTTTCACTTCCTCAAGTACCTCTGCTGTTATTGTCGCAGCCTTTTTAATCTTTTCCTGCTCAAACGGGGATTTTATTTTCCTCAGATCTCTCACTATCCCTGAAATGTCCACGGCTTCTGCGTCTCCAAACATCTTTAGATATCGTCTATAGACTGCCACGGGGACGACATCAAATTCAAATCCCACCCTGTTGACATGGAAATCCTGAACGATTTTACCTGCGTCGCGGAGGCCCCTGATAGGCACAACTTCAAGAGGAGTTTCTTCTCTCGCCCTTTCAGGTATTCTGCGAACAAAGAAAAGAGGGTCCCCATGCTTTGGAATAAAAATAAAACCCTGCTGGACAGTTCCGGAAAAGTAAAACATGTCAACATTCTGGAGGATGAGAACTGCGTCCACTTCATCCATCCTGGATTTCAGATTCTCGATCCTCCCCTTTATTTCAGATTCAGGCACCCATTTCATATCAAACCTCCAGAAAATTTTGAAATTCCTCGATAAATTCCTGGACGCTTTTGAACCTGATGATGCGTCCATCCTCAAAAAGTCCTTTTATCTCCGGCAGATTGTAAGCAAAAAGTGTTTTTCCCATTTTCAGGGCATAGGCAATCTCTATCATCGTGCCCTCGGATATTCCGACTGAGACAACGACCATACCCGTATTTACGAGTACAAAGTTTCTGATCTCCTGTATCCCCGTGGCTATCGGGATGTCAACATACCTGTTGGCATAGGTATTTTCTCCCTCTGGCAGTATTCCCAGAGTGATGCCTCCTGCCTCTCTGGCTCCTTTCAATGCCGCTTCCATAATCCCGGATTTGCCGCCAGTTGCAACCACAAAACCCCTGGATGCCAGATACTTTCCTATTTCGTATGCGACTTCGTATTCCTTCTGGGAAGGTTCTGAGGGTCCGATCACTGAAATTATCCGATACATGGGTAAATCTTAAGTCGAAGATAGGTTACATTCAATATTCTGAAAGTAAGTTGCTCAAAAAGTTACTCAGGGGAAAGATGGAGATGAAATCTTTAATTCCCTCTGTGACAGCGTGTTCGGCTGCGAGGTGGGAGATTTCTACCTCTCCCACGAGACGAATGTCTGATGGAAGTCATACTTCCATACTACGGAGCGGCTTGTGAGAGGATTACTTTTCAGTGCCGTTGGAATGGGCTCTTCTCTAATCTCCTCCGCTGCATCAGCGTGTGGAGGACTCGCATTCAATCCCCTGCAACATGGAATGTTGTGAGGGAGGATAAAGGAGGGGGCAGGGAGGGTAAATCTGACGGGATACCCTCCCCTTAATCCCC
>Ga0256914_1004131_pt1 | contig 11083 bp, 6 predicted proteins | sample HulkmetaG_FD_191571 | JGI IMG/M metagenome (GOLD analysis project Ga0256914, IMG submission 191571) | Hydrothermal chimney microbial communities from Main Endeavour vent field at the Juan de Fuca Ridge, Pacific Ocean - Hulk | ecosystem: Environmental > Aquatic > Marine > Hydrothermal vents ...
AAAAACAGGCTTAAAAATGTGCTAAGCTTCTTCATTTTGGGTTCTCCTTTGTTTATTGGTTACACTTTGTTGACGAATTCGAATTCGTTCGTTCATCAAGTAATACAGGAGAACCCGCATTTTTCTTTCATTTTTTTGAAAAATTTTTTTATTTTTCGGGTGTGCGGCAAATAAGTTGTTAAATAACAAGTAATTACATACAACAATACGAACGGCATACAGCGGTGTTTGCTGCGGGTTACGCTCATTTTAACCGGGGGTGCTATGCTAAGAAATTTTCATTTGCTGTCGATTCATGCACCACATAACAACTTACAAAAGCAAATAAAAGACCAAAGCCTTCAGATCGCCGCTACTAATATAAGCAGCTATTACTTTTATTGCGATTAAGAAAAAACCGGACTATACAGAGGGGAATCGTTCCAAATTTTCCCCTGAAAAATTCGGCCATTCTTCTTTTTATTCCTTTTCACCATGTCGGAACCCCATGTTCCCCATTGTTTAAAAAAGAAAGGAATACCGTTTTCTTCGCATTGCTTTTTAATATTGATCACCCATTCTTCTTTCATCGGTCTGGCTTTTGGGCCACTTTCACCACCAACGATGACCCAATCAATGCCGGTTAGATCAATCTCTCCCAAATCTTCCAGAAGGGGCTCCATGGATAAGAATTTAATCATTGCAGGAATATTGCGAAGTTTTTCGATGCGCGGTAAACCGGATTTTTTATCTTCTACGGTTACGCCAAGCCATACGTTTTTCGGTGGTATTTTGTCAGCAAAATATTCAGCCATCCTGCTTTCCCGTTTAGTTAAAATCTGATAAACATGTTGTGGGGTTTGTTCAATGACGTTAAAAATTTTATCCAGAAAATCATCGGGCATTTTTTCGTGGAACAGGTCGCTCATGGAGTTGACAAAAAATTTGGTCGGTTTTTTCTTTTTTAACGGTTGTTCCAAGCGTTCCGGCATTAATGTGAATTCAAAACCGTTCTCGTAACCTTTAACGCCCATAGCCTGCAAGCGTTTGGCCATTACTTCCGCATAGCAATACTTACAGCCGGCACTTACTTTTGTGCAGCCCACTGTAGGATTCCAGGTTTCTTCTGTCCATTCAATTTTGGTTTTGTTCATGGTTTACTTCGCTTTAATAATATCCGACGCAATTTTTAAACCTGCGCTTTTATTTGAAGCAAATAGGAAATGAAAAATCGGTACATTCTTTGAATTCAATAGTACCAAGGGTTCTTTAGTAACATATTTCCAGACAGATTGTAATTGTTTGATATAAATTTCTACAATCTTATTTATTGAATTCGGAATTTTCATTTTAATACTATCTTTTCCAAACAATGACATTTGTTTTAAATTAAAGTAAAAAATTTCTTCAATTTTCTCAATGGGAAGTCCAAAAAAAGATTCTAATTTATTTTTATATTTAATGACTCCATCTTTAGGTAACATTCTATTGATACCTACTCCTGATGGTAAAAGAATCCATATATCTGAATTTGTTCCTTTAAAATCATAAATACTTTTCCAGTTAACTTGCAGTCCAAAAGGATCTAATAATACTAAAGCTCTATAATTTTTCTTCTTTTTTAATAAGTCTGCTAAAAGAATTAACTGTTCGTTACAATCTTTTCTTCTAATAACAATTTTTGATTTCAAATGTTCATATTTTTTACCTATTAGTTGATTTAGCTGATTTACATAATCTTGTTTGGTTTCTATAAAATAATACCAATCAAACTTGAATGGATCTGGAAGACCTAACACTCTTTCAACAGAACCTTTATAAACAGAATATTCCTGTTTATCTTGATCCGATAAGTTTAGTTCGAATAAAGTACTTTGTTTTGATATTTCATCTATTCTTTCACCAAAACCAGCAAAGCCATCAAAATAAATAGTTTGCCAATTATATTTGCTTTTATATTTGTTTAAAATTGTCAAATAGGCTTTAACATACTTTTCGAAAGCCGTAAGCTTTTCTTCTGTCCAGGAACCACCAAATTTTTTCATTTGATATTCTCCTTTTTTCACACACTCTTTGCCTTATCCAGCCGGTTTTTGACCAGCTCGGCCACAGCCCAGTAAACTTCTTTGCGTTCATCTTCAGTTAAGCCTAAGGCGTCAAATACGATATCGTCCAGCGCTTTGAGGTCCGGCAGAGGATTGGGTTGCTGCATCATTGATCAAGCCCCTTTATAATCCGTATTTCTTCTATTTTATCCATCCCCTCCAGATTTTGCCGCACCGGGTGATTTTTATCGTACAGTTCGTTGAAGGTTTTCGTGATGATACGCATTTTTTCTTCGTCGGTCATATCATCTGTGATGGGGGTAAGATTGGTCAGGTGTTTGAGAATATCCCGCCCGGCCTTTTTTATTTCATCTTCAAAATAGAGTTCAAACACCATGCCGTCAATGAGCTGTTCAAAATATGTATGATAAACAGAATGTTTTGATTTCAAGCCATATTTTTCTTTTAAAAACAAAATATATTCTACAATATGTTTAAAAGGAATTTGGTTAACTGATTCCAAGTTTACAATAGGGACTCTTCCTACATAATATTCATCATATCTTGTGCTTCTAATAGCATTGCTATAAATAAACTTATAAAGTAACCATTCAAAAATTTTCGAATTGTTTATTGCTAAAATAAATTTCAAATCTATTTTAGTATTTTTTGAAAACGTACAAGAGATTGTTTCAAATACTAATTTATTAGATAAATCAAGAGTCGCTTGCAAATAAAAATGTGGAAATGGATTTTTTACATGTGCAATAGCAAGTTGATTCAATATTTTTGGTTTTAATTGATACGCATAATCATCTCTATTAAATTTATTTAAATTAATAAAATCTTTTGGTTTAGAAATATAATATTTAAATAATTGCTCACCACGATAAATTGGTGCATCACCAGGATACTTTTTACATAATGATTGCCAATTTAAACCCCTCTTAATATAAACATATTCATTAAAAAAGTGATTTGTATTATTTAATATTTTATTAATTAGCTTATATTCTTTTGACGTTTGACCTGCCAATAACACTCTATAATTTTTAAAAACTGATTTAGGAATAACTGAGTATTCTTTTATTTGGTTATTATTGTAAATACCATTTACAAATGCTTTATTTGAGTAACTATTTCCCCTAACAAAAATTACTTGCTCTAGTTTAACTTTTTCAAATGCCTTTCCTGTATCAATAAGCTTCAAAAGATTTGTATGAATAAAATTTGCACATTTGTTCCAACCATTTGAATAACAAACAGATTTTGGTATAATAAAACTATTAATACCTGTTTTATTTAAGGTTTTTTGCGTAAAATAGGTGAAATATATCGCAGAATTTTTTGTAGACTTTTTATAATCGACAAATTCATAATCAAGATAATTTTTTTCTGTTTTATTGATTGAAGCCCCATAGGGTGGATTACCAATAACAACATCAAAGCCACCCTTTTCATTAAACACTTCATGGAAAAAAAGTTTAAAATCAAAATTAATAGGGTAATTTGTAAACTGTTCGGCGTATTTTAAAAGCTTTTTAATTTTGCTGTCTATTTGATATTTTAAATCCCGTTTGGTGTTTTTATCTGTTTCTGTGTAATATTTTCCCATTAAATCATTAATTTCTTTTTTTAATTCAATATCCGTGAATACATTTTGGGGCATACCAATCAGCGAATTTCCTTTTACAATTTTATAATCCAGGTTAGGCAATGGTTCAATCCTATCAATGCGCTGTTCGTCCACAACTAAGGAGAGCCACAAGCGCAGTTTGCAAATTTCAACAGCGCTCGCGTCAATATCCACGCCGTATAAATTATGATGGATGCAATGGGATTTTAGAGCATAAGAAGAACGATCTTTCCCATCATCAATAAAGCGGGCCAAAATTTGCCGCGCTTTAACAATTTCCGTCATCACCCCCACGGGAAAAGCGCCGCTGCCTACCGCCGGATCGCAAATGCGGATATTTTCCAATGCTTTATCAATTTCTTTAGCGTGTTTGCGGATAGATTCGGGAATTTGAATTTTATTTCTTTCTTCTTTTAAATTGCCTTGGAGTATTGCCGAATCTCTATCAATTATTTCTTCGCCATATTTTATGAGTTTTTCAATATCTTCTATAGGAACCAGAACATTTGATATTTCTGCTTGCAATGCCGTTTGTTTTGCCACTTTATTGCCAAACATGTTTGTTTGATCTTTGCCCAGTTTTTGGTAGGCTTTGGGTTTAGAATTTAAGGCCGAATCGAGATAATGGATCAGACTTTCCTGCGACATGTAATGCACAATTTCCCGCGGGGTGTAAAAGGCACCTTTGGATTTACGCTCTTTGACGTCCAGCATGCGTTCAAAAACCTTGCCCAGCATCTCTGGATCCACCGCCACTTCCTTATCCAACGGTTCGTCTTCTTTTGCGGTAAAATTATAACGATCAAAAACATCCAAAATGCCGTCGCCGATATCACCTTCTTTGGTTTTATGGGTATTAGTAAACAGCTCATCTGGTATCACAATATCCGTTTTTTCCCAATCGTAAAAATTAATGGGATCAAATAAACCGCCGTTTAAAAAAGGAATGCGGCAATTAAAGCGTCTGTAATGATCAGTAGTACGCTTATTATTGCTCAAAGCATTGTAAAACAGATACTCCAGATAGTCGTTGAAAAAGTTCTCATCATCTTTTTTCATATTGTAAAGTGTACGTAAAAAATTACGGTCGCCTTCGCCGTATTTTTGGCCGTTTTGCAAGCCCAACCAGCCTTTGCGCTGTAGAAAATAGAGAAAAACGATTTGCCCCATTAACTTTTTGGCAAAATCAAGCACATCTATATTTTTATATTCAAATTCATATTTTACGACGGGGTCATTTACAAGAATCTTATCTATTCCTTCTTTTAAATTAAATGTAAGGTCACGATATTTTTCAAAAAACTCATTAGTTACGCTTTCAATGTTAAAAGCCTCCTTAATATCAATAAGTTGTGGCCTTACGTCATTTTTTAATAATTTGACCAATTGCTGCTGGGCTGTATGGCTTTTCCCTTTCTCTCCTACTAAAAATGAGTAACGTTTGGCCGGGGTCATTTCATAGTCTTTTGTTTCCAAGCTGTACTGCATTTTGATAAACGAAAAGCGCCAATCGGGGGATTTTTCACTGTGGAATGCTACCAAGGCAGCGTCTTTCATCTGTCCGCCACGCGAACCAGCCAAATACCAGCGGATAAAATTGCGCTGTGCGCTGCGGGCATATTCGATGGAATGATCACGCTTGAGCTCGGCAATTAAAATATCGATCACATTGCCTTCATCATCTTCAAACTTACCTATCCGTTCCAGTTTACGGATATAATTATCAAAAGCCCTGGGAATGGTGTTCCCTGTATAGGTAAAGGTCTTCTCTTCAAAGTCTTTTAAAAGATTTTTGATAAAAAGTTTATATTTTTCTTTATCAAATGAGCTTTCAAACACATCTTTAATGAGCGCTTTAGCTTCGTAATTTTTCATACGGCTCCTTACTTTTAGAATTTTTTTCAGGATTCCATTTCAGTAATCTGCCAATAACCGCCCTTGTCGGGACCTATACGTTTGAGCAGATTCAGACTCTTAAGTTTACTGATATTTTTATCAATTGCAGTAGTGCTAATTTTAATTATTTCAGCCATCTCTTTTTTACTGATTTCCGGTTTTTCTGAAATTAATATCAGAATTTTTAATTGAGTTAGCGCCAACTTACTACCAACCTTTTCTATTAACTTACTACCAACCTGTTCTTGTAAGATATTGAGCAATTTATTTCTATTTATATTTCGTTGATTTGTAATTAATTCGAATATTTTCTCCCCGATTTCCTCCCTTGTTTTACCTAATCGGATAATTGTTCTGAACTCTTCCCCATCTATAAACTCAGCCGTAGCGTCCGGCGAATATTTTGGTAGATATTTATAAACATTACGCATGCCGGAGCCTACTTCTTCCACCAGTCCCATTTGCAACATAAATTTGCTGATGGTGGGATTTTTGGCAATCGGTGTAAAATTCTCTGGATCCAATTTACCAAAAACTTTAGGATTGTTGGGATTGATAAATTCGATGGTATCCGGAAAAATTTGAATCATGGCCGGAGCAGGATTCATATATTCACGGTGGGCAATAATATTAGCCACCAATTCTCTGAAAATTTTAGTTCGCAAACTAACGCGTATGTTTCCTTCCAGATAAAAAGGATCGTTCAGGTGTTTTTCCATAAAGCCCATTAACAAATCGTACGTATCCAGCAAATTGGTTCGCACCGTTAAACGGTCATCGTAACGGTCGATATTCTCTTTTCTTAATAACGCTTCAAATTTATAAGCGGGTAAAAGGGATTGTATCACATCGTTCGTTCCAAAAAACAAGACAGCGGAAAGCGTGTAGCCCGTTTTGCCGCTTTGATCCTTTCTGTAAAATCCGGCACGCGAAAGAAAGGATTTATCGTCTAATTCCAGCCAATGATGCGCCGGGTTGTTTGTTCTTATCAAATTCTTAGCTCTTGCTATTAATTGCGGCTCAAAATCAGTAAAAGAAATTTCCGGAAAGATCGTTTGCTCGCTGTAAAAATTTTGTTTTCGATTAACTATTTTGGCGATTTCTACGGGGTGCGTTATTTTGTAATCGCCGTCCTGATTCCTGACAAAAATTTCATTGTTGGTTTTATGAACCTGGGAGCTTTCGGGTACTTTAACGGCTAAAATCGCTTTATTTTCTATTTCAATTTCTTTAACCGAGAGCATAATGGCCGGTGATAATTTCTGCGGATTATGAGCAAGGTTGGCAATGTCTTTTTTTAATTTGTTTAGAACCTTCTTGTTTACTCCCTTGATGTTGCCGGAATCGTCAATGCCAAGCAAAATGAGTCCGCCTTTGGTGTTAAGGAAGGCGCACACGGTTTCAAAGAAGTTGCGGGGTAAATGATCGCGACTTTCTTTGAATTCAACCTGTAAATTTTCACCGCTTTCGATGAACCGTAAAAGTTCCTCTTCATTCATCGAACAAAACACTCCGATAAAATAACTTCATCCGGCGCTTCCATTAAACGACCATACGAATCGTAATTTGTTTTAAAGAATTCCTCGGGTAAATTTCTTCTTACGGCGCTCAAAATATCTCTCGGATTCTCCAGATTACGAATCGCCGAAAAAATGCGTTTGGTCGCAGATTTCGGTACTACACCATCTTCCAACACTTTAATAACCCTTTTAAGGTACAACTCTTCGATCTCTGTAAAGCCCTTGTATTGTCTAAATTCTTTCGACTTTAAAAAATTTAAGATCCGAATTGCATTATCCCGACTTCTGCGAGACATACTCTCTTTTATTTCTTCTTCCGTTAAATTTGCAATAAGTTCACTTTTGTTCATTTTAAGCAAGTTATGATAGTCAGGCAGTAAATTACGACGTTTGGTTTCTTCAGTGGCTTCGAACAGCTTTGCTGCGCTAACGAAATCGATTTCCTTCGCTTCTGAGCGGGTTGCCAGATAGAATTTTTCCAGCTTTCCCTTGCGGAAATAGGTCAAAAGCGCCTCATCCGTTAAATTCATGTAGGGTTCAATGCTCCGCGCTGATCGCGCTTTTTTAGGTAAACGTTTTATTTTTTCAAACAGAGCCTGGTGTTTATCGCGGATTTCCGTAATTACATTCAGATATTTCAGTTCGCTTTCATCACCTTCTTCTTCTCCGGTTACAAACTCTCTGGAGGTTAATTTGTTGAACAATTCAAACGACTTTATTTCTTCGCCATCTGTCAGCAGTTTGGCGTCATTTCCCAACATTTCGATAAAATAATTAATTTTGGCAATGGCCGCCTCTTTAAGTTTAATAACGTCATTGGATTGTTCAGTAGGGAAAAAGTTAAAAGTGTAAATTTTGTCAAACGGCGTATCCACACGATTAATACGGCCCACTCGCTGAATCATTCTCGTCGGATTCCAGGGCAAATCATAATTTACAACCACATTGGAACGATGAAGGTTAATCCCTTCGGAAAGAACTTCGGTTGTAATCAGTAAACGGTAATCGTCCTTTTTATTGCGGGCGTTGGCGTCAAAATTCGCAATGACCGTGGTTAAATCGGACGGACTGGAATTACCGTGGTACAAAAGGGGTTTTTCCCCCAATCGTTTGCCGAGTTGTGCGTGCAAGTAGTCTGCGGTTTCTCTGGATTCGGTAAAGATAATGAGTTTGTTCTTTTTTAAAATCGGAGAATTCTGTAATTCGACAATAAATTTTTCCAGTTTCGGATCATAATCAATTTGCTCCCACCAGGATTTTATCATTTTCAAGGTATTCAAATCCGTTTGCAAATCGGTGCGAAGTTTAGGTAAAAATTCTTCGGACGAATATTCCTCCGCTTTTTCCTGATCGATCAATTTTTGAATGGATTCAAAATCGTCACTTAAAAAATAGTCGATCACTTTATGCCAGTACTTTTTACTGAAATAAACCGATCCCTTTTTGTAAGCCTTAATAAAATTTTCGTAGGATTCAATAAATCGGTCCAGAGTCATTTTAAAGGCAAAAAAACTACTTTCCAGCCGTTTTACCAAAAGTGTTTTCATAAAACTTCCCATATTGCGCTGGGAAGTTTTGTCGAATTCCGACAATCCTTTTTTCAAATACAACAAAGGCATGTAACGCGCATAAGTAAAACAATTTTTATCGGTAATCATTTTAATTGTGTCTAAAAAAATTCGATCCAATTTCTGATCGAGCTGGTAAAAAATGGGAGCCGGAGCGGCCACTTCCGGAAACCTTAATCCCTGAACGTTCAAATCGCTGCTAAAATACTGTTCAATTTCCCGTCGGGTCCGGCGCACCATAATGTATTTAAGCACGCGTTCGCGAATTTCCCGTGAATTTTCACGAACCACATCCATGTATCTTTTGTAATCTTTTTTACGGTCTAATTTTTTCAATTTTCTTTGCAAACCGTTAAAAAAAGAATCCAGATTTTTAATACCGGGAATGGTGCTGTTTTTCCCTTTTTGAAAGAGTTTTATTTGAGCTAAAATATCCAACGGGGAATTATTCAATGGTGTGGCCGTTACTAAAATCACTTTTTTACCGGCACAAATTCTTGAAAGCATTTCGTAACTAATATTCGCTTCGTTTCGGAATTTATGAGCTTCATCGATAAATACATTGTCATAACGGTCTGTGCCGCGTTCCAAAATTTTTTCTAATTTACCAATGGATTCAAACTCAGCAGCTACTTTAAATACATGAAAAACATTTCTCCATGAATTGGGATTGTCTTTATCCAGAAGCGCGGGAGAGGCAATAACCAGATGCTTTCCGGGAAGCTGATTGGCAAGCATGGCCGAAATATAGGTTTTGCCCAACCCAACCACATCAGCTAAAAAAACGCCATTGTATTCTTCGATAATTCTCTTTGCATTGAGAACCGCCTGCTCCTGATATTTTAATTTCATGAAATTTTCGGGAAAATTTTTGTAAAACAACGCTTTATCGTAGCTCAATTCTTCTTTAAAATACTCGTACAAAAATTTTAAGTAAATCTGATATGGCGTAATCGTGTCATTAAGAAAGGTGCGCGTTTTAATAACATCAACATAAAAATCCGAAATATCAACCGCTTCTTTCCACAATGCTTCGAACTTTTCCAATGCATATTTTACATCGGCACTGTTTTTTAACTGGACGTTGAATTCACGCTGTGCCACCAGACCAGATTCGGAAAAATTACTTGATCCGGTAATGACATTACCAAAATCACGGTCATTTTCGTGGTAACGGCTGATGTACACTTTAGCATGAATATTCCGGCTGGGGTGCGCTTTAATCTCGATTTTACCTGATTTAATAAATTCGACAAACTTTAGAATGCCCTCTTCTACCTGTTTCGAATCTTCAGACGCTTCAATTTCGGTTTTTAATAATTCCCCAAAATATTCCTTTATTTTTACATGCGATTCAAAATCACCGTTTTTCGTTCTATCGATTATTTGGAAGGATATTTTATCAATCCCTAAACCAACCAAGATTCTAATTTTTTCAATTTTTTCAAAGGATCGGTACAAACGGAAAAAACCGCTTGAACGAAAGTAACCAACTAAAATATCGAAATAGCGTACGTCTTTTAGAATGGCCACAAAGCGGTCTAAAAGAGTTGAATCGGGTTCATTTGTGAAAAAAGTAAGATCCGTATTTGTATTTTGTTCAGGCATTAAATAGTTCTTTCAATAATTTTTTTACATAATTTTCAAGCAAATAATTTAAGGGAATTTAAAATGTAATCGCATTAATAAATATTGATTATTTTTTTAACCTAATAATATTCCTATCGGTGGTAATTTAAGACCAAAGCTCAAATAACTTCAACTTATTTCATATATCAAAGCGCCAAAGTCTCTATCGGGCAATTCTCTTTCGCGTATTGATGAATCTTTGTTAACGCTTCATCGATAATTTTCGAAACACAAATTACGGAATATTGGGTTTTTAAATCTTATTGAAAAGCAGAGGCCATCCTTGCCCTATGTCTGGGAAATTTCTTGCATTTGTTATCGATTCCATAGCTCATTCAAATAATTTTTTCTTTCACGAAATCGATCGTGCATCGGCTGATATCTTTTGGCAGATATGGGGTTTTAAAGAATTCTTCTTTACTAAATCTCTTTTCACTTCAAGTATAGCGCTTAAATTGTCTTCGAGCTTAAAAAAGTAAACACAGAAAGTGCACGGATTAATGAAACCAAAATATCCGGATCACCATTTGGTTTTTGCTCATTTCTTACAAAAGAGCCAAATATTTTGAGTGTTGCCACATTAAATTGCGATCGAGGCCTGTACAATTCTTTTCGAAATTTTTAAGGTAATGCTTTTCCATTCTGACTTCATTTTTCAAAAATGCTAAATTATTTCGGGAATAGCAAATTTTAGGGGAACGCTCCACCATTCAAAAACAGCTACGTTCTCCAACCATTTTAAAGGCCGGTATGCCCTCCGTTTTTAAAAACAGGGAGAATAAGAGAAAGATTTTTTTCGCTGAATCTGGA
>Ga0256914_1004132_pt1 | contig 11083 bp, 10 predicted proteins | sample HulkmetaG_FD_191571 | JGI IMG/M metagenome (GOLD analysis project Ga0256914, IMG submission 191571) | Hydrothermal chimney microbial communities from Main Endeavour vent field at the Juan de Fuca Ridge, Pacific Ocean - Hulk | ecosystem: Environmental > Aquatic > Marine > Hydrothermal vents ...
CGCATCGCAGAGACAGCACGGGAGGGAGTTCCAACACGCCATGAAATCACCGCAGCGACTGAAACCCATTCTCGGCATCGCCATTCGCCAGCAGCAGGAAAAAGAGCAGCAGCTCGCCCAGGCACTGCGGCTCCAGCAGCAGGCGGAGCGGCAACTGTCGCAACTCAAGACCTATCGCGACGAATATCATGGCGACCTCTCCAACGGCGCAAGCCTCAATATCTCGCAGCTGATCAACCGGCAGAAATTCATCTCCCAGCTCGACATGGCCATTGCCGCCCAGAACGAAAAGGCCGACGACATCCGTTCGCTGACCTCGCTGCGGGAACAGGACTGGCATCACGCCCGCAACCGGCGCGACGCCCTGGAGAATCTGCTCGACCGGAAAATGGCCGCGCTCCGAAAGAAAACCGAGCGTGCCGAACAGATCGAGCAGGACAACCGCTGCCATCGCGTAGGCAACAGCTGAGGCGAGAGCCCGGTCACGGCATCGTCACCAGACTGGCATCGATATTGCGACAGACGATCCAGAGACATCAGCGGGACGAAAAAGGACTTTCATCCCGGAAACCATTCGAATCCAAGGACGGACACTCATGGAAAATCCGGTTTTCTCGGCCAACACCATTCCGCCGGAAGGCACGTCACAGATCTTCGTCACCCCCCCCGGCGGCGCCGGCGGCGGCTTCCACGAAATCTTCGTCGATCAACGCAGCCTCCCGGCCGACACGGCCCCGGGCAAGGGCAGCGATCTGCAGGCGGGCGGCAACGACGCGCCCACGCAGCCGGCGGATGTGAACGACACCACAAGGGCCGACGACGAGTGGGAGCCGACCTTCGTCACCCCACCCAATGAAGAGGCGGCGACCGACGAGGCCGAAGCACAGCCGATCTTCGTCGAGACACCCGGTTTTCAGGGCGAGGCCTATCCAGTGAGCGCGCTCTACAGCAGCGATGCACTGGAGGTTCATACCCTCACCGATGAAGACCTCGCCGAGCCCGTGCTGATCGAGCCCGATATCGGCACCACGGTGAACACTTCAACGACCCAGAGTGTCGAGCAGGCCCCGATCGGCATCGACGAGCTGACCCAGCTGGCCACCGGGGACTATGCCGACGAGATCGTGCAGACCGGTGCCGCTCGCGTCGAGGTGGCGGCACTGGACACCCGCCCCTTCAGCCAACCGCTGGCCACGGAAGCGGCCGTGGCGGACGACGCCGCGACACCCCGACCGGCCACCTCGGGCGTGACCACCACGACGGCCACCGCAGCGACGGGCCAGCCGGCCGACCCGGGCGTGGTACCGGCCACCAGCAGCGGCACCCTGCAAGCCGCCGTCCGTGACGCCGTCAAGAGCGAGCAACCGCCGGTGGTCGAGGCGGAAGCCACCGGCGATGGCGCCGACGTGGTGCCCGCCACCTCCTCCGGCACGCTCAACAGCGAGCGGCTGGCCGAGCTGCGCCAGATCCAGGCCTATGCCGACAACACGACGGCGCGCGCCAACGATGGCAGCAACGGCCGCTCGGACACCATCGACATCGCGGCGCTCAACACGCGACTCGACCGCGCCCACGCACCCGCCCCGTCGCAACACGCCCCAATGCAGAACACCCCCCATGCCCTCAACTTCACCGAAAAAGGGTGGGAACAGTCGTTCGGCCAGAACATCCACTGGATGAGCGCCAACAACATCAAGTCGGCACAGATTCGCATCAACCCCGCCGAACTGGGGCCGGTACGGATCGACCTGACGATGCAGAAGGACCAACTGACGCTGCAGATCAACGCCACCCACCAGATCACCCGCGACACCCTCGAAGCGGCCCTGCCCCGGCTCCGTGCCGAACTGGCGGAGCAGGGCTTCTCCAATGCCCACATCGGCATGGGACAGCCGGGCGGTGAACAGCGGGGTGGACATCACGAGGCCACCCAGGAGGGCGATGCCGTCCCGCAGGCCGCGCCGGCCGATGACGGCGACGACGCGGTCGAGATCGTCCCCGCCACCTCGGCCGCCAACCTGATGAGCGGAAGCGTTTCGCTACTGGACACCTTCGCCTGACATCTCCTCACGACCGGGGGCCGGACGGCGGAACCCACACAGCGGTTCCGCCGATTCGGAAATCCGCCGGCAACCTCGTTACCGTACTTGCCATCGGGTGACCTCGTGCCACCCGAGCCGGATGGTTTTCTTCACCATCGCGCTTACACGGGCCCTGGATCGACGGCCGCCAGAAAACCGCCATCCCGCCCCGCCCCCTCCCCCGCCCCAGTCAATTTCCCGGCACCCGAACGATCCCCATCACAGCCGCGCGGCCCATGCGGTCGATTTTGGCGACAGGCTGCCTAAAGCAACATGGCATGACGATTGCTTGGATAGAGGCAGACGATTTCGCAAACCCAATGTTCAAGGAAAGATGAGATGAAGAAATATCTGATGATGGGTGGCGCCGCACTGGCACTGGTCGGCGCTTCGGTGGGCCTCTCATTCGTTCTGCTCGGCGGCGGCAGCCAGCCCGCCCAGGCGGTGGCAGAAGCACCACCGCCGGCACCGGAGAATCCCTACAAGAAAGCCCAGTACATCAAGATGAAGCCGTTCATCGTGACACTGGCGACGCGCAAGCGGCCCAATATGTTGCAGATCGACATGTCCGCCTCGACCACCGACGCCGAGGCCGCCGCCGCGTTCGAACAGCACATGCCGGTGATTCGCAACAATCTGCTGATGCTGCTCAACGCCCAGGAGATCAAGGATCTGCAAACCAACGAGGGCAAGGAGAAACTGCGCGAGCAGGCGCTGGAGACCGTGCAGGAGATCATGAAGGAGCGTTTCGGCTCCGAAGGCATCGACGAGATTTTCTTCACCAAGTTCGTCATGCAGTAGGCATTGAAGCCAACGGCCGTCGTGGCGCGCCAGGCGCCACGACCACACATTCGATGATGTGCCGCCAACGGGACAACCATTATGTCTGAATCCGAAAACGAAAAAGACGTTCAGCCGGAAACCGAAGAAAAAGAAAAGGAAGAGACCCCGGCCGGCGAGGAAGCGGCAGCGTCCGCATCCGACGAGGAGGCAGCGGGCGGGCAGGCGGCGCCCAAGGACGATGTCGTCCCCGCCAACGGCGAGCCGGTCGATGAGCTGATCAGCCAGGACGAGATGGATGCCCTGCTCAAGGGTGTCTCCGAAGGCGATCTGGCCGTCGAGACGATGGAGGAGCGCGAGCCGGGCAAGGCGGTGAAGTACGACTTCGCCCACCCGGCCCACAAGCTCAAGGCACGGCTGCCGATGATGGTCGTCATCAACGACCGCATCGCCACCACGCTGGCGCCCAGTCTGTCGATGCTGCTGCATCAGCCGGTGGAGGTGACGGTGGAGGAGTTCTCCGCCTACAAATTTCAGGAGTACACCCACTCACTGCCGGCCTCGGTCAGCATCAGCCGGATCAAGCTGCATCCGCTGCCGGCCTCGTCGATCGTCGCGATCGATGGCGGCCTGGTCTTCACCCTCGTGGACTGCTTTTTCGGCGGTTCCGGGCACCAGGGCAAGAAGACGCTGCGACGCCACTTCACGCCGACCGAGCAGCGGATCGTCGAGCGCGTGCTGGCGACCACGCTGGAGACCATCGGCGAGGCCTGGGCACCGACCTTTCCGGTACAGCCGGAATATGTGCGCAGTGAACTCTCCACCGAGATCACCAGTCCGGCCAATCCGGCGGAAGTGATGCTGGTGACCAAGTTCAAACTGACGCTGACCCACGGCAGCGGCGAGCTGCACCTGGCCATTCCCTATGCGTCGATCGAACCGGCCCGCGGCGCGCTCACCGCCGCGCTGGACAAGCCGGACGATCCCGACAACGACTGGGCCCAACGCTTCACCGAGATGGTGATCGACGCGCCGGTGGAACTGCAGGGCGTCATCGCCGAGACCGAGCTGTCGCTGGGTGAACTGCTCAACCTCAAGGAGGGGGATTTCATCCCGCTGGGCAAGGGCAACCGGGCCCGCTTCTTCGCCGAGAACATTCCGCTGTTCGAGGCCACGATCGGCGCCACCGGCGGCATGATCTCGGCGCGCCTGGTCGAGGCCGACAACAGCTATCAATAAGTAGAGACGACACCATGAGCGAAACCAATACCGCAACACAGACGACCAACGACGCCACCACCGCGCAGATGGCCACCAACCTCGGCGACGAGGGACAGGCCCACAACATCGACATCGTCCTCGACATTCCGGTGACGCTGTCGATGGAGCTGGGGCGCACGCGGATGAGCATTCGCGATCTGCTGCAACTCAAGAGCGGCTCGGTGGTGGAACTACAGAAGATGGCCGACGAGCCACTGGACATCCTCGTCAACGGCACCCTCGTCGCCAAGGGCGAAGCGGTGGTCGTCGACGACCGCTTCGGCGTGCGCCTGACCGACGTCATCAGCCCGATGGAACGGGTCAAGAAACTGCGCTGAGCCTACCCCGATGAAATGGATCACTCCCCTGCCCCTGCTGCTGCCGACGCTGGCCGGCGCCGCCGAGAAAGCCCCGCTCGGCAGCAGCGAGATCATCGACGCCGCCTATCTGCTGAAACTGGGCGTCGGCCTGGCCGCCGTCATCGCACTGTTCGTCGCCATGGCCTGGATCATGCGCAACATGGGGGTCGGCACGGTATCGAAGGATGGCATGGAACGGCTCAAGGTGAAGGCCACGCTGTCGGTGGGCAACCGCGAACGGGTGCTGCTGCTGGAGGTCTGCGGCGACCAGGTGCTGGTCGGCGTCACCCAGGAACGGATCGACACACTGCACGTGGTGCCCGCCGAGCGCGCCGAACGGCAGGAAGCCTTCGCCCGCGAGCTGGAGAAGAACCTCGGCGGCCAGCAGCCCCCGGCATGACCGCCGGCCGCCACCGGCGGTCTCACCATCGCAACTGGAACGCGACACCACGATGAAAACGGATTTTCGCAACATCGGCCAATGGATGGCCGCCCTCGCCCTGACGCTGTTGCCGGCCGGCTCGCTGCTGGCCGCGCCGGGCGTGCCGGCACTGAGCATCGAAAGCGGCGGCGATGGCGAAACCTACACGCTGACGCTGCAGGCGCTGGCGCTGATGACCGGCCTGGCGCTGCTGCCGTCGGCGCTGATGATGATGACGTCCTTCACCCGCATCGTCATCTCGCTGGCGATTCTGCGCATGGCGCTGGGCACGCAACAGACGCCGTCGAACCAGATCCTGCTCGGGCTGGCGCTGTTTCTGACCCTGTTCGTCATGCAGCCGGTCTTCTCCAAGGTCTACGACGAGGCCATCGCGCCCTACATGGACGACCGAATCACCGCCACCGAGGCCCTGGAAGCCGGCAAGCGCCCGCTGATGGACTTCATGCTCAACCAGACACGGGAGACCGACCTGGCGCTGTTCCTCAACCTCTCCGGCACCGACCAGCTCGACTCGCCGGAGCAGGTGCCGTTCTCGGTGCTGGTGCCGTCGTTCATCACCAGCGAGCTGAAGACGGCGTTCCAGATTGGCTTTCTGCTGTTCATCCCGTTTCTCATCATCGATCTGGTGGTCGCCAGCGTGCTGATGTCGATGGGGATGATGATGCTCTCGCCGATGATGATTTCGCTGCCGTTCAAATTGATGCTGTTCGTGCTGGTGGATGGCTGGGCGCTGATCCTCGGCACCCTGGCCGGCAGCTTCTACACCACATAGACCGATCCACCGGGAGAACCACGATGACGCCGGAAACCGTGATGACGATTGGCCAGGACGCACTGATGCTCACCGTACTGCTGTGCGCGCCGATGCTCGGCGCGGCGCTGGCCATCGGCCTGCTGGTCGGCATGTTCCAGGCCGCCACTTCGATCAACGAAATGACGCTGAGCTTCATTCCCAAACTGCTGGTGCTGGTGGTGGTGATCTTCGCCACCGGCCACTGGATGCTGGGCATGCTGACGACCTATACCCAGCGCCTGTTCACCGACATTCCACAGGTCATCGGATGACACCGGCCATTCTGACGACGGCGGAGGTCACCAGCTGGGTCGGCGGTTTCTTCTGGCCGTTGGTGCGGATCTCGTCGATCTTCATCCTCACCCCGGTGATCGGCGCGCGCTATGTGCCGATGCGTATCCGCATGGCCGCCGCGATGATGATCACGCTGGTGATCGCGCCGACGCTGGATCCGGCGCCGGCGGTGACGCCGTGGTCCGCCGACGGCGTGCTGATCACCGCCCAGCAGCTGCTGATCGGCATCGGCCTCGGGCTGCTGCTGCAATTCATCTTCGGCGCAGTGACGCTGGCCGGCATGAGCATCTCCACCAGCATGGGCCTGGCGATGGCGATGATGACCGATCCGCAGAACGGCACCTCGGTGCCGGTGGTCGGGCAGTTCCTCACCACACTGGCGAGTCTGCTGTTTCTGGTCTTCGACGGCCATCTGGCGCTGATCGAGCTGATCGGCGTCAGCTTCACCTACCTGCCCATCGGTCCCCACGGGCCGGGGCCGGAAGGGCTGCAACTGGTCATCGAGGCCTCCAGCGTGATCTTCATGGCGGCCATCTCCCTGGCGCTGCCGGCGATGATGACGCTGTTGAGCATCAACATCCTGCTCGGCGTCATGACCCGGGTGTCGCCGCAGATGAACATCTTCTCGGTCGGCCTGCCGCTGACGCTGTTCGTCGGCCTGGTGATCCTGCTGGTGACGCTGCCGGTGCTGACCCCCACTTTTGAGCGGCTGATGGACGAGGCTTTCGTCAGCATGCGCGGCTATCTGCAGGTGCCCTGATGGCGGAAGCGGACAGCGGCCAGGACCGCACGGAGAAACCAACGCCGAAAAAACTGGCCGACGCCAGAAAGAAGGGCCAGATCGCCCGCTCCCGCGAGCTGAACACGACGCTGATGCTGATCATCGCCGCGCTCAGCTTCTTCCTGATCGGCGGCTATCTCGGCAACGAGCTGCGGCTGCTGATGCTGGCCGACCTGCGACTCGAACGGGAGGTCGTCCTCGACGGCAACGCCATGCTCGAAATGCTGAAGACCAATTTCCAGCAAGGATTGCTGTTCATCGCCCCGTTTCTGCTGATCACGCTGGTCTCGGCCTTCCTCGGCCCGCTGGTGATGGGTGGCTGGAATTTCACCCTGTCGGCGGCCAAGCCGAAATTCAGCAAGCTGAACCCGCTGGCCGGCTTCAAACGGATGTTCGGCCAGCACGCGCTGATCGAGCTGGTCAAGTCACTGGCCAAGGTGGGATTGATCGGCGCCGTCGGCGCCACGCTGCTGTGGGGATTGTCGGACGATTTTCTCGCTCTCAGCGCCGAGCCGGTGAACCAGGGGATCATCCATGGCGGCAAGATGATGCTCTGGGTCTTTCTCGCCTTCTCGACCATCCTGCTGCTGGTGGCCGCCATCGACGTGCCGTGGCAGCTCTACTCCCACCAGAAGAAATTGCGCATGACCCGGCAGGAGCTGAAGGACGAATTCAAACAGACCGACGGCAACCCGGAGCTCAAGGCCAAAGTCAAGGCGATGCAGCGGGAGATGGCGCAACGGCGGATGCTCGACGACGTGCCCACCGCCAACGTGGTACTGATCAACCCGACCCACTTCTCGGTCGCGATCCGCTACCGCGACGGCGAGGACGACTCGCCGGTGGTAGTCGCCAAGGGCACCGACGAGCTCGCCTTCCGCATTCGCGAGGTGGCCGAACAGCACAACGTGCCGCTGTTTTCTGCCCCGCCACTGACACGGGCGCTCTACTACTCCACCGAGATCGGCCAGCACATCCCCACCGGGCTGTTCGTCGCGGTGGCCAAGGTGCTTGCCTACGTCTACCGGCTCAACGATCAGATGGGCGCGCAAATGCAAGAACCCCGGGATCTGGAGATTCCCGAGGAATTCGCCAACCTCGATCGCAAGAACACGAGATTTGAACGCTGATGAATACCATGACGCCAAAATCGACCCTCACCTTCGTCCGCGGCGGGCTGTCGGCGCCACTGCTGGTCATCATGATGCTGGCGATGATGACGATGCCGATGCCGCCGCTGCTGCTCGATCTCTTCTTCACCTTCAACATCGCGCTGTCGCTGGTGGTGTTGATGGCGGCGATCTATGCGCTGCGGCCACTGGATTTCTCGGCGTTTCCGACGATTCTGCTGGTGGCGACGCTGCTGCGGCTGGCGCTGAACATCGCCTCGACCCGGATCGTGCTGCTGGAGGGTCACAGCGGCACCGCCGCGGCCGGCGACGTCATCGAGGCATTCGGCAGCTTCGTCGTCGGCGGCAACTATGCCGTCGGGCTGGTGGTGTTCGCCATTCTGGTCATCATCAACTTCGTCGTCGTCACCAAGGGGGCGGGACGGGTCTCGGAGGTCACCGCCCGCTTCACGCTGGACGCCATGCCCGGCAAGCAGATGGCGGTGGATGCCGACCTCAACGCCGGCATCCTCACCCAGGAGCAAGCCAAGCAGCGGCGCGAGGAGATCACCCGCGAGGCCGACTTCTACGGCGCCATGGACGGTGCCAGCAAATTCGTTCGCGGCGATGCCATCGCCGGCATTCTGATCCTGTTCATCAATATCATCGGCGGGCTGGCCATCGGCGTCGGCCAGCACGGCCTGAGCTTCGGCTCGGCGGTGGAGAACTACACCCTGCTGGCCATCGGCGACGGCCTGGTGGCGCAGATTCCGTCGCTGTTGCTCTCCACCGCCACCGCGATCATCGTCACGCGGGTCTCCGACTCACAGGACATGGGCGGCCAGATGATGTCGCAGATGTTCGGCGACGCCCGTCCGCTCTGGGTCACCGCCGGAATACTGGCCCTGCTGGGCATCATCCCCGGAATGCCGAATCTGGTGTTCCTGACACTGGCCGGCATCGCCGCCTTCGCCGCCGTCTACCTACGGCCCGGCGAGAGCAAGCCACCGCAGGAGGAGCAGCCCCAGGCGCAGGAGCCACTCCCGGCCAGCGGCGAGCAGGAGCTCTCCTGGGACGACGTCAAACCGGTGGACACCATCGGCCTGGAGGTGGGCTACAAGCTGATCCCGCTGGTGGACAAGGACCAGGACGGTAGCGTGCTGACCCGGATCAAGGGCGTGCGGCGCAAGCTCTCCGAGACGCTCGGCTTTCTCATCCCGTCGGTCCACATCAAGGACAACCTCGACCTCGAACCGGGTGAATATCAGATCACCATTCTCGGCGTGCCGGAGGGTCGCGGCATCATTCACCCGGAAAAGGAGCTGGCGATCAATCCGGGCAGCGCCCAGCCGGGCCTGCAGGGCATCGCCGTCACCGATCCGGCCTTCGGCATGGAGGCGGTCTGGATCGATCCGGCCCAGCGCGACCATGCCCAGGTGCTCGGCTATACCGTGGTCGATGCCAGCACCGTGATCGCCACGCACATGAACAAACTGCTGCTGGAACACGCCGGCGACCTGCTCGGCCACCAGGAGGCACGCCAACTGCTCGACAAGCTGGCCGAACGCGAACCCAAGCTGGTGGAAGACCTGACGCCGAAGGCGCTGCCACTCTCCACCATCGTCCGCGTGCTGCAAAACCTGCTGGCCGACGGCATACCGCTGCGCGACATGCGCACCATCGCCGAAACGCTGGCGGAGGCATCGGTCAACAGTCAAGATGCCGACACCCTGACCAGTGCCGTCCGCGTCGCTTTGCGGAGATTGATCACACAACAGATCAACGGCATGACCGACGATCTGCCGGTCATCACCCTGGACCCGGAGTTGGAACAGTTATTGCTCCAGTCACTGAACAACAACCCCGGCGCCGGTCTCGTGATCGAGCCGGGACTTTCAGCGAGGCTGCACGAGTCGCTGTTCAACGCGGTGAAGAAGCAGGAGCAGTCGGGGCAACCCAGCGTGTTGCTGGTGGCACCGCAGCTGCGACCCTGGATCGCACGGATGTTCAAACCGTCGATGCCGCAGCTGAAAGTGCTGGCCTTCAACGAAATCGCGGAGAACAAGCAGCTGCGGGTCGTCGCCAGCATCGGCGGCAGCCACGGGCTGGACCACGCCGCCTGACGAGAGAGGCGGTCGCTGACACGGCACGAGCGGGCCAAGGCAAACGGCCCGTCGAGGAACACAAGGGATTGAAACCATGAAAATCAAACGCTATTTCGCCGCCGACACGCGCAAGGCACTGCGCATGGTGCGTGACGACCTTGGCCCCGATGCGTTGATCATTTCCAACCGCAGTGTCGATGACGGGGTGGAGATTCTCGCCGCCGAGGACTTCGACGAGGAACTGGCGGCCAAGGGCGTCGTCGACACCCGCGACGCCGTCGAGATCACCGACGCAACCGTCGAGCCCCGCCCTCCCGCAGCACCAGATCGGGAAACGGCGCCGGCCGAGGCGAAACCCCAGGCGGCGGCCACCACGCCGAAGCCCGACGACGTCGTCACCAGCGACGTCATCCTCAAGGCGCTGAAGAAAAAGAGACCCGAACCGAAAAAGGAGCGCAGCGGCGAAAGCGAACTCATCGCCACGATGCGCGACGAGCTGGCGCGGCTGCGGGGGATGATGGAGAACCAGTTTTCCGCACTCAGCCAGGGACAGTGGTCGCAGCACAGCCCGATCCGCAACGAGCTGGTGCAACAGCTGACCCGCATCGGGCTGGCGCCGACGCTGGCCACCCGGCTGGTGGCCAGCATCCGCCACGCCGAACGACTGACCCCGCAGCTCGCCACCCGTGAGGTGCTGGCGCTGCTGACGAAGAAGATCCGCATCAACGGGCAGTCGATTCTCGACCAGCGCGGTGCAGTGGCGATGATCGGGCCGGCCGGCGCCGGCAAGACCACGACCATCGCCAAGATCACCAGCCAGTTCGTCCGCAAGCACGGCAACGAAAACATCATCCTGCTGTCGGCCGACAACCACCGCATCGGCGCCCACGAGCAACTGCTGGCCTATGGCGAGCTGTTCGACGTGCCGGTGCTGCGCGCCCGCGAGCCGCAGGAGATCCGCCAGATCATTCAGGCCGTCGGCAGCAACTCGCTGGTGTTGATCGACACCGGCAGCCTCACCCGCGAGGACCTGGCGGCACCGGAGAGGATGCCGACGATGCAGGCCGATCTCGGGATCC
>Ga0256914_1004133_pt1 | contig 11082 bp, 8 predicted proteins | sample HulkmetaG_FD_191571 | JGI IMG/M metagenome (GOLD analysis project Ga0256914, IMG submission 191571) | Hydrothermal chimney microbial communities from Main Endeavour vent field at the Juan de Fuca Ridge, Pacific Ocean - Hulk | ecosystem: Environmental > Aquatic > Marine > Hydrothermal vents ...
ATTTTGGAGCACGGCGGACACCCCGGACGTTTTGCCCCCTACCTGCCCGCCGGTGCCGATCACTATCACTTCGGTTTTCACAGCAATTTGGCGGCGTTCATCTGGCTGCTCCCCGCTCCCGCTGACGGCGGGAACTTCCCGATCCACGAGGCGATGCTGATTTTCGGGCAGGTGCTCAACGCACTGATGGTTTTTCCAGTGTACCTGCTGACCAAAACGCTCACCCGCAGCCGCTCCGCCGCGCTCACCGCCGCGCTGATGGTGGCTGCCTTCACGCTGATGCCCGCCTACTACGCCAGTTGGGGACGCTACACCCAGTTGGCGGGGCTGCTGATTTTGCCCGCGGCACTGACCCTCACCCTGACGGTTATCGGCAAACAGCCGTCAGCAGACAGCCGTCAGCCATCCGCCATCCGCCATCTGCCACCCGCTGCCCTCACCCTCGCGGGCCTTTTCCTCGTCCACTACCGCGTGACCGCCTTCTGGGGTGCACTGCTGCTGGCGTACCTGCTGTTTCAGGTCAGCCCCCGGAAGTGGCTCCCGGCCATCGGCTGGCTGGCTGTACTTGGAGCGGCGGTTTTCGTCCTGCTGCTGCCCTGGCTGCCGGAGACGCTCGTCAATCTCCTGATCCCGACGGGCAAAAAACTCAGTAACGGGCAGGCCGCGTGGAGCGGCATCCCCTGGGGCTTTCTTCGTTCGGGGCTGGGTATCCCCGCGCTGTGGATGGCAGGCATCGGGCTTGCCCTGGGGCTGGTCCTGCGGCGGCGCTTCCCCTTCACCGTGCTGGCGTGGACTGCGCTGCTGTACCTGATGGCGAATTTGGGGGTTTTCGCCAATGTGCCGGGGGCCGGTTTCATCAATCCGGTTTCGATGGAGATCACCCTCTTCATGCCGATTGCCGTTCTCGGCGGCTTCGCCGTCGGCGGCGGGCTGGAGGTTGTTGACCGTTTGACCGCGTTTCTTGCGCGCCGCGTTTCGACTGCGGGCTTGTTGCACTCACCCTCCGCTCAACGCGATGATGCGCCCCCGGAGCCTGTCGAGAAGCCGGGGGCAAACGCAGGACTGGCAGTCCTGTCAGGACTGCCAGTCCTTGTGCGGGGCGCGCTGGTTCTCCTCGGGGCGTGGGCAGGCGTTCTGGGAGCGCAGCGCCTGCTGCCCACCCTAAATCCGGGCACGTTTCTCGCCCGCGAGGCGGATTTCCCCGCCATCCGGTGGATTGACGACAACATCCCCGCGGGGGAGACCATCCTGATCAACCCGGCGGCCTGGGGGTACGGGCTTTACATGGGCAGCGACGGCGGCTTCTGGATTTCGGCGCTGACCGCGCACCCGACCCTGCCGCCGCCGGTGCTCTACGGGATGGGCACGCGGGCGGAGAGAGAGCACGTCAACGCGGTGGTGGAGGCCGTCCAGGCGGCGGGGAGCGATCCCGATGCCCTGTGGGAAATCATGGAGGCCGAAGGCATCCGCTACGTTTACCTGGGGGCGCGCGGCGGTGTGATTTCCCCGCGGGCGCTGGAGCGGAGTGCGCGCTTTGCTGTGCGCTACCACGAGGGGGTGACGTGGGTATTCGAGCGCAGGGAGGCCGAGTAACGACGACTGGCAGTCCTGTCAGGACTGCCAGTCGTAGGCTTAAACGCGCACAACTTTGTTGCTCCGGGCGTACGCCGCTGCGATTTCGGCGGCAACGCGGGCGTTGTTGAGCAGCAAATCCAGGTTGGCGCGCAAACTGGCGCGCCCCGTCAATTCGCTGACCCGTGCCAGCAAAAAGGGCGTCACCGCCTGCCCGCGGATGCCCTGTTCTTGCGCATCGGCTAAGGCCTGGTCAACGGCGGCTTCCATTTCGCCTGCGGGGAGCGCGGTCTCCGCTGGGGGCGGGACGGTGACCAGAATCGCGCTGCCCAGCCCCAGGTTCCAGTGCGCTTTGGCGATGGCAGCGACCTCCTGCGGGGTGTCGGCGTGCATCGTCAGGGGCAATCCGCTGGAGCGGGCATAAAAAGCGGGAAATTCATCGGTCTGGTAACCGACCACCGGGACGCCGAGAGTCTCCAGGACTTCGAGGGTGGCGGGCAAATCCAGAATGGACTTCGCTCCGGCACAAACCACGATCACCGGCGTGCGGGAGAGTTCCTGCAAATCGGCAGAAATATCGAAAGGTGCACCGCGGTGCCCCCCGCCGATGCCGCCGGTGGCGAAAACGCGGATGCCCGCGGCGTGCGCGGCGATCATCGTACCGGCGACCGTAGTGCCGCCGCTCTCCTGCCGGGCGATGGCGATGGCGAAATCCCGGCGGCTGATTTTGCGCAGCGGCCGGGCATCGGCAAGTTGGGCGAGTTGCTGCGGAGTCATGCCGATATGAATTTGCCCGTTCAGCACGCCGATGGTCGCCGGGGTTGCGCCGCGGGCGCGTACCTGCGCTTCCATATCGCGGGCCAGGTTGAGATTATCGGGTTTGGGCAGCCCGTGGGTTACGACAGTAGTCTCCAGAGCGACGATGGGGGCGTTGGCGGCGCGGGCGTGTGCGACTTCATCCGCCAGGTGGTATGCAGAGGGGAGGAGTTTCATAGGTTTGTCTCCAAATCGGAAATCAGAAATTCATAATTACCATTATAATTGTCTTATGCAAATTTTGGTTCTCGGAGCAACCGGATTTATCGGTGGACATATCGCCCGCGCCGCGCTGGATGCCGGATGGGATGTGCGCGGCCTGCGCCGGAGGGCGAACTACAGTGGACATTTGGGGGATGCGCCGGTCTCATGGGTGCGCGGCAACCTGAAGGATTACGCCTCCCTGCGGCTGGCGATGGATCGGGTGGATGTAGTCTTTCACGCTGCGGCTTTTTACCCCGTTGACGGGAATCCCCGCAAGGTGCGTCAGCAGGTCAAGTCTGCGGAGCGTGAAATCCAGAATGTATTGGCAGCGGCACTGGCGGCAAAGGTCAGCCGGTTTGTTTACATCTCGTCGTTGAGCACCATCGGGCACCCTCCGCCTGAAGCGAACCGCCTTGCCGACGAGCGGGATGTGTACATTCCCGGCACGCTGCCGAAAAGCGCCTACTACGAAACGAAAATTGCAATGGAGCATATCGTGATGGACGCGGTGGCGCAGAAATTTCCGGCGGTAGTGCTCAACCCGACAGCGGTTTTCGGCCCTGGAGATATCAACCTGACTCTGGGGAAACTGTTGATTTCGGTGGCCCGCGGGCAGGCGGTTGCCTGGATACCGGGCACGATCAATGTAGTGGATGTACGTGACGTAGCGGCGGTCAGTATTGTTGCTGCGGAACGGGGAGAAATCGGGGAACGGTACATTCTCGGCGGGCACAATTATTCCGTGCAGGAGGCCATTACGCTGGCGGCAAACGTAGCCGGAGTTAACCCGCCGCGCTTTGAAATTCCGCTGTGGGCGTTGAAAATCGCTGTTGCGTTGGGAGATATACTGCCGTTTTTGCCTGTTCCGCCCAATCACCTGCGGACGGTGGAACACTGGCAAGGTTACAACTGCCGGAAGGCGCAACGCGAACTTGGCCTTGTGCCGCGTCCCTTTCGCAAAACGGTTGCCGACGCACTGGCGTGGTTTCGCGAGCAGGGGATGCTTTGAAGACCTGGTTCGAGCGGGCGCGGCTTTTTGTCTTGCTCCGGGCTTTTTCTTACCCCATCCGCCCGGTGATGTAGGATTCGGTTAATTCCATATCAGGATTTGTAAAAATTTTCTCTGTAGGGTTGAACTCGATTAACTCCCCCAGCCAAAAGAAACCGGTTCTATCAGAAACGCGCGCCGCCTGCTGCATATTGTGGGTGACGATGACAATTGTGTATCGCTCCTTGAGTTCGGCGATCAACTCCTCGATTTTGCCGGTTGCAATCGGGTCAAGGGCGGAGGCGGGTTCATCCATCAGGATGACCTCGGCCTGCACCGCCAGGACGCGGGCGATACACAATCGTTGCTGCTGTCCCAGGGAAATCGAAAGTGCGTCCCGGTCGAGGATGTCTTTTACGTCCTCCCAGACCGCTGCCCGCCGCAAACTCTTTTCCACAATTTCGTCCAGGTCGGTTTTGTTCTTTGTCAATCCCAGCACGCGCGGCCCAAAGGCCACATTGTTGTAAATTGACTGCGGGAAGGGGTTCGGCTTCTGGAAGACCATCCCCACCCGCTGGCGCAGGAGCGGCAGGTCGACATCCGGGGCGTAGATATCCTCCCCATCGAGCAAAATCTGCCCTTCAACGCGTGCGCCCTCAATGGTGTCATTCATCCGGTTCAGGCAGCGCAAAAAGGTGGATTTCCCGCACCCGGAGGGGCCGATCAGCGCCGTCACCTGCCGGGGCAGGATGTCCATATTGATATTGTTCAGGGCATGGAAATCCCCGTAGTAAAAATTCAGGTTGTGGATTTTGAAAATGGGTTCGCTCATGAGGCAGATTCTACCACGCGCGGGTGCAGGCAAAAGATGTAGAAATCGGGCAGCCGCATGTCTCTGCCCTTCCCCCGGCGGGGCGGGATGTTCGGTGCCTGTCCTGTTCGCCAAATGAAGACTGGCAGTCCTGCCAGGACTGCCAGTCTTGTGTGCGGGGCGAGGGAAACACATAGGCGTTTCTACAACATTTGCTTGCACCCCATTCAACGATATTCGTGATAAACTGCTGTGCAAACTACCCAACCGTGATACAAACCCCGCCATCTGCGGAGGCGCAAATGAGGCAATTGGTGCTTCTCGTTCACGCTTCGCCCGCAGCATGGTTTGCATACTGCTAACGTGAGGATACCTTCAAATGCGCCGTTCCATTGCCATCACCAACGAACATGGTTCCTGGGTCTTTTTGTTCAGCCCGCTGCTGATCGGTATTTTTGCGGGCGGTCAGTGGTCAACCCCGCTGCTGTACTTGAGCATCGGTGTGCTGGCGGGATTTCTCATGCGGCACCCGATTGTAATCCTCGTCAAAATCCACTCCGGCAGGCGTCCCCGCCGTGACCTGAAAGAAGCCTGGTTTTGGACTGTTGTGTACGGGCTGATTGCGCTGGCGATGGGCGCCGGGCTGGTGCTGCGCGGCTATGCCTACCTGCTTTACCTGGCAATTCCGGGCGTGCTGGTCTTCGCCTGGCATCTCTGGCTGGTGAGCCGCCGCGCGGAACGACGGCAGGCGGGCGTTGAAATTGTCGCCGCAGGTGTGCTGGCGTTGAGCGCACCCGCTGCTTACTGGATCAGCGCCGGGGAACCGGATGCCGTCGGCTGGTGGTTGTGGGGATTGACCTGGCTGCAATCTGCCGCTTCGATTGTCTACGCTTATTTGCGGCTGGAACAACGCCAGTGGAAGGAAATGCCGGACTTGAAAACGCGCCTGCGGGCAGGGAAACGCGCCCTCCTGTATACGAGTTTCAACCTGGGTTTGAGTGTGATTCTCGCCATCGGAGGCTGGTTCTCCCCCTGGATTTTCGCACCCTACCTGCTGCAATGGGGAGAAACCATCTGGGGAACATTGAATCCCGCTACAGGGTGGAAACCCACAAAAATCGGGATGCGCCAACTCATCGTCAGCATTTTGTTCACAGTGCTATTCATTCTGGCATGGCAGGCATGACGTAAAGGACTCACCAGATAAGGACATAAGCAGACGACGCAGCATTAGGCAGCCGCAGGAGTACTGCTGCGACATTTGCCCGCACTCTTCAAATAAGCGCAACTTCCGAAGGATGTGCGGGTTATTTCTGGTGCAGCAACACCTGCAACTGATCATCCACTGGAGAGAAGATGAGTGACTCGTTTGATACTTCGGAAGTGATAACCCGCGACGACCGATTATGGGCAATGGGGGCTTATGTGCTCTCCCCTGCTGCACCGCTTATCATTCTGGCGATGGCGGACAAAAAAAAGCGCCCGTTTGTTCGTGAGCACAATATCCAGGCGTTGATTGTGGGGCTTGTCAGCCTTGCTCTGGGCTTTTTGCTTGCCTTTACCCTGATTGTGCCGCTTGCTCTCTGGTTTTATATGGTGTACCTGGGCATTCAGGCTTACCAGGGGAAATCGGTGCATATTCCATTGATCACCAACTTCGCGCAAAAACAGGGCTGGACGTAAACCGTGATGATTTTTCCCCAGAACTTTCGCTGAAACCCAGGGAAAGCGGTGTTTTGCGCGTGCTTTGCACGCGCAAAACATCACAAACCATTGCCCGATCGAAAGTCCCGGATGTGTGATAACGCGCAGCCTGATTCGTTGCTTTTGCCGCAGGTCTGCCGTTTCCAGAAGGGGGAATACAGGGTTTCACGCCACCGGCAGGGTAAATTTGAAATCCGCCCCCTCGCCCAAATCGCTCTCAACCCAGATGCGCCCGTTGTGACGCCGCACCAACTCCTGGCAGATTGCCAGCCCAAGCCCCAGCCCGTTTTTTCGTTTACCGGTTTCCCCAATCTGCTCAAAGCGGCGGAACACTCGTTGATGGTCACCTTTTGCGATGCCGATTCCCGTATCCCGCACACCGACCAGCACCGTTCCAGGGTCGGGGCTATCCCTGCGGGCATACAGCGTAACCGATCCTTGCCGAGTGTGCTTGCGGGCGTTGGAAAGCAGGTTGGTGATTACCTGCTGGATGCGTACCGGGTCACAGCGCACATCCGGAAGGTCAGCGTCCATATCCAGACGGAAATCAACCTCTTGGGGCCAGGCGATCGAACGGTTGATCTGGTATTGCTGTAGGAGAAATTCTTCCAGATCAACGCGTTCTGGAAGAACCACCAATTCACCAATTTCCGCGCTTAACAGCGACAGGAAATCATCGGTCAGTTTCTCCACGTGACGGGACATGGTGATGGCAATGTTCAGCCATTCGCGCTGATCATCCTGGGAATCGTTCCAAATATCCTCCCGCAGCAAATCCAGCGCAAATGAGATTGTCGTCAGCGGGGCACGTACATCGTGGGCGACCATCGCAAAAAACGCAGTGCGCATCCGGTCCAGTTCCACCGCCTCCTCCAAACTCTGCTCCACCTGCTGCAAGGCCTGCTCCAATTCGGCAGTGCGCTCAGCAATTCGCTGTTCCAGTTCTTCGTTCAGGAGCGCGTTCTCAATCGCCACCGTCACCTGCGAGGCGAGAAATTCCAGCGGCCGGATGTCATCTTCCGTGAAGACGCTGCCCTTTGAGCGGTTCTCAACATACAGCACCCCCAGCACATCCCCTTTGGAAAGCAACGGCACGCAAATCACGGAACGCAGTTGCAAATTCATCACGCTCTCGGAATCCTGAAATTCAGGGTCGCTCAGAGCATCGTATACCACTAGCGGAGATTTTTGCTGGATTACATCTTCCAAAATGGTGTGGCTGACCTGCCCGTTCGGGGTAGGGATGTCATTCCCGTCCTGATCCAGGCACACCCGGAAAGTCAGCGACCCGTCCTCGTTCAGCCAGACCAGATAACCGAACTCGGCGTCCATCAGGTCAACTGCAACCTCCATTGCGTAACGCAGCAACGGCTCCAGAGCGCGGGTTCTTGACAGGTGTTTCCCGATTTCCAGTAATTTTTCCAGGGTTTCCGCTTCCATACTGGTAGTGTACTCCAAATCAGGGCAGAGGGCAACCAGCCGCAAGTACGCCCCTACCGCGTCACCAACTGCACGCGGAACGGCAAAATCGGCAGGCGCGGCCACCATGCAGGCCAGAGGATGATTTCCGGCGCGCCCTCGATGGGCAGCGCAGCGGCGATCTGCCCGGCGGCATCCTCCGGGGTCAGCCCCAGCACAAGGGAGACCGCCTGCGCCTCGTCCAGTTCGGCGTTCAGCACCCAGGAGGCCTCGACCTTCCAGACGGCGGCGCCCTCCCCGTCGGGGCGCGGCGGACTCAGTTGGGTGACTGCCAGCGTCTCCGGGCGCGGGAGAAACCCTTCGGGAACCTGCCGCCCCAGCACCGTGCGCCCCAGTTGGTACAGGTCTGCCCCGGCGGCGTAGGGGATGCGGAACTCCAGGCGCAGGGTCAACTCCAACTGGTCGGCGGGCTGCCCGATTTCGGGCGAGCGGGTCTCCTCCAAAACCCGGGAAACCTCCGGGGCGGAATCCAGAATCACATCCCCGGAATCCAGTTCAAATGCCAGGTCACTGAGCGCCGTTTCCCGCAGGGAATCCACCAGTTGATCGTAAAGTTCCCGGTAATCGTCCTCGGTGGGCGCCGCGGCGGTGAAATCGCTCCCCCCGGAGATGCGGCGGGGGTTATCCACGGTCAGGTTCAGGCCCAGCGCGCCCTCGATGGCGACAACCGTGTGCCGCGCCGCGTTGCCGGAACTGCCCGGCAGCACCGCAGCCACGGAGACGGTCACCGTGCCGCTTACCGGGGCTGTTGCCGCTGCCCGCGTGAAAAAACGGACCGGCGGGTCATCCTGCGTGCTGACCACCGTCCCCGCCGGGATGCGGATTTCGTCTTCAGTCAGGTTGGTGAAAACCACCTCGCCGCGGGCGGCCTCGCGGGGGATGCGAGTCTGCCCGGTAGCGGTGATCACGGCGCGGCCCTCAACGACCACCGCCTGCCAGTAAGCGGGAACCGCGCCCGAAAGTTCCACGGTGGACTGGTCAGGGCTGGCAGCCACGGGAATGGTCACGCGGTCGGTGCGGCTGGCGGGGGTGACGCGGATCTCCGCGCCGGGGATGAACAGGGCGGCCACCAGCAGCATACTGAGCACCCCCAGGGTGAAAAAGGTGATCCGCACAACCGGGTTGTCGAGCCAGGCCGGGCGGGGCGGGTGCGCCTCCTGCCGCAGGGCTTCCAGTTCGTCGCGGCTGAGCGGCGGCCTGTTGCCCACATCCGGGGGGCGGCGGGAACGGCGTCTGCGGCGCGCCCGCAGCCAGCGGCTCTGCTCCGCCTGGCGCACACTCTTGAAAACCGGAATCCCCAGTTGGTCGGCATGGTAGCGGGCGTCGCGGTCCCGCGTTACCAGTGCCAGTTGCGACCCCAGCGCATCGGCATGACGCTTCAGCAGCAGCAAATCCAGTTTCCGGTTGAGAATTTTCCCCCGCAGGGGCCACACCAGCAGCACACGGGTGGTCTGCCCCCACTCCATGCGGTCGCGGACGGAGATGTAATCGTCATGCGGTTCCAGTTGGATAATTTGGGTTTTCATCGTTCCGTCAGCCCGCGCCCGGCAGCATAGATGCCACCGATGATCATCCCCACGCCGAAAATGGTCAGCGTGAATGCAAAAAAGGCGCTTGTCGCCGAAACACCCAGCAGCGCATCCGGGTTGGTTTTGGCAAAAGCCACCAGTTTGGTGTAATCAAACAGCCATTTGCCCCCGAACAGGGCGATAATCAGCCCGCCCAGCGCAATCCCCGCACCGGTTAGCACCTTCCAGCGTTTGTCCTCAGCGTGAAGTTCGTCGTGATGCTCCGTCCGCACCCGTGCCACAAACCGCTGCGACTTGTTCCAGTGCCAGCCGGTCTCTACGCAGACGTACTCGATCACATCGTTGATGCGGCGGCGTTTTTTGAACTGTCGCAGGATTTCTTTTGTCAGTTGACGGCGCGCCTCCGGGGAGAGTTCTGCACCTTCGGGTTTTTCCGCACCCCTGGAGGGTGCATCGAACGCGGCCTGACGGGGGAGTTCCGCTTCCGAGGCTGTAGGCGGCTTTAGGGATGCTTCCGCGTCCTTCGGGCGCGGCGCCCCGGCAGCCTCGTACTCCGCCAGAACGCCTTGCAGCCCCGGCGGAAGACCGCTGTACTTCGGGGCTTCCGTGCTCCGGTGTTCCGGTGTTCCCGTGTTTTCGGTTCCCGGCCCCCCAGTTTCCCGGTTCCCATTTCCCGATTCCCCGTTCCCCAATTTCCCGGCTTCGCGAATGACCTGCTCCACAAAGCGTTGAGTCACATCCAGCGGCGCGCGCAGTTCGCGGCTGAGTTCCACGCTGATTTCAGAGACACCGAAACCGGCCTGGGCGCGGTCGAGAACGAAACGGGCGGCTTGCTCTTTATCCATGCGAGAATTGTAACATCCGGGAGGCAAGTGTTGAAGAACCGATTAGGAGATTGGGAATTGGGAACTGGGAACTGGTTTTCCGTCCTCTGTCTCCACTACCTGAGTTTCTCACTCACCCATCCGGGGACACTCTCCAGTGCAGGCTCCAGTTTTTCGGGGGCGCGGCCGCCGGCCTGCGCCATCGTGGGTTTGCCGCCGCCCCCGCCGCCGACCTGCTGCGCCACAAACTTGACCAGATCACCGGCCTTGACCCCGCGCTTGACCAAATCCTCGGTCACCGCGGCGATGATCAGCGGCTTGTTCTTCTGCACCGTGCCGAGCACGACCACGCCGCCCTCCGGGTGCCGCTGACGGAACTGGTCGGCGAGTTGGCGCAGGGTGTCGGCGGTCGCATCGCGGACGACGGCGGTGAGCACGCTCACCTCGCCCACGTCCACGGTTTTGTCCAGCACGTTGGTGAACTGCATCGCCGCCAGGTTTTGGCGCAGGGCGGCGATCTGCTTTTGCAGGCCGTTGAGTGTCTCGTTGAGTGCCGCAGCGCGCTCGACCACCTTCTCCGGGGAGGTGCCCAGTTTCGCCGCCACCTGATTGAGCACCCGGCGGCGTTCCTGCAATTGACGGAAAGCCTCCCGCCCGGTGATGGCTTCGATGCGGCGGATGCCCGCCGCGGCGCTGCCCTCGTGGGTGATGATGAAAATGCCGATGTCGTTGGTCTCGGCTACGTGGGTGCCGCCGCACAACTCGTTGGAAAAAGTTTCTCCCGCTTCAGGGTCATCTCCCATGCGGATGTTGCGGACGATTTCGCCGTATTTTTCGCCGAAGAGTGCCGTCGCGCCGCCTTCCAGGGCTTCCTGCAAGGGGCGGTATTGCACGTCCAGTTCGTAGTTGTCGAGAATTTTGTCGTTGACGTAACGCTCGATGGCTTCGATTTGCTCGTAGGTCAGCGCCTCGGGATGGGTAAAATCGAAGCGCAGCCGGTCCGGCGCGACCAGCGACCCCGCCTGACGGGCGTGGGGGCCGAGAATTTCGTGCAGGGCGGCGTGCAGCAGATGGGTGGCGGTGTGGTTGCGCATGATGTCCTTGCGCCGACGGGCGTCCACCGCCGCCAGCACCTTGTCGCCGATTTTGGGGTGT
>Ga0256914_1004134_pt1 | contig 11073 bp, 12 predicted proteins | sample HulkmetaG_FD_191571 | JGI IMG/M metagenome (GOLD analysis project Ga0256914, IMG submission 191571) | Hydrothermal chimney microbial communities from Main Endeavour vent field at the Juan de Fuca Ridge, Pacific Ocean - Hulk | ecosystem: Environmental > Aquatic > Marine > Hydrothermal vents ...
GAACGCCGCGTGCAATATTGTAATGATCATCACCGATAATAACAGGATCAAGCATCCTTGAAGTGGAATCAAGCGGATCAACCGCGGGATAGATACCCTTTTCGGCAATACTTCTATTTAGAACCGTCGTCGCATCAAGATGTGCAAAAACAGTTGCCGGAGCAGGATCCGTCAAGTCATCCGCAGGTACATATACGGCTTGAACAGAAGTAATAGAACCTTTTTTAGTAGATGTAATTCTCTCCTGCAAAGCACCCATTTCACGAGCAAGTGTAGGCTGATAACCGACTGCGGAAGGAATTCTACCAAGAAGTGCGGACATCTCCGAACCGGACTGTGCAAATCTAAAGATATTATCAATAAACATCAATACGTCAAGACCCATCTCGTCTCTGAAATACTCAGCCATTGTAATACCCGTAAGCGCGATTCTATTTCTAGCTCCGGGAGGCTCGCTCATTTGGCCGTAACAGAGAGCAACTTTATCTAGTACGTTTGATTCTTTCATCTCCTCGTAAAGATCGTTTCCTTCCCTGGTTCTCTCACCGACACCCGCAAAAACGGAATATCCACTATGCTTGAACGCAACATTGTGAATAAGTTCCATAATAATAACGGTCTTACCGACTCCGGCACCTCCGAATAGTCCGACTTTACCGCCCTTTGCATAAGGAGCCAGAAGATCGACGACTTTTATACCGGTCTCGAAAATCTCTGATTTCGTACTTTGATCTTCAAATACCGGAGGATCTCTGTGAATCGACCAATGCTCTTTCGCTTTAACTTCTCCGGCTTCATCGATAGGATCACCGATAACGTTGAAAATTCTTCCCAAAACCTCTTCACCTACCGGCACCTTGATCGGCGTTCCGAGAGCTTTTACTTTTTGCCCTCTTACAAGCCCCTCGCTCATATCCATAGCGATCGTTCTGACACGATTGTCACCTACGATAGCGGCAACTTCGAGGATCAGCTTCTGACTCGCTCCCTCAACTTCATAATTAACTTCGATCGCTTCATTGATCTGCGGGATATAGCCCTCAAAATCAACATCGACTACAGGTCCGATAACCTGTGAAATAACACCTTCCATCTATAATGCTCCTTCTAGCTGTTTTTTTCTTATTTTAATGATTCCATACCGCTTATGATCTCGATAAGCTCGGTAGTGATCGCTTCTTGTCTTGCTTTATTGTACTGAATAGTTAACTGGTCAACTCTCTCTTTTGCATTGTTTGTCGCATTATCCATAGCCTGCATTCGAGCACTATGCTCAGCCGCTAAAGAGTCGATTAATGCATAAAACATATTGTACTCGAAATATTTTCTTATCAATTCATCAAGAATCTTCTCTTCATCTTCCGCCTCTATCTCCATCATCGATTCATCGATTTTGTCAGAGACATCGATCGTGTCCACCGGCATAAGATGAACGCTTTTCATCTCTTGGGTGATCATATTCTTATAACCGTTATGAATAAGTACGATGGTATCCGTCTCACCGGCTACGAACGAATCGACCGCTTTTTGAATAACCTCTTGAGCTTTCTCATACGTCGGAGCGGCGCTAACGCCGACATATTTGTCCAAAACCTCGATACCCTGAAAATTGAAAAAATCGATCCCTTTTCTTCCTACGCATCTGAGTCGTACGTTCGCACCTTTGTTTTCATACTCCGTCTTTAATCTTTTGACCTCTTTTATCGTCTGCGCGTTGAAACCGCCGCAAAGCCCCTTATCAGCCGTAACAAAAAGTATGTCAACCGTTTTAGGATTGTCAATTTTATTGAAAAACTTGCTTGTAGATCCACCCACTTTAAATTTGTTTATCTTCTCGGAAATTTCAAAAAGCATCTCGTTCAATTTATCCGCATAAACTCTAGCTCTTTTAGCGGCTTCTTCGGCGCGTCTTAATTTCGCCGTGGAGACCAACTTCATAGCACGAGTTGTTTTTTGCGTATTTTTGACGCTTTTGATATTTCTTTTAATATCTTTTAAATTTGCCATATTCAGCCCTATTTAACTACAAAAGTTGATTTAAACTCGTCCAAAACTTTATTTAAAAGTGCTTCCGTCTCGTCATCTATCTTTTTATTAGTCGCAATATTTTTAAACAGCTCCGGATATTTAGCCTCGATAAAAGGATAAAGCTCCGCTTCGAATTTCGTAACATCGGACGCCGGTATATCGTCAAGATAGCCGTTGGCACCGGCAAAGATTATAACAACTTGTCTCTCGATAGGTACAGGAGAGTAAGGTCCTTGTTTCAAAACTTCAACCATTCTCTCACCTCTTTCGAGCTGATTTCGACTTGTCTCGTCAAGATCCGATGCAAATTGAGCAAATGCTTGAAGTTCACGATATTGTGCAAGATCGAGTCTTAAAGTTCCCGAGACTTGCTTGGTCGCTTTGATCTGAGCCGCACCACCGACACGAGAAACGGAAAGACCGACATTGATCGCCGGTCTGATACCGGAGTTAAAAAGATCGGTTTCCAAGAATATTTGACCGTCGGTAATCGAGATGACATTTGTCGGGATATATGCCGAAACGTCACCAGCTTGCGTCTCGATTATAGGAAGAGCGGTCATAGAACCGGCACCTAACGCATCACTTAATTTCGCAGCTCTTTCAAGAAGTCTTGAGTGAAGGTAAAAAACATCACCGGGATACGCTTCACGTCCCGGAGGTCTTCTAAGGATAAGGGACATCTCTCTGTATGCGATAGCATGTTTTGTAAGATCATCATAAACGATAAGAGCGTGTCTTCCGCTATCTCTAAAATACTCACCCATCGTTACACCGGCATAAGGTGCCAAAAACTGAAGTGCCGCCGATTCACTAGCCGCCGCATTTACTATGATGGTATAATCCATTGCTCCGTGCTCTTCAAGTCTTTTAACGACTTGTGCAACGGTTGACTGTTTTTGACCGATCGCTACGTAAATACATACGACGTCTTGACCTTTTTGATTGATAATAGCATCTATTGCGACTGTAGTCTTACCCGTTTGTCTATCCCCGATAATAAGTTCTCTTTGACCTCTACCGATAGGAACAAGTGCATCGATCGCCTTAATACCGGTTTGAAGCGGTTCATGAACCGATTTTCTAGCCATAATACCGGGAGCCTTCTCTTCAACGAATCTAAACTCGGTAGCTTCGATATTTCCTTTTCCGTCTATCGGCTCACCGAGTGGATTTACAACTCTTCCGACCATTTCATCCCCGACAGGAACTTTTAAAAGTCGTCCAAGTCTTTTAACACTCGCTCCCTCTTTAATCTCACCGCCTTTACCAAGAACGACAATACCCACAACCGATTCTTCGAGATTTAGAGCCATACCTCTGTCACCGCTCTCAAACTCTACCATTTCACCGGCCATAACGTTATTCAGACCGTAAACTCTCGCAATACCGTCGGCAAACTGTATAACTTTTCCCGTCTCCTCGATATCAACGTTTAGTTCGAAATTTTCTATTCTTTCCTGAATGAGACTGCTGATCTCATCAGCTTTTACTTTTGCACTCACTAACTTCTCCTTTTTAATTTATATTGCGTTTAAAATTGTCTGGGCAATCTGCTGTTTCAATCTTTGTGTGGACAATCCGATCTCAACACCTAAACTCTCGATTTCGACTTTCATTCCCGAGTATCCGCCGACTCTGTTTTTGAGTTTTATCTCCACGCCGAGTTTTTTTGAAAGAGTCTCTTCTATCTCTTTGATCTGCTGGGCTTTAACCTTTTTGTCACTGACCAAAACACCTTCGTATCTATTGTTTTTAACAGCTAGCTGATTCGCAAGATCTTTAGCCACTTCCGGCACGATATCGGCTCTATCGTTTTGTACGAGCAGTTTTACGAAATTTTCTATCTTTTTATCTACGTTTTCAAATAACGAGAGTAAAAAGGAACTCTTTTGGTCTTTTGACAATTCACTGCTTTGAATAATAGAGAGAAATTTTTTATTTTTATATGCCGGTACTATTTTATCAAGCTCGGTCAAAAGTGTTTCAAGCTCATTTTCACTCAGAGTTTTCATCAATGCTTTAACATATTTTTTCGCTACGTCACTCATCTAGGCTACCTTTTTTTTAAGGATATTTAAAAAGTCGTCGTTACTGAGCGAAATTTTATTCTCTTTGAACAGTTCGTCTATCACTTCGGAAACGACCTCTTTTGTCATTTTTTTCTCTTCGATCTCCATTCTCTCTTGAAGCGCTTTTTTTAGATAAGAGATTTCGGACTCGGTATTTTCCTCGACTTTTTTGCTAAGCATCTGCGCTTCTTTTTTCGCTACCTCGATTAAGTCTTTCGCTTTTTCTTTCGCCTCGGAAGCCTCTTTTAAAGCGTTTTCTTTCTTCTCTTTGGAACTATTGAGCATATCCTGAATAGATGTCAGCTGATTTGCTATCTCAGCCGTTCTGCCTTTAAAATAAGCTTTAATCTTATCCGCGATAAGATAATACAATATACCGGCAAAGATCAGAAAGTTGATCGTTCTTTCAACTATATCCGTACCCTCTTTCGCTTCGGCGCCGGAAGCGAAAGCTATTACCGGCAATAGAAGCAAAAGTAAATATTTTCGTTTCAACTGCACTCCTTTATGATATGTTTTTTAATTTTGACTGGATTAAGTTCTGATAATCCGGTATTTTGGATTCGATCGATTTTTTAAGATTCTCTTTTTCATCAAGAAGAGATTTGGCGAAAGCTTCATATTTCTCTTCAAGCTCTTTTTGGAGCGAATCGATTTTAGCCTGAGACTTCTCTTTTGCTTTAATAAGAGCTTCTTCACGAATCTTATGTGCTTGAGCCTTAGCCTCTAAAATCGTCTGTGAAGCTTCGCTTAGAGCTTTATCGACATCCGAACCCATCTCTTTGGCCAACGAGAGATCTTTTTTTATCGTTTCTTCTCTCTTGTCCATAAATGCTAAAAGTGGCACATAGAGCATCTTGTTCAAAATATAAATGAGTGAGAGAAACAAAACCGCAACGAAGAGTAGTAAACCGATGTTTATGTCTAACATAAGTAGCCTTTTGTAAGTTTTTTCAATGTATCGCTTTTGAAAAATTCGTAAGATTTTACCATAATAATTATAAATAAAAATTTAATCTACTGATAAAACGGATAAGAAAGCCTTAACCTGAGCATTATCACTAAACGATATAACTATTTTATTTTTACTTTTAGCGGCTTTAAAGCCGAGTTCATCCAGTTTTTTTATAGCATCCTTAAGCGATTTAAAAGTTTCATCTTTTTTTACGGATATGATCTTTTCTCTATTTTGAGATCCGCTTTTAAGATTTTTAATCAACTCTTCACACTCTCTTACACTCAGTTTCTGTCCAACGATCGTATCGGCTATCAATTTTTCCGAATCGCTATCAAGGCCTACGAGCATCTTCGCATGCCCTTGTGTAATTTTACCTTCGTTCAGTAGTGATTGCGTATATGGCGTAAGATTCAAGAGTCTAAGAGTATTTGTAATTTGAGAGCGACTTTTATGAATGATTTCACTAAGAGCCTCTTGGGTAATTTGATATTCGTCGATCAACTCTTTATAAGATTGTGCCAATTCAAGCGGCGAGAGATTCTCTCTTTGTATGTTTTCAATTAAAGCCAACTCTCTTAAATTTTCATTCTCATAATCTGCGACAACGGCTTTTATAGTATCAAAACCGGCAAGTTTGGCGGCACGAAATCGTCTCTCTCCGGCAATTATCATATAAGAGTCGTCTTTTCGAATAACGACTATGGGTTGAAGCTGACCATGTTTTTTCAAAGATCCGGAAAGCTCATCAAGCGCCTCTTCATCAAAATGTTTACGAGGCTGATAGATGTTGGGGGTGATCTCTTCAAGAGGTATCTCTTTTATAACCGTTTCGTCACTTTGAATATCTTGCCTATAAGCGTCTTCCACATCGTCCAATATCGCACTTAAACCTCTGCCCAATCTATTTTTTGACATCTTAACTTCCTTAATATCCTTGTTAACCCGCAGCCAGGATCGATTGCGCCAGATCTTGATATGCCATCGAGCCGCTAGATTTTACATCGTAAAGAAGTATGGGTTTTCCGAAACTAGGGGATTCGGCCAATTTCACGTTTCTCGGTATTACGATATACTCCTCCTCATGCGCTTCACTCGTAAAGAGTTTACTGCTAAAGTGCTGCTCAAGATCATAGAGGACATTTTTGGAGAGATTATTTTGCGAGCTGTACATCGTAGGTAAAAAACCTTTGATTTTAAGTTTCGGATTTATAGTCTTTTTGATCAATTTTATAGTATTTAGAAGTTGCGCCACGCCTTCAAGGGCATAAAATTCGCACTGAATCGGTATGATAACGGATGTAGCGGCGCTAAGAGCGTTTATGGTGATAGGACCCAATGCCGGAGGAGAATCGATAATGATATAATCGTATCGGTGTTTTATCTCGTCGAGTCTGTTCTTCAATACCAGCTCTTTATGCTTAATACCGCTGTCGTAAAAATCCTTTTCCAAACCCACCAAGCCGATATTTGCCGGTACGAGATCGAGCATATCGATGGAAGTTTTTAAAATGGTCTGCGATATCTTTTTTCGACCGATTAGTACATGATATATATTGAACTCGTAATCACTTCTTGCAAATCCAAGCCCTGTTGTCGCATTTGCCTGAGGATCAATATCGATAAGAAGTACTCTCTTTTCGGCAACAGCAAGTGAAGCGGCAAGATTCACCGCCGTTGTCGTTTTGCCAACGCCGCCCTTTTGATTTGCTATTGCTATTATCTCACTCATCTTAAACTATATATCCTTTTATCGTTTAGTATGATCGATCCATCTTTTTGCAATGAAGCACCCTCCAAAGAGAGCTTTTTTCGCACAGATTTATCGTAATAACTATACTTTGTAGATTGGAAAAATTCTACCTTATATTTTCTAAATATATCCTTCCAAAAAATATCTTCTTTTAATTTTAAAAAATAGCTTTTAAGTAAAATATCTTTATCTGTTTTTATATCAAGTACGGCATAGTTTTGGGGTGCACTTTTAAGATTAAGACCTATTGAGCATATTATAATATTATCTTTCAAAACCGATGTAATCGTACCACCTGCTTTTTTATCACCAATATAAAAATCGTTCGGCCATTTAAGCCAAACTTTTGAACCAAAGTTATTTAACAACTCTTTTAAGATATATGAAAAATATATAGAGATAGATTGAAGTGGAAGTTCAGGATCAAGCCCATCTTTTCTAACACAAAATGATAAGAAAAGATTTCCTTCATACGAATGCCATCTGTTTCCGCGGCTTCCGATACCGCTTGATTGTCTCTTGGCGGATACGGCAAAGGGCGGTGATATCTTTCCCTTTTTGATTTGATCCGTTAAGTATAAATGGGTGGATTCTATCTCGTCAAGATAAAGTATCTCCAACTTTTAACCTTTTCCCGCGAATATAGTCCAAAACATTCATCTCTTTTTTGGAAGAGGGCTGAACTTTGAAAATCTCGATAGCTCCTTTTTCACAGCCGACAATTATACTTTGATCTTTAATTTGTAATATTTCACCGCTTTTATAATTTTCGTCGGTGCCGTTTAAAAGTATCTCTTTTAGCTTGAGTCCGCTTTTTAGATAAATTCCGGGCCAGTATATAAAAGCTTTGTATTTGGCAAAAATCTTTCGTGCATCGTCAAAACAAATTTCACCGTCGGCTTTAGTAATCTTTTTTGCATAACTGCTCTCGAAATCTCTCTGTTTTAACGCATAGATCTGATCATATTTCAAAAGTGTTTTTATACACAAATCGGCTCCTAAAACCGCAAGTTTTTCAAAAAGCTCCACACAATTATAATCTTTTATATCAAGTACGCTAAAAGAGAGCATATCGCCCGTATCCAGACCCTCGTCCATTTTCATAGCCGTAACGCCGCTAAATCTTTGCATATCCAAAATAGCGCTTTGTATCGGTGAAGCGCCTCTATATTTCGGAAGAAGGGATGCATGAAGATTTATACAAACGGTGATATCGAGAACATTTTTCGGCAAAATCTGTCCGTAAGCCGCCACAACGATAAAATCGGGCTCTTTGGATTTTATATACTCTATACTATCTTTTGATTTAAGTGTTTTTGGTTGAAAAATATCTATATCTATATCATGATCGATGCAATATTTCTTCGTATCCGAGGGCGTAAGAATCCGCTTTCTTCCTACCGGTTTGTCAGGTTGCGTTATCAAAGAGACCACATCGAATCGACTATCGTTTAAAAGCGCTTTTAGTATAGTCGTCGCATAAGAGGGCGTTCCCATAAAAACTATCTTCATCTATCCTCCCCGACAAAATGAGTTCCGCCCGTTTGAGTCGAGTTCAATAAAAAATTTCTGGCATCTATCAGATTAAATCCGCTTGTCATGAACATCTCTTTGCCTCTTTTTAGTAAAAAATCGGCGGCTTTAAGTTTCGTAGCTATTCCTCCGGTGGCAAACGAATGATTCGGATTGCACTCTATTTTCATATCCTCCTCTTTGACAAAAGATACTTTGGAATAAATTTTCGCATCGTCGTTCAATCTTGGATCACTATCGTAATATCCGTCGATATCGGATAAAATCACAAGCATATCGGCATCGAAATAGTAAGCGACATGAGCTGAGAGTTGATCGTTGTCGCCAAATACCAACTCTTCGGTCGCGGTAGTGTCGTTTTCATTGATGATGGGAACGACCTTGTGCTTTAAGAGCGTATTTATCGCACACTTTGCGTGACGGGTTCTTCTTCTTGAGTCAAAATCATCGGCGGTCAAAAGAACCTGAGCGCTCAATATTTCGTAAAGATTGAACTTTTTTTGATAAACGCTCATAAGATACGGTTGACCCACGGATGCGATGGCTTGTCGATTTGCCAATACGGATTTATCGATTTTAAGTTTTGAATACCCCGCCGCCACGGCACCCGAGGAGACTAATATCACTTCATATATCTTATGAAGATCCGCCAAAAATTCTACAAGATTGTCGATGCGATCTTTTGCAAGCCTATTTTGTTCGCTTAGTACATGAGAGCCGACTTTTACAACGATTCTTTTCATTTCGACTCTTTTTGCACCGCATCTAAAAGTGCATATTTAAGAGGATCTATATTTATCCTGGAAACAGAAGAGATCGGGGCTACAAAAAAAGGGGTCTCTTTTTGCACTTTTACACCGAACTCGCAATCTTGAACATAAAACGGCAACTCTTCATCGAAGTGATATCTATTTTCTTTGTCACCGTTTGGTAAATCGAGATATTTTAAAAAATTCTCCGTTTTCTCAATCACTTCCTCTTTGCTTAAAGCATCCGCTCTTGTAAGCGCTACGGCATAGTTTCGTTCATCAAGCTCCAATGAAAAGTTTCGCAACTCTTTTTTCAAGACATCATACTGCTCTTCAAGAGAACGATAATTCGCCGAATCTATCATAAAAAGCAAAAATTTCGTTCTCTCGATATGGCGAAGAAAATCGAGCCCGAGCCCTTTACCGTCACTCGCACCCTCTATGATTCCGGGAATATCCGCCATTACGAAAGAGCTAAAACCGTCTATGGATACGACTCCTAATTTCGGCGTCAAGGTTGTAAACTCATAGTTTGCTATCTGCGGCGTTGCGTTTGAGAGTGTGGAGATAAGAGTCGATTTGCCTACATTCGGGAAACCGACCAATCCCACATCGGCAATGAGTTTAAGCTCAAGCCGTATGCGTCTATCCTCTCCCGGAAGTCCCGGTTGCGCATATGTAGGTCTTTGGTTGGTAGAGCTTCTAAAGTGCCAATTTCCAAGACCGCCTTTTCCGCCTTCAAGAAACTTCACCTTCGTTCCGTCCTCAACAAGATCTAAAAGAATTTCACCGCTAGCGGCATCTATGACCTGAGTTCCCGGAGGCACGACAACGGTTAGAGACTCACCTTTTTTACCGTACTTTTTACGCCCCTCTCCCGGTTTTCCGTTTTTTGCTTTTAAATGATTTTTACCTCGAAACGAAGAGAGTGTATGGCTATTCTTGTCCACAAGAAAAAAGACATCTCCCCCTCTTCCGCCGTCACCGCCGTCGGGTCCGCCTTTTAAAACGAACTTTTCCTGCCTGAAAGATACGCAACCGGCACCGCCTTTTCCCGAACTGAGCGTCAGTTCCACATTGTCTATAAACACATTTTACCTTAAGTTTTTTCGCGATTATAACACAAATAGATGAGAAATGTATGAGTTACGGTTTTTGTATGGTTCGACGGTGAATTCTAATCGGCTCTGTTATGCCCGTTTGATCTTTTCGTACTGAAACAATAACATCAATAATAGCAGTAAGATTTGAATCGGATGTAGATATATTATCGTCTAAAAGGTTATTGTTACAATTTGGTATTCCTCTACCCATATATATGATAGAGACATTCATTTCATGAGTGGGAGATGTCGCATTTGGATATGTCATATTTATATTTTGGATACAGTTTTGAGTGTTATCATGACCTGAAATAGCCAAAAGCGCATACTCGGTCGCACTTCTTGCAAGCATCGCCGCTTGCTCTTTCAAGTACATGTCGGTTGTGGACTTTACGGTTGACGAAGAGAGAGAGATCATCATCGTCATTAAAAGCGAGACCGCCATCATGATAATTATCGCCGTGATAAGACTAAATCCCTTACGCATCAAAATACCGCCTTCTCTTTACAAAATCCAAACGCCGAACCTGTTTGATTACCATCACCGATACAAAGTTTTATACGAACTGTATTTCCGGATTGTAAAAACTTAAAACTTGTTACATGTTCGGCAACTAAGGATTTTTTGATATTTTTATCGGTATCGTTATATTTTTCGCCGTACCAAGGCTGATAATTATAATAAAGTGTCAAATTAAAGTCGTTTTCATCGCCTTCCGGAACGAGCGCGTATGCCGTCCAAGCCAGATAGTACTGCTCTTTTAACTCCGTTACGCCCTGCGCGGTTATATTTTCATCAAATACCAGCACATCGTTTCTTGTCGGATCTTTTTTCACACGAAGCGTATAGTTATGATCATTATTACTCCAATCCCATCCG
>Ga0256914_1004135_pt1 | contig 11073 bp, 9 predicted proteins | sample HulkmetaG_FD_191571 | JGI IMG/M metagenome (GOLD analysis project Ga0256914, IMG submission 191571) | Hydrothermal chimney microbial communities from Main Endeavour vent field at the Juan de Fuca Ridge, Pacific Ocean - Hulk | ecosystem: Environmental > Aquatic > Marine > Hydrothermal vents ...
TCGACTAAGAAACCGCGTTGGATTGCATAGCTCCAGTCAAGCCCGTCAGGGTCGACAATTTCGCCCTGCATATCCAAAGAATCAGTAGATGCGATGCCGACAAAACGACCGGGTTTGCTCTTATCAGCCGTGCTTTTGATCAGGCCTTTTAGGGCAAAACCTTTGGTTTTCATCACAACCTCCTTATTTAGTATCTCAGAGAAAAGCCCATTTCTTTTTTGAGACAAGCAAGTTTGCCTCTGCTGTCAGCAGAAAAGATTACCTTTTTTGACTACCGACGGACCCATACGCCTATGCCGATTCCAATGCCAAGCATGCCCACCCCAAAGACGACTACCGTCCACCACGGGAATGACGTCGTTTTGTTTGTGCGTTTGATAAAATCAGCCGTAAAATTCTTGTAAAAGCCTATTTTAGCCGCGCAGACATCGCGCTCGGTGGTTTGTATCGCTTTTTTTTGCTCGGCGCACCAGCGTTTATATTCGGCCAAATTCTGGGCGCATAGGTGTATTTTTGCGTCCAGCTTTGCTGCCGCGTTGAAGGGCAACAAGAAACCGTCGAAAGGGGCGGGCACGCCCTTCATTATGCGGGCCACCTTATCGAAGGAAACAGCCGCGGGTTCATTCTTTGCTAACGCGACGCTTCCCGAAAGCTGGGTTGTGGTCACAAAAAAGAAAACAACCCCAATTATCAACGGATTATAAACTAATATCTGTCGCATACGCACCTCCCACAAAAATGTACCAGACTTTTTTCTGATGTGAAATCGGCCAAAATCTCAATTCTTTAACCAATGTCTCATGCGATTTTTCCGAATCACACGATTTCAGACACTGTCTGGAATATGACACACTTTCTCCCATTAAAAATGCTCGCCAAAACGTTTTTTTGCCCAGTTAAGTCCTCGTTTTTGACCTTTTTGGGGCAAAACTTGTCCACAAAATCGCCTTTTGTAGGATTTAAGCCGCAATCCATGTTTTATCCAGAAGGCTTGTCCCCAAAATCATCAATTGGCCGGTCAATTAAGTCTTGGAGATCGCGTTCCAATTCGTCAGGATGCTTCGCGAGATCTTCAGACCGGGCAGCAGCAGATCGTGCGTTAGCCGCCACACGTTCTTCGTGCTCTTTGTTGATTTTATTCTCGCGGGCCTCTCCCTCGTCTCGTGCCCGTTCAACCGCGTTTTCGCTTTCGGTGTGTTTTTTGAGGGCCGAGGCTGCCAATCCAGCGGCTGTCCCGGCTGCGATTGCGCCTCCGATTTTGATCCCCAGCATAAGACCGATAGCCAAAATCCCGAGACCTACCAGAATATGCCACTTGTAACGTGTTACAAATTTCAGAAAAACAACCCACATGCTGCCTCCTAAACGGGACGTCTTACGGCTATAACATCACGCCGGTATGAAAGCTGGCGATATTGAATATGCCCGGTTGGTTTTGGCCGGGTGAAAGAAGGCCCGCCGCCTATCATCCCGACGATGCCGCCTTGGTTGTCGACCACGATACAGACGTGGGTAATTCGGCGCAGACTGCGGCCATAAAAGACGAGATCGCCGCATCGCGGAGGCCCGCTTATCGGCGCTGTGCTTTTGTCATGCAGGCATTGGGCGTTGCACATGACGGGGTTGTATTGGGGATAAACGGCGGTGGCCAGCCCGGAGCAATCCAGGCCGTTGTAAGGATTGTTAAATCCCTTGGAAGTGAGTTTACCGCCCCAGATATAAGGCGTCTTTTTTTCGTAAAACCGGTTGATCTGAGACCAGACATCCGGGTGGCAATCCTGCGAGCGGTTTAACAGCAGCAGGTGCAGGCCCAGTTCGTAGGCCGGGTAGCCATAATAACTAACTGCTGCCTGGGTTTTGGGGCCGTAGATGCCATCGGGGGTTACCCCCAGCAAAGTTTGGGCCTCCCGTACCAGGTGGCCCCGGTCGCCTTGTTTCAGGTATATCATCGCGTCACCTCCTTCCGGGATTATAGCATATCGCCGAGAAACGACAAAAGAGTTTAAGCATAGTTTGTTAATACCCCGAAATTTGCGCATAAACGGCCCCTTGCGCCTCGTTTACCGATCCGACTGGTAGGCTTTATCCTGTTGAAAGCCAAACGGCCAGCAAAGGGCATTTTAATTGTTTTTTTTGAAAAAAAAGCCTAAAAACAGCGAGAAAATGCACAATAGGTTTTTACAAGTTACACTACATCCATCTGCCCTTGGGCAGATGGATTAGTGTAACTAAATAAAAACCTATGTGCATCGCCCAAAAACGTCGTGTTAAAATAGAAATTTCTTTGACCGAAAACCAGCCGCCCCAGGATGCCCTCCACCCCCAAACTTTTGCGCTATTTCATGGCATAAAACCCTCTGGTTCCAATGCGGACGGCGCAAAGCATATCGCCAGTCCTCGCCATCGCGCCAGTAAGCGACATAAAGCTCGGTGGCCGTCGGCAGCTCGGCCTCCAAGGCCATCTGTAAAGGCCAGCTTATCCGCCGGACATTGATCCCAGCCACTCTAAGTCCCTCTAAAACGCCCATGACCACTCCGTCTGAGACAAGTTTCTTAGCCTCACGGCGCTCCCAGTTAAAAATTCGGGTCCCAAAAGAATATAGCTCTCTTATTGCGTTATGGGCATTTTTATGCTTTTGTGGTTCGAAAAAGACCGCCCAGTTTATCAACCAGTCCCTAAGCGTAACAAAGTCCTTGGCCTCTCTGCCGTCTAACCGCAAAAAATCAAAAAACTCAATGGCCCGCCAGATAGAATAATTTTCTATATCGAATCTCCCCATATCGGATTTATCGATTGCTTGGACAATGGGCGGGATAACCGGTGTAATTTCAGGATCTTCCTGATTCCCTATAACCTGGGACGCCAGGGGTTGAGGGGCCGACCGGACAATGTCCCAAAAGAAGGCCAGGAGGCAAGCACTGGCCTGCTCGTCTCGGATGCCGGGTATGGGTAACTCTATTATCTCAGGAGAAAGCATGTGGTGGTCGATCCATACAAAATTTTTACCATAAGCAGATGCCAGGTCGCGCATTATTGGAAATTTGAAAGAAAAATCAACGAGATAAAGCCTATCATGGGGGGTTCGTGGCAGCAATTTTTCAATGGGCGGTTCTTTTCCGTAGTCCGTTTCGATAAAACGGATTATGGTATCGGACGGCACGAGGCCGCGCCGGAATGCCTCATCTATTTTAAGTCCAATGGCAGCAGCCGCGCACCAGCCGTCCTGGTCGTTATGATGGACAATTTGAAAGGTCGCCCGCATCTTTTCCTCCGCAAAAAGCTGGACACAGAATAATAATCTATGGCTTTTTTGTCAACTTTTCAGTAAACAAGCCCGCACGAGACATTAAGCAAGCAGCGACAATTTCGTTGCCCCTTTTGTTGTCTGAATAGTAACGTCCAGCACAACGGCTATCGAATCGGTCCCGTCGTCACTAATCTCAAAGCGATCAACCGATACAACCCGGTCGTCCGCCTCCAGCCAGGTACGAATTATGCCCGATAAATCGGCAACGGCCACGTCTACAGACCGTCCGCCTATTCCTTCGAGGGGTATGCCAAAAGTAGGGGACGACGCGTCGGTATAAATGACGGTACTTGTCAATACCTTAAACCACTGGGTGAAGGTTTCGGCAGCATCTTCTGTCAACGACAGATCAAAGCCATCTTTTGTTTCGACGACAGCAATATCCAGATCGCCCGTCTCGTTTTCAACAAGCCGAAAATCTTTATTGGGCTTTTGATAAACCCAGGCCGCGTTTCCCATTGTTGGCAATTTGGGACCGCTGGTGGCTGGTATTTTTAACTTGTCCCCACGCCAAACCGTCCCTGGGATGCGAGAGGGCGACAAATAAGGCGGGCGCAGGTTGTTGATATTTATAATCCGTTGAACTACTGTCGCGTCAAGGGCCTTCGGCCCCAATATTCGCATTAAAACCTCTTCAAAGGTGCCGTCGGATGGCAATACGCTTTCTTCTGAAACCCTTACACCTGGATTGGTATTGGCAAGGGCGTTCAAATAAGCCTGAATTGCCGCAAACGTTGTCCTCGCGCCTACTTTCAGGGTCTCCACCGTTGCGTCTTGAAGGCCAGCAACAGCAGTTTTTTTACCCATCTCGGCGTGTAGTGTATCAATCTCGGCCAGGGCTTTGGCTATGCTCCCCTTAGCCATCGGGTCTTTTTTATGTGAATCCGACCTGACCGCTCGTGTCGAGAGGGTAAATTGGGTAAACATCCCTTTGTTAAACAGGTTTCCCCAGAAACCCTCTACTGAGCCAAATTTCTTAAAATTCAATAGTTTATTGACCAGGGAATTGGCAGACAAGACGATTCCGTTAAGACTTTGTGAGACACCAGCAACCGCGCCAGTCAAAGCATCGTCGGCCTCGTCAAGGACGGAAGTACAAGTATCCATTAAATCGGTGACAAAACCTAAAAAATCAGATGCCATATTCAGAATTTTTGCGACTTGTTTGATGTAACCCTTGGCTATTTCGGCATATTTGCCGATAGTGTTTTTTAATTTTTGTAATGCCGGCGTCTTCCACTCGGGCGCCGTCAATTCAATAATTTTGCTGGTAGCGTCAACACCTACCGCCAGAATCCGAAAAGTAATATTCCAGTTGGCGGCGGCGGACCGGTTGGGGCCTCCAAATTTCAAAGAAAACTGAACAATCTCGACCATATAACCCTTGCCCGTGAACAGGTCTAAAAGATAATGCGGACCGGGGGGCATATTTCCGTCTCGCAGTTGTTCAAAAGTTTTGCTCAGCAAACGTGTCGCGAGGGGCGGCTCTTCTCCCTTATCAGCTCTCCAGCTTGATAAATCATTTTTGATGCCATAGAAAACAATCCCCTGCAGCGCGATAGTCCCGTACCTGACTGCGGCCTGTTCGATTACCGTATTGCCCCAGGTGGGGGTAATCTTTTGTGGAATGGCCAGGTCAAAACTTACCTGAGACGCTGGGGGCAAAAAATATGGCGGTGCCGGGTCCTTATCGTCGGCCTTACTCCGGTCGATAGAAGGCACGGGCGTGCCAGCGAGGATATACTGGATCGCTGCCCGCGTTAAAACGTTATTATCGTGCTCTGATGTATTGGCGAGGACGCCTTCTAATCCCATTGCCTGTCGTACTTTATCACCAAAGCCCAAAATAACCTCCTTATGCCGAGCCCTTCATTGTTCCAGAGGGGACCGGCGCTCCGGTGGGGCTTTGGACCATGACGGGCGCAATGGCCGGTTTTCCCAACGAAACGTTGGGCGCGTCCAAAGCCGCACTTGTTCCGCTTATAGTTGCCATGCCGTTTGAGAGGGTTATCTTCCCGCCTGCGGCGTCCTCCAGCTTAATTTGATTCGCTTTCAAACTCAAAGAGTTGGCATCGAGTTTAACCTCGCTTGATCCAAAGGTAACACTCCCCCCGCCAAACACTATTTTTAATTTGCTGTTTTTTCCAAGGGTAACCTGCAGCATTACGTCCCCCTGAGACGCGTCGATTATGATTTTACCACTATTTTGGCGGACGATCTGCAGGTTTTTGGCAAAATGCGTGACTTCTTGGGTAGTTAAGTCGGGCTGGGCCGTTTCTGCGGGGTCTGCCTCGGTAGTTTGACGCTTTTTTTCGGGTGGGGTTTTCTCAGCGTCTTCTTTTGGCGGTTTTTCACCGGAATCAACGGTTGTTTCGGTGTCCACCATGCCCATCCCGCCGGGGACTGTCGTTTCTGTCGGTTTCATATTGGCCATCGCAACGACTTTTTCAGGGAGGGTATCCATATTCAGATGCGTATCGGATGCCAAAACCTGGTCGGGCACTTTCCACGCGATTTGTTCAAACCGGGGATAAATCCGATGTCGGCCTGGTTGGGCCGCAGGTCGGGTTTCTTGGGCGTCTGTATTGCCACCGGCACTTTGAACCGGCTGGCATCCCGCAAGGACTTGTAGGCCCAGAGAAACGCCGTTTTGCGCCGGACGTGGCAGGTAATGGCTGATATAGGGCGTCCCGTCCAATAAAAAACTTATGATGACAAAATCCCCCTTTTCTGCTTTATCAGGCGAGCTATCCTGGGCCGGATCCCAGTCTGTCTCCTGCGGTCTATAAATCACAGCCGATTCCTCGCTTGAACCGGCCCGTGACGGAACCAGGCATTTTTCAATAATTGGATAGCCCGGCAGATCTAATACGTAACAATCAACCAAAAGCCCGCCCCATGGCTGCCAGTTGCTTGCACAGACGCGCTTTACCAGCCCCACGTGGGATGCATACCCGGCAAACATGTTTGTATCAATGGCCGTCCGCATTATTTTCCCCCCGCTCGATAATCGTCAATTGTCACTTTGTTGTCGTAATCCATTGGTTGGCAAAATCTTAGACCGATATGCCATTCCAATGTGCGTAGCCCCGTCTCAGGATCTACGGCAAAAGTCAGGCTTTTCTCAGAAACCTCGCCGATATAATAATCGGTTTCGGCATCGTATCCTGACTGCATGCCGCGCGGGTTGGGTATCTTTGCCTCTTTGTTTGTAAAGCGTACGGAAAAGGGGAGTTGAATAAAAGCAAAATCACCAATCTTGAAGTCCGTGACTGGCGGAGATACGCCGTTGCCGGCCACCTGCACGTCCAAGCTATCTGCAAGGGCCGCAACCCTTTGAAAATAAATCTCATTCCAATGAGTAAGCCAGTCCATTAACTTTTCTTTCATAACGTAATAAGGCGTATAAGGCTCCTGCCGGATAAGCCCGTGAACATGCAAATCGTCCAGTCTGATAATGGGCCGCTTGATATTCGCAAACAGGATGGCGTAGGTGTTCAAAGCCGGAGATATAGAATCTGATACGTAGTAAGTTGCCCGGTTATGAGACGCGCGGGTCCATCCAATCTGGTGATACCAGCTTGGTGAAATCGTGCCGACAATGGGGACCATTTCCTCGACCATGCCGGGGACGGGCCGCAGCACCCATTTTAGTGGCTGGTTTTCTTTATCGCCGTAAGTGTAGACAACCTCTATCCATCCCTCTGGCGCAAAAAGCCGCATAAAAGAAGAAATCGTCTGGACGCCCGTAAGCGCGTTAGATATAAAACGAAAAACGCTGCCCTGGATCATCTTGCGTAGGCCTTCGCCGCCCCAGTAGTCCCAGTCGATCAGCGACAGAATATCAGAAAATGTCTCAGGCGTAATATAAGCGCCTTCCAGTATCATTTGCATAAACTCGCGCAGTGATTTGGCGATATCACCTTGTGCCATTTTCAGGGTTTTCTCTCGAATTTTTTCCCATTTTTGGATATCGATAATCAGGGGCATTGTTTTTAACGTCGGCGGGGGGGCTGTTGGTTCTGTTCTTAACGAAACCCCAAAATCCTTTTTTGAATAGCGTTCTTGTGCACCCTCCAAGATACTGTTAATAACAAACAGGAGCTTAGATCTGAAATCCCAATTGTTTGTTACTGCCGGGATATTTAGGGGGGGCATCTGTCCCGCGGGATCAACATCAAATAGGTGGCTGTTTATATCAAAGAATACGGGACGGGTTGTCATTTCGAAGGGCCATTGGGCAGGCAGGATTGCGGTGCTGGTATAGACGTTTGTTTGACAACGGGAAAGGCCGCCGTCGGCTTTCCACGCGGTCTCGTCTTCGGCTGAGACATTGCCGTGTTCTGCAGTTGAGGTGGTTGATAAGGGAAAATAGGACAAGGCGGTTATTTCGAATAAATGATCTATATCTCGTGCACAAAGCTTGATGTCGGGTTGATAGTTTGTGTTTTGGGTTAATCCTTTCCAGACGCCCTGTTTTTGAAGGTAATCAAGCAGCCGGGCCAGTTCTATTTCGTAAGGAACGGCTTCACCGTCTGGCAAGCTGATATCGTCGGGGACCAGCAAAAGAATGATGATGGCGTTTTGGAATCCTTCTATACATTGTGGAAGAGAGGCGACGGCCTCGCTTTGTCGGGTTAAGTTGTTTCCTGTCAGGTTGTCTTCGTTGTACGGTATAAAGCGTAGCACGCGAGAGGGGCTCAGGCCCTTAATGATATCGCTTCGCGGGTCTCCGTCTCCGCCGTCACTAAAACCTAAACCGGCAATAGCATAGTGAAACCACGGGAGTTTTGGTAGTTTAGAATAATTGATTTTGCCTCTGCTAAAAGCCTCGTCATACTCTGCGATTGGATAGATATGGACTACAACGCGGGCAAGGGGGGGCGATCCTTGTTCTAAAAAGCCGGAGAAATCGGGCGAATTTGGATCATCAAAAAAGTTTGCCAGGTTAAACTGTTTGAAAAAAACCTGATAATCGGTGGGTTTGGGGGATTGGGCGGGGGCCGATTGTTCTTTTGTGCGGGTAAAAGCAAAAAAGACGCCGGTATTGCGCAGTTTATTGCCCCATCCTTGTGCCCGGATGGTTATTTGAATAATTGTCTCGCCGCCCTGTCCTGTCGATGCATTAACAGATATAGTCTGCACAAAGCCGTAAAAACTTATGCTGCCGTTGATTTTAAGTCGGATGATATCGTCGTCCCGAGCCGTATTGACCAGTAGTTGCATTACTGAGGATTTATAGCCGGCTTTAATGGTAACAGATAGGGTATCGGACTGGAGATTCTGGTCAAGTGAAAGCGATGTGATCCAGTCGGTGATTTTGATCCATTTTTTGCCTTCCAACCACGGCCATATTTCGAGACAAAGGGTATCTTGCCCGACGCTAAAATCACTTACAAGTTTGCTCATTCATTAACTCCCGTGCCATAATCAGGTGTCGAAACCCCGTGTTCGTTTATTACTTTATCGACGTTTTGACTGATTTTCTGAAAACGGCTGAGCAGGATCTTCAAAGATTCATCCATCAATTTCAAAGATTTTCGGAGGGTAACTGCCGTTGTCAATAGTCGTTCTTGTTCGGCTGTCCCCTTTAACATGCGGATTCCGGGGGTATATTCGGCGCGTTCAAAGGCTTCGGCAAAGCCCATCTGCCCGGTTTCTTCTTCAGTTGGGGTTTCAAAGTCTGTTGCGCGGGTGCCTTTTCGGGCGAGTTGAAGGGCGACCTGGGGTGAAACGCCGGCCTGCATCCAAAATGCGGCGCTTGTCAGCTTGTTATCGCCGAACATCTGATGGGCTGCACGAGACAAGAATTGGATGTTTTCGCCAGGATGGGCAGCGAGGCGTTGGGCCAGACCGACGGCACCTTCAAGGGTCCCGCCTCCTTGTGCCAGCAATTGTTGCATCATAATTGCCTGGGTCGCTTCGCCGGGCATAAACATGCCGACGAGGTTTTGAAGACGGCCCTGGGCCGATTGAGTAAGACCGCTGACGGCAGATGGAATAGCCTCTTGGCGTACGCCCTCGGTTCTGAGGCCTTGAATAACGCCGGCCAGTTCTTGAACGCGGGGTGCCCCGCCCTGTTTGGCGATATTCATCAATGCGCCGGTCATAGTCTGCAGTTGTTCGGCCAGGCGTCCGCCTGTAACGCCCTGGGTCTCTAAGACGGCTGCCAGTCTTTCAAAATCTCGGTGGCCGACGACGCCAGCTCCGGGGGCTGCCAGGCGCATCATAGAAGGCATGGCTTGTAGCAGCCATGGGTTGAGGGTGCTTAAAGCGAAAAGGGATCTTTCGTTGTCGATGCCTTGTACTTGTCGCAGTCCGATGGCGGCGGTATTGCTTTGCAGAATTTGAGATGCCTGGGTGGGGCCGACGCCAAACTTAGCAGCGCCTTTCCATATAAAGTCCAGGTTTGAGTATTCTGTCGATATTTCCAAGATGGCGCGGGTAGCTGCCAAACCCTGGCGTCTCTTAAAAGCCTCTTCCATGCCGGCCAGTTGTGCTTTTGCGCCAGATGCGGCAGCGCGGGCAACGCCCACCTTGTAGCTTTCGATAGCATGCCCAACAATGGGCAACAGCTCCCAGGTTTTGTAATCGGCTGTTTGTTTTTGGAGGGCGAGTTCAATATCTTTTGTCGCCTTTTCGGTAAACGATTTTGAATAAATAGCTGTGTATTTGTAGACGGCCTCGGCTGTCGATTTTTGGACGCGTTGTGCGATGCCGATTTGTAACGCCTTATAAGCAGTATAACCTGCGACGGCTATCCCGGCTGATGTCAGTGCTCCGGCAGCGAGTCCGCCCATTCCCATGCCTTCTTCACCGGCGGCAAGTGCCTCTGCGTCTCCTGCGCTTTCGGTGGCTCCCATGGCGGCGTCTTTTACACGCCGCGACATAAGCCGACTACTCACAAAGTGACCGGCTCGGCCTGCGAGGTATTGGACGGCGGTCATGGGGTTGCCCATCAAAAGGGCCTGCATCATTTGGCTTAGATGGGATACCTGGCCCTGCATGGTTCTCAATTGGGGGTTTTCGTCTTCTCTACCGGGGCGGCGTTGTTGGCGTGAGTTTTGTTCGACGAGTTGTTGGACCGCGTTTGTCAATGCCGACATCGCGTTCATTTGCTCGCTAAACTGTTCTTGCATTGATTCGACGGCGGCTGAGACAATACTGAAATTGCGGGCCGTTCTGCTTAACTCGCTTGCGATATCCTTATAGGTGCTGCCCTTCTTTGCCATAATATCCCCGGTTAAAGTTTAGCATATTTTGGGGCGGGTTGTAAGTGTAAAAAACTTGACGGATTATAACAGTGGGGTTATAACGATTATACCTTGTTAAACGCTGGAGGTATTATGCGTAGGCTCTTAACCCCTTTTATGACAATTGGTTTTTTTTTGACGGCGATAGTTCTTACTCCGTTTCTTTGGGGCTGGGATGAGGAAGATTGAAATTCTGGTCGTCCTGCTGGCCGTCGCATTAGCGTGGGGCCTTATCTTTGTGTTCGATAAGGCTATGGCGACGTTTGCGGCTATTTGGACGGCTTATCGTTATTAAGCCAGGCGAGATAATGGGTGGCCTCTTGATGAAGGAGGTCGGCCACGTCTTCGGGCAATAAAATAGCGAGGGTGGTGGGCAGGTCTAAAACAAGGGGAAGCCAGTTTGCAAGGACAGCGGCGGTCATGGGGGTGATGTCTATACTGGCCTCGCGTTCGTTCGGGGTGATAAGCATAAGGCGTTTGAATTCAGGGTCGTAATAAAGGGTTTCAATCCC
>Ga0256914_1004136_pt1 | contig 11071 bp, 10 predicted proteins | sample HulkmetaG_FD_191571 | JGI IMG/M metagenome (GOLD analysis project Ga0256914, IMG submission 191571) | Hydrothermal chimney microbial communities from Main Endeavour vent field at the Juan de Fuca Ridge, Pacific Ocean - Hulk | ecosystem: Environmental > Aquatic > Marine > Hydrothermal vents ...
TACATAAAGCGCACACATACTGGAAAGGAAAGGTAAGGAAAAGGTTGCTCCTCTGGCAAAATAGAACACCAACCTCAGCCAAGGAGGAGCAACCCATGAGTACCCCAAGCCTACCGCAACTGCGAACCCATTTGCAAGGGGAGACGGACACGCCGCTGTTGGGATGGGAGCCGTATTTCTTCCAGGCGGCCTGCCGCCAGGCGCAACAGGCCGCGCAAGCGTGGTTGGAGGGGCTCGATAGGTGGCTTGTGGCGCATAAACCGGCGGGCTGGCGGGGTGGAAACCTTAGGTCATATCGAAAGCCTGGTGGGCGCGGTGGTGGCGCATCGGATGAAGGGGAAACGTCGGCACGGGTCGTTGCCAGGCCTGCAGCATATGGGCAAGGTGCTGCAGGTGGTGCGGAACCAGGAGTTGCGTCGGTGGTGTGGCCGGCATGCCGACAAGCAAACGGCCTGCCCAACATCGGCCCGTTCCTCTCGGCGAGCCCGTCACCGACATCGTCGCGACCCCGGCGCCTGGCTCCAGGCCCATGTGCCTTTCCTGCAGGGGCCCGTCCCTACCGCCCCCTACCTCCTCCGCCTACGTCACATGATTGCACCTACTAAACTAAAATAGACCCTTTTGAGGGACCGGCTGCTTGGCGCGCGGCCCGAAAGGCTGTCGTGAGGCCTTTTGGGCTGGCCCTCGCCCTCGGCTAAGGATGGCGCGTTCCCTCACAGGCCGTTCGTGCCGCGTACCGCGTGCCCCGTCGCCCAAGAGGCCGTCCAGGCTGCCGCGCACCACCGCTCGGCCCTTGTCCGTGATGGTACAATAACAGCGGGCCGCTGCCCCGTTTTTCTTTTTGCCCCAAATCCCTTCCATGGACCGAAGCGATCATGCTCAAGAAGTTCTTGAAACTCATTTCCGGCGATCCCGTCGAGAAAGTGATCAAACAATACCGGCCTTTGGTCGATGCCATCAACGCCCTGGAGCCCGAATACGAAGCCTTGTCTGACGAACAGTTGCGGGCCAAGACCGATGAGTTCCGCCGGCGGCTGGCCAAAGGCGAGACCCTGGACGATCTCTTGCCCGAAGCCTTTGCCGCGGTGCGTGAGGCCAGCAAGCGCACCATTGGCCTGCGGCATTACGATGTGCAACTCATTGGCGGCGCGAACCTGCATCAAGGCAAAGCCGTTGAGATGAAGACCGGCGAAGGTAAGACGCTGGTCGCGACTTTGCCTTTGTACCTCAACGCGCTCACCCTCAACCCCGAGTGGGTGGCCAAGGCCAAAGCCAAGTGGGGCGATGACCCCGACCGTTGGGAGTTCCGTCCCTTGGACGGTGTGCCGGTGGGGAAAGGGGTGCACTTGGCCACGGTCAACGATTACCTGGCCCGTCGTGACGCGCGCTGGATGGCGCCTATCTATCACATGTTGGGCTTGAGCGTGGGCGTGCTGCAAATGGCCGCGCGCACCGAGCACGGCAAAAAAGCCTTTGTGGTCGATTTGGAGCGCCGCTCGCCCCAAGAGGACCAAGACCAACTCCGCATGGTGCCCCGCAAAGAGGCCTACAACGCGGACATCACCTACGGCACCAGCCAGGAGTTTGGCTTCGATTACCTGCGCGACAACATGGCCTTTCGGCCGGAAGACCAAGTCCAGCGCGGGCATCACTACGTCATTATCGACGAAGTCGACAACGTCCTCATCGATGAAGCCCGCACACCCCTCATTATCTCGGGCCCGGCCAGCGAAAACGTGGAGGAGTATTACCGCATCGCGCAAGTGGTCAAACGCCTGCGCGCGGACGAAGATGTCGACATCAACGAAAAAGACCGTTCGGTTGTGCTCACACCCGCGGGCGAGGCGAAGGTTGAAGAATGGCTGGGCGAACCCCTGCGCGACCCCAGCCGTCCCGAGGACCTCACCCCGCGGCAAGAGCAACTGTGGGGTTATCTGGAACAAGCCTTGCAGGCCCAGTTCCTCTACAAGCGCAACAAAGACTATATCGTCCAGGCCGGGAAAGTGATCATTGTGGATGAAAACACGGGCCGGCTCATGCCCGGTCGGCGTTGGTCCCATGGGTTGCATCAGGCCATCGAAGCCAAAGAAGGCGTGCAGGTGCAGCCCGAAAACATGACCTACGCGACCATCACGCTGCAGAACTTCTTCCGCATGTACGAGAAATTGGCCGGCATGAGCGGCACTGTGGTCACCGAGGCCGAAGAGTTCGGTACCATCTACAATTTGGATGTGCTCGCGCTGCCCACCAACCTGGAATATCAAGCCACCGGCCCTGATGCGCCTTATATGGCCTTGGAGGCCGTGGACGAAGAAGGTTACAAGTACACCTACTACGCGCGACGCGACGACCCAGACCGCAAGCCCGTCTTTTGGAAGCGCAAAGACTACCCCGATGTCATCTACCGCACCGAGGAAGCCAAATTCCGGGCCGTGGTGTGGGAAATTCTGCGCTTTTACATCCAAGGCCGGCCCGTTCTGGTCGGTACGACTTCTGTGGAACTGTCAGAACGCTTGGGCATGCGGTTGGCCCAAGGGCCTTTGCGCAAACTGGTGCAAATCATGCTGGTGCGCGATGCCTTCTTGCGGCAAGAGGGCCGTGAAGAAGGGCGCATGTATCCCGAATTGGCGCCCCTCTACCAGCCCTTGGAGCGCGTGCCCGAGCATGAGATCCGCAAACTGGCCCGCCAACTTGGCATCAGCCTACGGCCCGACGCGCCAGCCAATCTGGAGCGTTTGCGCGATTTGCTGTTGCCGACCCCGTCGGAGCAGGCCCGCTGGGCGTACGCCCAAGAGCGGTTGGTCGAGGCTTTGCGCAAAGGTGTCCCTCACGCGGTGCTCAACGCGCGCCGACACGCGGAAGAGGGCCAAATCATCGCTCGCGCGGGCGAATTCGGTGCGGTGACCATTGCCACCAACATGGCCGGCCGGGGCGTTGACATCAAATTGGGTGGCGAACTGCCCGAAGAGGTCATCAGCAGTGTCAACCGAGTGCTGGCCCGGGCCGGGCATCCAGACCCCTACAACCTGCGCATGGACGAGCGCTACGAAGCCCTAAGGACCGTGCCGCCCGCGGAATATGGCATTTACGAAGAAGACGTGTTGACCTTCATGGATTACATCGAAAACATGCACCGGGTGCGCGAGTTGGGCGGCTTGCACGTCATCGGTTCAGTGCGGCACGAATCGCGGCGCATTGACAACCAACTGCGAGGCCGGGCTGGTCGTCAAGGCGACCCGGGGTCGTCGCGCTTCTTCCTTTCGCTGCAAGACGAATTGGTGCGGTTGTTCGGCGGCGACCAGTTGGATGGCATCATGCGCCGCTTTCAGGTCGACGACCTTTACCCCCTCGAGCATCCCATTGTCAACCGCCTGATCGAGCAGGCCCAGACGCGCGTCGAGGGCTATAACTTTGACCGCCGCAAGCACATCTTGGAATACGACGATGTGCTCAACATCCAACGCCAAAAGATCTACGACCAGCGCAACCGCATTTTGCGCAAAGACGACCTCAGCCAAGACATGGCCCGGTTGTTGCAAGAAGAGGTGGCCGAACGCTTGCAGCGGGCCGTCGACGAGGGCCAAGACCCTTGGCAATTGCTGGCCTACCTGGAGACCATCCAACCGCCCATTGAATTGCATGGCTGGCGCTTCCCGAACTTCACCCACGCGCGCCTGCTGGAGGATCTGTTGGCCGCGGCCCGCGCCGGGCGCGAGCATCTGCGTTCCGCGCTGGAGGCGCGGGCCCAAGATGCCGTACGCTTGGAGCACGAAGTGCGGTTGCAAGCCGCGTTGGATGTAGTGACCGACATGCCGCCGCGGTTGCACGACGAAATCGAAGAGCGGCTGGACAACTTGGACATCTTCCTCGAAGGGTTGGCCTTGAGCGACGAGCGCCCCTCGCCGCGGCAAATCCAGGTGGAATTGCAAACCATCCTGCGTTTGCCCTTGGTGGTGAGTCCTGAGGTCGCACGGCAACTGCTCGACGACCCCGACGCGCTGCGCGAACCTTTGCGCCGCCAAATCGAAACCGCCCTGCACAACCTTTACGCCAAACGCCTGGAACTCAGTTTGCAGCGCATCGTGAACAGCCGCGATTTGACCATCACCGTTGATTGGACCCAAGACGCGGCCGCCATCGTCGACGACGTGGCGCAACAAGTGCGTGATTTCTTGGCCCAGCGCGCCCAGCGCATCCTCGAAGGGGTGCGTCGCGACCTGCCTGCGCTGGTGGAACGCCACTGGCCGGCCGACCCCACGGCGGCCCCGCCGTCCGAAGTGCGCGACGCCTTCCCGCCGGGGCCTTGGCTCGACCCATTGGGCCAAGCCGTGTTGCGCATCTTGAGCGAGATCGAAATCACCCGCCGCAAGGAATTTGACGCCAAGCACCAACTGCGCGAGCGTTTGGTCCGCCGCCTGAGCTTTATTCACCTGGTGGCCCAGCACTTAGACCCCGCGGACCCGGCTACCGCGGAGGCCATCCTCGTTCATTTGGACCAAGCCCGCCGGGTGTTGGAGTGGGCCGTGGGTTGGGAAGAGTTCCATCGCCTGCAAGGCACGGCCATGAACCAATTGCAAGACAAAGCCCGCGCGGGCTTGCGCCGCGCCCTGGGCGCGGAGACCTATGCCCGGTGGTCCAACACCCCTTTGGGCCAGGTGCCGCGTGAACTGTGGCCGACCATCGCCCAAGCCATGGGCCGGATGGTGCAGACCGAGAACTATCGCCTGTTGCTGCTGCACATCTTCAATACCGAATGGGCCGAATACTTGACCGAGATGGAAGCCCTGCGGACCTCCATTGGGCTGGAAGCGTATGCGCAGCGGGATCCACTGGTGCAATACAAGCGCAAGGCCTTTGAACTGTACGATCGCCTGCTCCGGCGCATTCGTTCGCGGGCCATTGACCAGATGTTCCATTATCGCACCCAGCAGGGCCGCATCCAGACCACGGGCGAGGCCAAGATCACGGGGCTGACTTTGAGCCTGCCGCAAATGCAAGCCCACGGCCCTGGGGGTGGTGTGACGCGCGCCCCCGCGGCCAAGAAAGCCGCGAGCGGCAAAGCCAAAAGCAAGGCCAAGGCCAAAGCCAAAGCCAAAGATAAAGCCGCGGGCGAACCCGCGCTGGCGGCCGCGGCCGGTGGACGCAGTCGCAAGAAGCGGCGCAAGAAGCGCAAGAAATAGTCCCGCGGGAGGGGAGGCGCGTGCCCGTCCTCGCTGTCTTCGGGCCCTTGTGGCGCGAATACCTCTTGCCTTATCAGGGGCGCCCGGCTTTGGATGTGCCCGGCGGGCCGGGCTTGTATGCCGCGGTCGGCGCGGCCTTGTGGGAGCCCGACGTGGGGCTGATCGCGCGCTTGGCGCCTGACTTCCCGCGGGCTTGGCTGGCCCGCCTGCGCGCCGCAGGGTGGGACACACAAGGCCTGCATTATGTGGACGCCGCGGTGGAAGGCCGCCGGGTGTTCGCTTACCCGCGGCGCGGGCGGGCCGACGCGCCTGCCTTGGCCCCCTTGTTCGCGCAGCGCGGCCTCACCCTGCCCCCCGATTTGCTGGATTACACCCCTCCGCCCAATGGGCTGGATTCGCGCACCCAGCCTGGGCCGTTGACCCTGCGCGCTGTCGATGTGCCCCCTTGGCTGGTCGAGGCCCGCGCGGCCGTGTTTGCACCGCACGACTTCCTAACCCACCTGCTCATCCCCGCCGAGGTTCGGCGTCGCGGCCCTCAGCACATTGTGGTCGACCCCGGCCCCGGATACATGCACCCATCGTTCCGCGAGGACTTGCGGGGCTTGCTGTTGGACACCACCGCGTTTCTGCCCGCGGAAGACGAGGCCCGGGAACTCTTCGCGGGCCTAACCGATGACCTGTGGGCCATGGCCGAAGAGTTGGCCACCTGGGGCGCGGACATCGTCGTGCTCAAACGCGGCCCCGAAGGCGCGGCGGTATACGACGCGGCCGCGCGCCGGCGTTGGTGGGTGCCGGCTTATCCCGCGCGCGTGCACGACCCCACCGGGGTAGGGGCCGCGTTCGCCGGCGGGTTCGCGGCGGGCTTTTTGCGTCACTATGACCCCCTGGAAGCGGCCTTGTACGGCAGCGTATCCGCGTCCTTCGTGTTAGAGACCACCGGCGCGCTGGCTGCGCTGGACCCCTTGAACGGCCTGCCCCAGGCCCGCTTGGAACGTTTGCGCGCCGCGGTTCGGCCGGCCTGAAAGGCCGTTTTCCCCAAGAAAAATCCCCAAACACGCGCCAAACCTGCCGTTTATCACTTCCCGATGTTGGGCCCGGCTTTTATAGTGAAAGTGAATCATAGATGCATGCGAATATCTGGTAAAATATCCTCTGAACATTGTTGTCATTTCCTGCTCTGAAAGGAGGCCCCCATGTTTGTCAAAGATCGCATGTCCCACCCCGTGATCACGGTTACGCCCGACATCTCCATCGTGGACGCGCTGGACATCATGCGCCGCGAGCGCATTCGCCGCATGCCGGTGGTTGACAAGCGCGGCCATCTGGTGGGCATTGTCACCGAGAAGGACATTTTGAACGCCTCGCCCTCGTCGGCCACCAGCCTGAGCGTGTGGGAGATCAACTACCTGATTAGCAAGATCACGGTGGGCGAGGTCATGACCAAGGATGTCATCACCGTGGACGAGGACACGTGCCTGGAAGAAGCCGCGCGCATCATGGCCGACAACAAGATCGGTGGCCTGCCGGTGATGCGCGGGGACAAAGTGGTGGGCATCATCACCGAAAGCGACTTGTTCAAGGTGTTCTTGGAACTCATGGGCGCGCGGGTGCCGGGTGTGCGCTTGACGGTGCTGGTGCCGGATGTGCCGGGTGAGTTGGCCAAGTTGGCGCAGGCCGTGGCCAGTGTGGGCGGCAATATTGTCTCGCTGAGCACGTTCGAGGGGGATGACCCCAGCAGCAAGTACATCGTGATGAAGATCCGCGATGCCGAGGCCGAAGCCTTGCGCGAGGCGGTCAAGCCGCTGGTCGAGAAGGTGGTGGATCTGCGGGTGAAACAGACGGCCTAAACGCGGGTGGGAGGCAGCGGGGCTCGGGCGGATTGTCCGAGCCCCGAGTCGCGAGGCGAGTTAGAGCGGCCGCTTTTGGGCGCGCCCTGGCCGCCGCGGGTAAGCCGCGGGGGTGGGGCGCGTTTTTTCAATCCAAACCAGCACGCGTGGGTAGGGTAATTCGGCCACGGGCTGCACGCGTCGAACCCGGCCACCCAACACTTCCAGCGCGCGCGTCGCGGCGTCGATCTCTTGGGCCGCGCGTTGCCCTTTGTAGGCAATGGCCACACCGCCCACCCGCAGCAAAGGCAGCATATATTCCAGCAGCGTGGGCAAGGGAGCCACCGCCCGCGCGACCACGCCGTCGTAGGCCTCGCGATGCGCGGGGTCTTGGCCAACCGCTTCGGCGCGTCGGGCCAGCACGGTCAAGCCGGGGGCGGGCAAGGCCGTGCGCAGGTGTTCCAAAAAGCGGGCTTTTTTCTGCGCGGCCTCAATGAGGGCAAACCGAGTGTGCGGTTGGGCCAGGTGCAGCGGCACGCCGGGAATGCCCGCACCCGAACCCACATCGGCCCACCGCGCACCAGGGAGGGGGCGTTCGTGGGCCAGCAGGGCCAACGCGTCGGCCACCAGGTGCAGCCAAATGTCACGCGGGGCGCGCCAGGCCGTCAAATTGAAGCGTTGGTTCCAGGCGTGCAGTTCGGCCACATAACGCGCAAAAGCCCGCGTGGTCGCGGGCGCGAACGCCAAGCCCCAGGCAGCGAACAAATCTTGGACCTCGCGCGGCACGGGCAGCGCCGCGGGCATGTTTCCCCCACCGCTTATGACGAAGCCACACGGCGCTTGTAGCGGTAGACAATCCGCCCCCGAGTAGGGTCGTAGGGCGAGATTTCCACCTTTACCCGATCGCCCAACAGGATACGGATATAGTGCTTCCGCATGCGGCCTGACAGATAGGCCAAGATCTCGTGGCCGTTGTCTAAGCGCACTCGGAATTGGGTATCGGGCAAGGCTTCGATGACCGTGCCTTCGACTTCGATTTTATCGCCACCCATGGGGGGCTGCCTCCTTATGCATCGATCCGCCTCAGCGGCGCCGTTGTTGTTGCATCATGCGTTTGCGCAATTTGCGCCGCAAGCGCCGGATGGCCTTCTTCTTCTTAATGCGTCGTAACTCGCTTTTCGAGATGTACCATCGCTTGCGCTTCACCGCGCTGAGAATGCCAGCCTTGGCCACCTGCTTGCGGAAGCGCTTGAGCAGTTCTTCCGGGCTTTCGTCAGGACGAGCAATCACCGTTGCAGGCAAGGTCAACCTCCTGTGAGAAGATGTGAAAAACGCGGCCAGGGCCGCCTGGCACATAGCCAACCTATTATACCGACAAATGCCCGCGCGCACCAGCCTTGGGCAAGAATTCGCCCCGCGTCGCGCCCGCGCAAGGCAGGCGCAAGGCCGCGCGCCGGCAGACAGCCGCCTTGGCCGAGGGCCTGGCCCAGGGCCGCAAGCAAAAGCGGGCCCGCAGGCCCGCCGTTCCCTCAAAATGCCGCACGCGAGCCAAACCTATTGGCCGCTCACCAGCGGATACCCGGCCTGGTACCACGCTTGAATGCCGCCTTTGAGTTCATAGACCTCGGTGAACCCCAGTTCGCGGAACATGGGCATGGCCTGGCCGCTGCGATTGCCACTGTTGCAATAGACGAAATAGACCTTGTCCTTGGGCAGTTGATCCAACTGCTGCTTGAAGTCCGGCGCGTAGAAGTCCACGTTCACCGCGCCCTGAATGTGGCCGGCCAAGAACTCTTGGGGCGTGCGAATATCGAGGATGACAAAATCCGGGTCGCCTTGGCGCTGCTGGATCAACTGATAGGCCTCGCTGGGGCCGATTTGTTGGATGCGGGTTTGCGTTTGGGTGCCGCCGCAGCCGGCCACCCAGGCCAGGGCCACCAGCGCGAGCAGCCACATCAACCCTTTGCGCTTCATGATCGCCTCCTGAACCTACCCGATATGCGGGCCGAATTTTTTGACAATGCTCTTTTTGGGTTTGAAACCGGTGAGTCGGGCTTTGGCTTCGCCCCGCACGAACAAGATCATCGTTGGCACGCCCAGTACCCGATATCGCACGGCCATTTGGGGGTCCTTGTCCACGTCGAACTCCACCACATCCACCGTGCCGGCCCAATCTTGGGCCAACTCTTCGAGCACGGGTTTGAGTTGCTTGCAGGGCGCGCACCACTCCGCGGTGAATTCCACCAGCACGGGCCGCGGGGCTTGCAGCACTTCCGCTTCAAAAGTCGCGGTGGTGACTTCCCGCAGGGGGCTCATGGGACTACCTCCGTAGAGGGGCTGACGGCTCGGCAGGCGGACAGGCTCCGCGCGGGCCGAGCGCGGCGCGCAATTGTAACATATCTCACACGCCGACGACGTGCAGCCGCGAGCCCGCGGGTGTTTTTTCGACCTCGATGCGCACCGGAAAGCGATCGCGCAGGTCGGGAATGTGCGTGATGACCAGGATGTGGGAGAATTGGGACCGCACCCGATTGATGGCCTCGACCAAGCGTTGGCGGCCGGTCTCGTCTTGACTGCCGAAGCCTTCGTCGATGACCAGCAAACGCAGCGGCGTGCCTGCGCGCTGGGCCAATACGCGCGCCAAGGCCAAGCGGATGGCAAAGTTGATGCGAAAGGCCTCGCCGCCGGAGAAGGTCTCATAAGGCCGTTCACCGTGGGCGTCGCTGACGATAATGTCCAAGGTCTCGCGCACGTCTTTGCGTTTAGGGTCTTTGTAAGCCGCTTGGGTGCGAAAGGCCAGGTGCATTTCGCCGTCGGTCAAGCGGGCCAACACTTCGTTGGCTTCGGCCTCGAGGTGGGGCAGCGCTTGTTCGATCAGCAGCGCGGGCACGCCCTTCTTGCTGCACGCCAATTCAACCTCGCGATAGTGGGCAATGCGTTGTGCCCATGCCGCGCGGCGAGCCTCCAGCGTGGCCAGCCGCTCGCGCGTTTCCGCGACAAAAGCCAACTGTTGCTGCACCGCGCCCAAGGCTTGCTGGGCGTGGCGTTCTTGCGCGGCCAGTTGGTGCCATTGGCGTTGGAGGGCCTCCAGATCGGGCAGCGCGGCCTGTAGGCGTTCGAATTCTTCCTGCGCGGCGTGCAGGTCGGCCTGGGCTTGCTGCAGGCGCGCGCGGGCCTGCTGGCGGTGGGCGTCCCAGTCGTGCAGGCGGGCCTGCAACGCGCGCTGTTGGGCTTCGGCCTGGGCGAGCCGTTGGGCTTCGGCCTCGGCCGCGGCCAAGGCCTTCAGTTCGGCTTCCAACTGCGCGTGACGCTGCGGATCGTAGCCCAGCGCTTCTTGCGCGGCGCGAATCTCATCCAAGCGCTGGCGCAAGTCGGGCGCGAAAGATTCTTGGGCCAACGTTTGGGCGATGGCTTCCAACCGGGGCGCGCCTTGGGCTTCCCAAGCGTGCCAGAGGGATCGCAGTTCGTCAGCCTGGGCTTGTTGGGCGGCCAGGGTGCGTTCTAAGCGCTGGCGCGTCGCGTGGGCGCGGCGCGCTTGCGCTTGCTCGCGCGCCAGGCGCTGGCGTTCGGCCTCCAATTCGGCCAAGCGGGCTTGATTGGCCCGATAACGCTCGGCCATGGCTTTGCCTTCGGCCTCCAACTGGGCCAGCAATTCGGCGCGGTGCGCGTCGGTCAAGGGCTGGCCGCACAAGGGGCAAGTCGCGCCCGAGGCTTGACGCAAGCGCTCGAGCCGCTCTTTGCGTTCGTGCATGGCCGCGCGCAACTCGTCGTTTTCGGCTTGCAAGCGGGCTATGGTGGCGGCCAGTTCTTGTTGGCGCGCGGCCAGCGCGTCGGGGTCGGCCTCGGGCAGGGCGTCCAACTGGGCTTGCGTTGCGGCCAAGGCTTCTTCGAGTTGGCGCAGGCGCTCGCGCGCGGCCTGCGCGTCGCGGCGCGCTTGGCGCAGACTGGCTTGCTCTTGTTCCAGCCGGGCGCGGGCCTCACGATACGCGGCTTCGACGCGGGCATACTCGGCTTGCAATTCGCCGTAGCGTCGCGCCAAGCGTTCTAACGCCTGCCACTCTTGTT
>Ga0256914_1004137_pt1 | contig 11071 bp, 9 predicted proteins | sample HulkmetaG_FD_191571 | JGI IMG/M metagenome (GOLD analysis project Ga0256914, IMG submission 191571) | Hydrothermal chimney microbial communities from Main Endeavour vent field at the Juan de Fuca Ridge, Pacific Ocean - Hulk | ecosystem: Environmental > Aquatic > Marine > Hydrothermal vents ...
ACCAAAAGATCGTTCGTCTCACATTTCACCAGCTCTACCGGAGCGTCCCTCAAACCACCCGCCATATCCATTTCGTTTTTTCCTTCTGGAAGGTAAGCAGCCGCCGAAAGGAAATAGGCAGGATCACCTCCAATAGCAACGGCAAACGGCATGGGGACATTAGCCGGCTCATATTTTTGATAGAACATCGTCCCAGCCTGCTGTCCCTTGCTCATCAAGAACGTAAGTTTATTTTTTCCAAGGATCAAACATCTGTAATTTCCCCAATTTACCCAGTCTGTGTCTAAGTCTTTCGTTATCAGTGACTGCACCGTCCCATATCTCCCCCCATCCCCGTAATGAAGATAAGGCCATGGGAACTCGAATAAGTTTATATCCTTTCCCGTTTTGATAACTTCTTTACATGGCCCCGTGTCCACCTGGTTAGGTTTGATAACATTTCCCGCCCTGGCAAGATATTCATAAAGGAAGTCATCGTAACTCGTATCAGGATGAAGATCCAAAGCAATATTATACCTTCGCCACATTTGTTCTTGGGGCCCTGCAAAGAGGCCTGAGGCAAGATGTCCCTCCTCATATCCCGTAATGTTGTTAAACAATACAGCCGGACCGCCTGTTATCGCACTCATGGATGCGATAGCCGAAGCCTCCAAGTTCCAATGAACTTCCCGGTCAATCTCTTTCAGCTCTCCATAATCTTTCAGCTTTTGGATGAAATCCCTTAAATCCATTTTCGCCATTATTTGTTCCCTCCCCTTTTGATTAATTAAAGCCACAGGCCGCTTCAATCATATCGGCAGCCTTGTTGATAACCTTTGAGGCTTCACTGTCAGGAAACTTCTCAACGAATGGCTCTCCTGTATCCAAACATACAGCAACATCCCTGCTCATGGGGATTTTTCCGATAAACGGTATGTTCATTTCTTTTGAAAGTTTTTCACCACCTCCTTCTTGCATCAGATTAATGGGTTGGCCGCATTTCGGACATTTAAGTTCACTCATATTCTCAATAATCCCAATTACCGGAACATTCGCCTTCTGCGAAATGAGAACGGCCCTCTTTGCCACATTCTGCGAAACTTCCGAAGGCACCGTAAACACGATTGAACCACTCATTTCAGGAATCAATTTAATGACATTAACGGTTTCACTGCTCGTTCCGGCAGGAATATCGATTATGAGATAATCTCTTTCCCCATACTCGGTATACCCCAGAAATTCTTCCGTAGCATTGCGTTTCAGATCATGAAACCAGGTAAGCACCTCGTCTTCTCCGAGGATCAACCCCATCGAAACGACCTGGATGCCTCTGGGCCCAACCGCTGGGATAAGTCCCCCTTCTTCCTTCACCCGAAGGCCGCCCCCCTCCATGCCAAGCATAATAGGAATAGCCGGGCAATCAAAATTCTGATCAAGGACCGTTACTTTTCTCCCTCTCATGGCCAGAGCATAAGCAATACTGGCCGCTCCCATCGATTTTCCAACTCCACCCTTCCCTCCAAGAATCAATATCTTATGTTTAATCTTCGCCATGGCTTCTCTTGCCCTCGCATAAACTCCTCTCTTTTTGAAAGCCTCTTTTTGCGGGGCAGTACAATCAAAGTATTTTTCACAATCCTCACACTTGAAATCGCAACCCATATCAATATTTATTTTCTTGATTTCTCTATCTCTCATTGACGCCTCCTTTTATCCATTCCATTTTGGGGTACCCTGCCTACTTTTTATTACCTGACACTTTTGAATCAATAGTTTTGGCTATTTCCATAACGATCTTCGATGCGGGATTATCGGGATATTTATACACATAAGGAATTCCGGAATCACACGCCTCGCTCAGTTCAGGATGCAAGGGAATCCTTCCCAGAAAGGGTACGCCCGTATCTTTTGCAAGCTTCTCTCCCCCTCCGGAAAGCATAACATCGAACTCCTCTCCACAACTCGGGCAAATATACCCACTCATATTTTCGATAATTCCCAAAACGTTCGCTCCCGCTTTCTTAGCCAAAAGGGTCGCCTTCCTCGCCGCGAGCTGAGAAACCCTGGGAGGGACCGTAACGACGACGACGCCATCAAGATCCGGAATGTATTGCAGCAAATTCACAGAGTCTGAACTGGTACCCGGAGGCAGATCAATTACCAAATAATCCAATTCCCCATAATCGACATGCGCAAGAAATTCTTCTGTTGTTCCTCTCCTCATTTCATGAAACATGGTAATAACTTCATCCCCTTCCTGGACAAAACCCATCGATATTACGCCGATCCCATTGATTGCCTTAACGGGAATAATCCCTTTGGGCCCTATTTTTAATTTCTTATCCATTACGCCAAACATCTTGGGTATTGACGCCCCGTCAAGGTCCTGATCCAATATGCTGACCTTGTATCCCATCATGGATAGGGCCATGGTAAGATTTGTAGATAATGTAGATTTTCCCGTTCCTCCTTTTCCTCCGACAACAGCTACTTTATGTTTTATTTTCGCCATCGTTTTTTTGGCCAGCGACATGCGGCGCCGATTGTATATTTTCCACTTTTCAGGATTGTCACAGTCAAAAAACTTCTCGCAAGACTCACATTTAAAATCGCATTCAAAATCCACATTCAGTTTTAAAACTTCTTTCCCGTCCATCTTTTGCTCATCCATTTGCTCCTCCTTACCTTGTTTTTTAAAACAGTGATTCCGACAAAAACCCAGAACACATTGTTCTTTCACACAACACTCTCTCACCCCTTTGCCTACCGTTCACACACATACTTTACACCTTTCTTTCATATACTTTTTTAAACCCTCCCACCGTGATACCAGCCTTTTACTTAAAGGCACCATCGATAATCCTTAGCACCATTTCCCTAACTCCTCTCGGAACATCAATCTTCTCGAACCTTTCTCCACCTCCAACTGGTTTCGTGGCGTCAATTCCCATTTTGGATGTCTTTGCAACCAGGGTAGAAAAAAAATCGTCTGAAACGCTAAGCTCCGCAGCGGATGGATCAATCATCAAACCATCCATATTTTTCTTTACCAAAAGGTCCCTATCCGCCTGAAAACGCGTCGAAATAGCCCATAAAATATCACCGTAATCATAAGGATCCACATCATCGTCCACGACAATAACCGTTTTGATGAACGGATTAGATAACAATTTTTCCATGATAAGGGACACTTCCCCATCCGAAGGATTTCTGACCTGAACAACAGCCATTAATCCGATATTTAGCATGTGAACCTTCCGGACGCAGGAATGAGCTTTCTGCAGTTCCTTCAGGTTGTCTATTTCCCAGCTATAATCTAGAAGCACGTCTTCCTCACCCGCAAAGGGCACAAGACCCTGATAGATAGGCTTTTCCCTATGCATTAGGGCCCCAATTTCAATCACCGGGTTATTGTATGTCAGGTAACACCCCGTCGATTCGCCAAACGGCCCCTCCTTTTCCCTTCTTCCCGGAACAATATGCCCTTCCAAAACAAATTCCGCAGAAGCCGGAACCTCCAGATCTACTTGGCTGCACTTCACAAGTTCAACAGGCTCTCCATAAAACCCACCCGCGATCGATAGTTTGTCCACACCTGTAGGGGCAAAGATGACAGCCGAAAAAAGTATCAACGGATCCACACCCACCGCAATCGCCACCTCTAAAGAAGTACCTTTCTTCTCGGCTTTCGCAAGGAATTGCGAAAGGGGAGGACTGGCTAAAAAGATCCCCAGCTTATCTTTGCCTTTCACCTGGATACGATGCAACCCCATTCCCCGCAGTCCTGTTTCAGGGTCTTTTGCCAAAGTCACAGCGCAGGTGAAATAAGGTCCGGCATCCCGCTCATGGTGAGTCAATACAGGTATGGTTTGAAGGATATCCACGTTACCATGAATCTTCACTTCGTTTACCGGTCCATTTTCAACGAGCTTAGGTTCTACCGGATTTTTCCGAGCGTTGTATATTTTTTCCGCCATCTCTTCCTCTCGGGTCTCCATGGCGATGGCCAACCGTCTTTTTGAACCAAACAGATTACCCACTACAGGAACTTGGTATCCTTTCACTTTATCAAACTGGATTGCCACGTCCCTTTTGCTCCCGATGTGTTTTATAACGGCCGGAATCTCAAAGCGTGGTGAAAGAGGATAATCGACATGGACCAGTTCATCTTTCTCTTCCAATCGGGCAAGGAACGACCTTAGATCATGTGACATTTGCCTTTCCCCTTTCCAACAGGCTTACATCATTTGTACCCCGTTCCCTCGGACCAATCCGCTTAAAAATCAATCGGTCTTCTTCAAAATAAGATTCCACACGGCCTTCATCCTCAAGGGCTTCCAGGACTCCCAAGACATCCATCACCTTCAGGAACAACGGTACTTTCTTCAGCTTTGAATCTATTTCTCGGGCAATGCCTGCAGGGTGCATTTCTCTGGCACCCATAACCTCGAGAACCTTTTTTTTAAGTGCTTTGAAATACGAAAGACAGTGGTCAACCACTCCCACCACGTCGCGAAAAGGCTTTCCATGACCTGGGAAAACCATTTTTAACTGAAGTTTTTTCATATCTTCCATAGAACTCAAAAAACGTCTCCAAACCTCTTTTCTTTTTTCTGATCCCCAGGCAGGCTCAAATACCGGATTGGGAATCCTCACGGATAAAAGATGATCCCCCGTAAAGAGGATGCGATTCACCTGATCATAGAGACAGATATGTCCTGCACTGTGCCCCGGGCAATGAAGGATCTTGAATAACGCCTTCCCCACAGGGATAATATCCCCATCCTCAACGGTTTCACATATATGCAGTGGTAACTGGTCAGCATAGTTTGAAAAATAACTCATGGCAGCACACGTTTCTTTGATCTCCTCCTCATCCATTCCGTTTTTCCACATGAATTCTTTCAGCTGCCGGAAAAAGCCCTTTTTGAAAGCGCGACTACCTGAAATTTTATGCAAGTCATCTTCATGGACATAGACTTTCGCCCCGGAGGCTTCCGAAAGCCTTTTCGCAAAACCATAATGATCTACATGTCCATGCGTAATAATTATCCTCTCAAGACGGGACAAATCACAACCAAGACCATTCAATGCCTCATGAAAAATGTGCCAAGTTCCTGGCGCTGAGCAGCCTGTATCTACCAACACTAAGACGTCCCCGTTTTGTACCACATATACATTACTAAAAAGTTTCCCATCTCCCCACCCCATCAAAACTTCAACTTGGCAAACCCTGTAATCATCTCCAATCCAATAGGACCTCATATTGTATTCTCAGAAGAGATCATCGTCTTCATCGTTCCCAGGGGGCAATTTCCCGTTTTTCTTGAGATACTGCTGGATAAGTTGTCTTTCCCTCGACGTAAACATCATATCTTCTTCATAATCAAAAAGATAAACCGATCCTTCCCTTTCCTTTAATTCCCTTAACAGGGAGTTTCTCAGATTATCGGTCCCTGTTATTTGATAAAGATTTTCTTTCCCCTCCCATAACCTGTAAACTCCCTCCGTTTCCGGAACCAATTTTAAATTTTCCTCTGAAAGCAGTAACAAATCCTTATTGGATGTGGGGGGGAAAACCGCTGGTTGGATTCCTTTTCTGATTTTAGATTTGTTTTTCCCAGGTTTTTTATCTTTCAGGGCACCTGTTGGACATACCTCTACACATGCAAGACAAAATCTACATCCCGACTCTTTCAGGGTAGGAGCTACAGTACCGACGATAACATTTCCCTCCTGGACGACAAACCCGATGGCATTTCCCCCTGCAACTTCCCTGCAAGCGACGACACACCGCAGACAACCCACACACAGGTTGTAATCCCTCAAAAAAAGTGGGTTATCGTCCACAACAATGGTATCCTTGTAGCTATAAGGAATACTTTCACCAAACCCAACAAACAAGGCTATGCTTTGGAACTCGCAATTTCCGAATTTCCAACAACATCTCGCCTCTTCGGGAACATTCATAGAACATATTTTTCTGTCACATCCTTCAGACAAATCACAGGTCATACAGACATGGGGGTGGGTTTTAAGCATTTCCTCCAAATAATCTTTCCTTCTCTGGCGAATTGGAGATGTGTTTGTATAGATAACCATCCCTTCCTCAGCTAAGGTGGAACAGGCATGGACAAATTCTTTCTTCCCTTTAATCTCCACCAGGCAGAGGTGACAACCCTCATACTCAATGTCAGCCACCCCCCTTATCTCTTCTTCGCCTCTATAAACAACCCCATCCGATCTCAACGATTTTGGAGAATTCAAGCCCGGGTGAAAACACAAATGAGGGATGTATATCCCATTCTGCAACGCCACCTCTAAAATAGTTTTTTTTCCCTCAAAAGAGATTTCAATATTGTCTATACTTACAGTTACCATTTTTTATTCATTTTTTCTTAAGGGATTTCTGATAAAGCACTCTGGCAAACAATGCCGCGCCAAGGGCACCGGCTATTTGATAGTCAATGTCCGTTTTTAGCGACTTAACCCCCAGAAACCGTTCCAGCCTTTCGACTACTCCTCTGTTTTTCGCTATCCCTCCGGTAATCACGAAATCCTTTTCTACCCCAACCTCTTTTACCTGCGCGGCGACGCGCTCTGCCATCGCAGAGGTATAAGCAGCCAAAATAACATTCACCGGAACATTTTCATAAAGCATTCCCATCACTTCTGTTTTCGCAAATAGGACACATACATTGGAAATAGCAGGTGGATCCTCATCAACCTGCAGCGACAAATCACCAATCTCAGTAATGGGAATCCTCAGTAGATCCGCAATAACCTCCATCCCGCGCCCGGTTCCTGCCGCACATTTTTCATTCATTGAAAAACTTATTACTTTACCCCGTTCATCACATCGGATAACCTTTAGATCCTGACCGCCCATGTCCATAACTGTCCGGACCGTTGGCCCATACATAAAATTAGCGCCACGGGCATGACAGGCAATTTCCGTGACTGCCCTATTCGCAAAAGGCACCCTTAATCTCCCATATCCCGTCCCAACAATATAATGTATATCCTCCAACTTAAGACCGGTGCCCTCTAACGCCCAATTCATCGCTCTCTTGGCACTATCCGGACTATTATGGCCTGTCCTCATATTCGCCACGGCATACAATTCCCCGTCAGCCAAAATTACCGCCTGGGAACTGACTGATCCCACATCAACCCCCGCACTCAAAATTTCAGCTTCCTTAGGATCCTTATCAGGGTCATGCCAATTATATTCGTCCCATCTCCAAAACTCTTTTTTGCTCCCTTCCTCGCTCATATCCGTAGCTCTCCCTTTAGAATTTTCCTTTTTTATGTATGCTTTACATTTCAAACGCCAAAACTGCGGCTCCAAGAGCACCAACAAATTCCGGATCCTCCGGGATTATAAAATCACTCCCTTTTAGTTCGCTTTCGAGTTCCCTTCTCAACGACTCAACCATTCCCTTGTTAAAAGCCACTCCTCCTATGAAAGCCACATCTTTTTCAATACGAACACGCCGGGCCATTGCAGCTATTCTCCCCGCCATGGCATCATGAACAGCACGGCAGATATCGTCCCTGTCCGTATCTTCATGGATTAAGGAGACCACCTCTGACTCAGCAAAAATAACGCATTGCGCGTTGATGGGAATAGATTTTGTCGATCTCAGAGAAAGATTGGCAAAATCCTCTAATGAAACCTCTAAGGCTCTTGCCATTGCCTCAACGAAAGCACCTGCTCCAGCCGCACATTTCTCGTTTACAGCAAAATCCCTTACTTTCCCTTCTGCATCACATTTTATTGCACGGGATTCATTCGCCCCAACATCAATAACTGTCCTTACTGTGGGATAAAGCCTGGTTATCCCACGTGCATCGCAACTCACTATCGTAGCCACCTTGTCTGCAAAATCTACAATGCTTCCCCCTACCCCTGTAGCAACAATATATTTCAAATCCTTCTCATTTATTCCCAACTCAGATAAACACCTCTCGAATACACTTCTCACCGATTTTTTACGGTCTATTTCCATTGCACCAATGGATTTGCCAAGAACTTCATCGTCTTGCATAATAACAACCTTTGCGTTCTTCGCTCCCACATCTATTCCACCGACTATCATCTGCCCGTTTCCTCCTGTTTTTTTTGCAGGTGGTGGCTAACCACAACCCTCAATTAACCAACACCATGTTCCCAACTTTTGCCGGCGCATCTATCCTATCTACGATCTCTATTTCAACCCGAGGGATTCCATAAAAGCATTTATCTTCTCTTCAGTTTCAGCCAGATCAAATTCTCTTTCATCCCCCATGTTACCTTCATATCCCACCACAGGAATCCCCTTTTCTGCCAGATAAAGGCGTTGCTCTGCGGCTCCCATTGTTAAGCCTTCACAACCTCGGTTAAAATGGATCATAATCCCCTCGCAGTGCCACTGTTCATATACCCTTTCCATTAAATAGGCTTTAAAAGACTGCTCTATAATGTTTTGACTCCAGATATTGGCAAGAATGGTATCCACCAACAATGTCAGGCATTGATCTCTATCCTTAATCTCTATCCCACGCTCTTTCGGAGTGGCCTTTGGCTTCAACGTTCCATCTTCATCAATGTCCCAGATACCCATGAGGCCGAAAGAATAGACAGATCCGATACACACGCAACCGAATTTTTCAATATATCTATACAGTTGTAGAAATCCCCACGGTGGTTGAATGTCATCCATGATTCGAGCTCTTTCTGTAGGCAAGGCAGCAATGCCTCTGTCTACCCTATCCTGAACTTCATCCAGGAGTTCTCTATGAAACTCGACAAATTCCCCTGAAGCCTTATTCAAGGCAAGAAAAACATAAAGTGAAAATATGGTCTTTTCGTCCAACGGCGCAGGTATCGCCTGATTTAAAAGGCAAATTCTTGTCCAAAGACTGATATTTTCCCAGTAATTCTCCGCAGCTTCAAAAAAGAGTTCATCTTGAAAAGGGCGTCCCAAAAGCTTTTCGAGCTTTTCTATGTGCTCGTGAAGTTGATTAACAACATAACGAATCCCATTTTCATTGGGAGCAGCGTAATAGTGACCCGTTTTTTCGTTTTTTAAGAAATATGGCCCTACCCCAAGATCCGTCACAAAAACCGGAGCTCCCTTTGCAGCTATCTTCGACCCGATCCTTGAGGCCTCCTGGTACCACTTGGCGTGGGAAGAACATACATGAAACTGCCAATAGAAATCGGGATGTTGATATGGACCTCCAAAAGCAAATTTGTTAATCAGCATGGAGCCCCAATAATTACGCATATAGGCGCACAAATCCCTCGGATAGCCCGCTTCTTCAGCTGCCGCGTGGCATTTTGCCGCAAAGGGTTTATCATAAGCGATGCTCGCTCCATACGGCTCACCGGTAAGCGGATATACATCCTTCCCAAATGCGGCTGGGATGGGTTCTATGTTATTTGCTCCCCCCGACCAGCGAATCCCTCCTTTCTCATGTGCCATTGCATAATCCCGATAATATTTTTCGCGAAGTTCCTTCGCTTTCTTCCAGCACTTTAAAGGTTCGCTCGGATATTTGGCTTTCAACTCATTACTCATATCTTTTTTCTCCTTTTTTTACTCAATAACGTAGCGTCGTCACATTGCTTAGAACAGGTCATCACCCGCTGAAAGTGTTTCCACAAAGGCATCCGTCCTGATTCGAAATGGCCCGATCGGATCCGTGACATCAAACTCAAGCGCGAGTGTTTTTATGCCTTTATTCTCTAAAGTTTCTCGAAGATGAACTTTCTCACACTCGTGTGGATCACAAAATTTCTGCTGTGCGATAATGACACCAGACACACCATAATCATCAACAAAATCGAGTATTCTCTCTATGCGTATGCGTTCCGGCCAATCCTTGTCCGGGCAGGGTGTGCGCTCAACATATCGCCTGGCTATCGCCGTCAGAGGATCAGTTTCAGCCGAATCCAATTGAACCTCATCCCAAAAATATCTTGTTCCTGTACAGTGATCATCACACACAATCGTGGCACTTCCTCCTTCGATCATTTCAAGGAGCGCAAAGTTATCGTCCTCGCTTCCTACAACCATGAGCCTCACCCCCGCGTCACGATCTTTCAACCTTCCAGGAAGCTCTTTTTCCAGGCACTGTTCCACAAGCTTCGCGTGCTCTCTCTTATCAGACATTTGACTGGCCACCACCATATAGAGGCTTTCTGCACCTGTGATGGGCGGAGTTTCAGATTTCCGAAGCTCATAAACCTGTTTCATCATTTTTCTATCTCTATCTACTATTTCTATTCCCCTCCTTAAGTCATCATCGGTGATTGTACGGCCAATCCATTCTTCCAAAGCGCTTTTAAATTTTTCATACTCACCCTTTAGAAAGGAAAGCGACGCAGGACTTTGAAGTGCATTAGGCATCGGTAGTATATAATCAAATTCGGTTGGACGATGTAACTTCCAGCTATGAAAACTTTGACGGATGTGCAGACAAGAAAGACCGATCATCAGTCCATCCAAATAATCGTATTTGCCTAATAACCCCTGAGCAAGACAGTCCCGGCAAAAAGGACAATACATCCCAAACAGATGAGGTTCCGTAACACTTTGCGGTTTATGTCCCCCCAAGATTCTCACCGGTAATATATCCGCCGCATAAAGAATCTCTTCCGGAACATACGTACAGAAATACCCCATCACTTTACCGCCCGTCTCTCTTTTCCAATTTTCAGCATATGCATGCCTGTTCTCATAAATCTCTTTGAATTTCTCTATCAACGCAATTTCCTCCTTCTTTCCCATGCCATTTATTTACGCTTATGCGACAACGAACAACTCGAAAGCATCAGCGATTTTCCCATACTGGTTTTCTTTTTTCCAAAAAAGAGTCAAGCCCCTCTTTAAAATCATGTGTATGCATAACTTTACCCACATAGATATCGTTGACCCATTCAGATGCCTTCTCAAACTCAAGATCATAAGCCTTGTAAATTGCATAGCGGGTAAGTTTTAGCGCAACCAGACTCTTTCCGGTAATCTTTTTACAAAACTCAGGCAGCGCCTTATCCATTTCGCCTTTGGCCACTAAATGGTTTACAAGCCCCAGCTTTTCTGCT
>Ga0256914_1004138_pt1 | contig 11070 bp, 12 predicted proteins | sample HulkmetaG_FD_191571 | JGI IMG/M metagenome (GOLD analysis project Ga0256914, IMG submission 191571) | Hydrothermal chimney microbial communities from Main Endeavour vent field at the Juan de Fuca Ridge, Pacific Ocean - Hulk | ecosystem: Environmental > Aquatic > Marine > Hydrothermal vents ...
ACACCCTTGAGACTCGGGTTGGCCGAGAGCGCCGCTATTATGGCGTTCTTACCGTCTCCCTCGGTTTCCTTTTTTATCTGAACCACCGCGTGGAAGTAGTGCCTGCTTCCCGGGGTCATTACGACGTTCTTAACCCTGCAAACGTTCGCTACCGATCTGTATATTAGCGGTTCGTAGGGAACTCCCATGAGAATCTGATGTTCGGAGCTCGCTGGGGTTATGGAGTAGTATATCGGATCATCCTTGACGAACGCTCTGTCTATCTCGACAACCGGCTCCATCCTGACCCTGTCGTAAGTTCCGGTTATATCGACGAAAGGCCCCTCCTCCGCTCTTTCGCTCGTTATCCTCCCAATCAGGAGTATCTCGCAATCCGGAACGAGCAAAGATTCGACCTCGTAAAGCCTCAGCCCGCCCATCAACGCGGAGGCGTATTTGAACTCCATACCCTCCGGCACCCTCGTAGCGGATGAGAATAGGAATAAGGGATGCACACCTATCGCTATCGCAACCGGCAGATCCTCCCCCCTCTCGACCGCTCTCTTCCACATAAGGTACGTGTGTCTCGGAGGAACGAGCCTCGCCACGAGCCTGTTTCCGCCCAGCACCATCATCCTGTGAATGGAGGCGTTGAAGGTGTCCCCTTCCCTCGCTATGACAACTCCGGCCGTTATGTACCTCCCACCGTCCCCTTCGAAGTACTTTAGCACGGGCAGATCCCTCTCCAAGTCGAATCCCTCGAACTCCTTCATAGGAAGATCGGAACTCACGCTGATTTCCGCGTCGGAATAGTCCAAGTTGGCTAGAAAACTTGCGAGCTTCTCCTTTTCGATTCCCAAGTATTTGCAGAGCAGATCCCTCGTCGCTATAAAATTCTTCGCCACCCTCTTTCCTTCAACGTTCAGCAGAACGGGTTTGTTCTCGAGCCCCCTCTTCCTCAGGAACTCGACCACCTCGTAGTGTTTGAGCTCGTCCTCAACAACGATGTAATCCACCGAGTCGAGCACGTCCCTTATGCTCATTCCACCAACTCCTTCAGCCTCTTAACGACCTCCTTAAGCCCTTCGACATCGAAGAACTTCCTACCCGTAATCTCGTTGCAACAGGCTTTGTACATGTCCGAAACCGCTTTGAGCAAATCTTCGGGTAGCTTCGGAGGAGTTCCGGCGAGCTCCCTCCAGTTGGGCTTACCCTTCACACTTTCCAACCTCGTATACCAATCCGTCTTCCTGTACCACCTTCTGAGCACCTCCTTGCTTATCTGAAATCCGTCCAAGCTGAACCTGCAACTGTCCGGAGTCCCAACCTCGTCCACGACCATTATCTCCCTGTTCGGATCGAACGCGAACTCGAACTTCCCGTCCAGATTCTCGATTCCGGCCTTTTCCACCTCCTTCGTTATCATCTCGTCCATTTCGAGCGTCAGTTCCTTTATCCTCTCCACCTCCTCATCGCTCAACCCGGATATCTCCTTCGCCTCGTCCCAACTTACGTACCTGTCCTTGTCCTCGAGCTTCGTGCTCACGTCCAGCAGGGGCTTCTTCAACCTTTCGTTGGGCTTGGGAACGTGATCGAGCCCGAGCTGTTCAGGTGTTATCTCTCCCCTTTCCATCCTCCTAAATACGCTACTACCCTCCGGCAGAGCGTTCCTGTATATCACCTCGAGGGGTATGAGGAAGTTACCCCTCTCCCGTCTGAATACGGAGTAATCGTAACCTCCGTCCACCTTCTTAGGCTTCAAAACCCTTACGAGCCTGACCTCCATGACGTTCGTAGGTTCCTCCAACTCTTCGATCCTCTTCACCCTTCCCCCCTCAACGAGTCCGACGTAGTGGGTTTCGATCCCCCTTTCCTCAAGCTTCTCGAAGAAGAACGCCGATATGAGGCAGAGGGATGCGCCCTTACCCTCTATCTCGTCTGGCATCCTTCCGTAATCGAATACGGAGTATCTGTCGCTGAACACGAACCTCCCCCTTCCCATCTCATCGTTCTTCGGTTCTTCGATGACCGAGAGGTCTTTGACGCTACCCATGCTTCGAAGCTCCCCGTTGGTGCAGATAAAGGTTTTCAGTTAACGTTTTATTTAAATCCGAACAATCGCATGGGGATGTCCATATACGCGTTCGCGGACATGAACGGAAGGGCGAAGAGGATATACGCATCGGCGAAGTTCCCTTCGAAGCAGTCGGGGAACTTGTTCTACGACTGCGAGGAGGAAATAAGCCTGAAGTTCGCTGAGGAGCTACCCCTGAGGATCGAGGGATTTTACTCGTTGGTCGCGTTCAGGCCGAGCCACGTTCTCGTCTCGAGGGACGTTTTGGGCGGAAAACCCCTATACTACGATCCGAAAACGCTCACGTTCTCCTCTTTCAAATACTACTTCGACTCGGAGCCGTTGGAGGTCGAGCCGGGGGAGGTCGTCAAGATAGACTACGAGGGGAACGTTGTCGGGAAAAGGAGGTTCGGTTTCGAGGACGTGTTTAAGAGGCTCGACTTAAGCTTGGAGGAGCTTATGGAAATCGTTGAGGAGGCTCTTTTGAACTACGACCCCGGATACGCGTGCATATCGTTTTCTGGCGGTTTGGATTCCTCCCTGCTCGCGTCGATATACGATCTCCAACTCATCACCGTTACCGCCTCGAAGGAGGAGAGGGAGTGGGTGGAGAGGGCTGCGAGGATGCTCGGAAGGGACGTGGAGGTTTACGAGTTCGACGAGAAGGTCGTTCTTGAGGTTCTTCCTAAGGTCGTCTCGGCCATAGAGACCACGGATCCCCTTCAGGTCTCCATAGCTGTACCCATATACCTCTCTCTAAGGTTCGCGAAGGATCTCGGTTACGACACCGTCGTGTTCGGGCAGGGTGCGGACGAGCTGTTCGGGGGATACAGGAAGTACGTCGAAATGGACTACGAGACCCTCGACAGGGTTCTGTTGGAGGACGTGAAGAACATAGGTAGGGACAACCTCGTCAGGGACAACAAGCTCGCTTACAGCCTGCAAATGAAGATCCTAACCCCGTACCTTCAGTGGGACGTGATAAGGGCTGGGATAAGCGTTCCGGTTGAGTACAAGGTGAGGAGGGAAGGGGGGGAGGTCGTGAGGAAGTACTTCCTCAGGAAGATTGCGGAGAAGTACATGCCGAAAGAGCTCGCGTACAGGGAGAAGAAGGCGGTTCAGTATTCCACCAAAACGTCCTCGATCCTCAGGAGGTTGGCGAAGAGGGAGGGGAAGAGGCTGGAGGAGTACCTTAGGAGTTTGGAAGGGGAGGAGGATGCGGAGGGATTTTGGGGTTGAGGTCGGTTGCTTCGAGAACGGATCGTTCTGCGGGAGGTGCTGTCTCGAAACTGAGATGCCTCTGACGGAGGAGGACGTTAGGAGGATAGAAAGGCTCGGATTTAGAAAGGAGGACTTCAGCGTCGTTGTGGACGGTGTGAGGAGGCTGAGGAACGTAAACGAAAGGTGCTACTTTCTCGACGAATCGGGGAAGTGTAGGATTTACGAGCACAGACCCCTCGGATGCAGGATATACCCCGTGGTTTTCGATCCGGAAACGGGGAAGGCTGTCGTGGACAGGTTCTGTCCTAAGTGGAGGGAGGTGAAGGAGGAGGATATTAGGAGGGTGGAGCCCGTGCTTAGGGAGCTCGTGAGGAGGATATACTCGAAAGGAACTTTGCCATGATCATCGCGAATCTGTTCTTAACGAAATCCTCAAACCTCCTCTCGTCAAAAACCTCGTACCCTCCCTCCTTTTCCTTCAAAATACCTCTTTCCACGGCAACCTTCGTGTCCTTCGACGGCCTGAGGTAAGCCAACCTCAAAACGCTTTCGAACTCTTCGAGCAACCCCTCCTCCACCCCTACATCCGAGAGCTTAGAAAGCACACCCGCTACCTCCTTCGAAGTTCTGTACTCGTAACCGAAGAACTCGCCGTAGTAATCGTAAACGGGGAGCTTTGAGGCGAGACCCATGGAGAATAGCCTTTCGAAGAGCTCCTCCACCTTCGGATACAGGACAGTATAGCATAACGCTCTGCAGAAGGCGTTTAGAACTGTATCGCAATCTCTCAAGAGTTTCAGCAACTCGTAGAGGTCGGTTTTCATAAGAACGGGCAGAACCGTGTACGCGATCTCCTCGAAACCGCCTTCGATCTCCCTCGGAGCGTCGACTTTCGAAACCTTCAGTCTCAGCCCCCTCCTGTCCATCAGTCCGAGGGTGGCGATTCTTACTACCCATCCCCCAACGTCTTCGGCCAACCTTCTTATTTCGTCGAATTTCTCCTCTATCTTCTTGCCTACGACGTACTTGGCGAGCTTAACCCCTCCCCTCGTCAGGGAAGTCATGTAGGTTTTGGGACGGAATATCTCCTTGGTGTCCCTAATGGCGAGACCGGATTCGACGAGGGTGGGGAAAAGCCTGACGAACGGAATCCTGTCCTCCACCTTTCCCGAGTAATCCTCCACCACCTCTCCGGCCATGTAAAGAAAAACCACTGCGTCTATGGCTCTTTTGGCAACGACCTCGTCGTTTAAAGCCTTCTTTAAGTATTCGAACGCCCTTCTGTATCTCCAACCCTCCTCCTCCACGTTTCCGTCGCACTCGAGATTAAGAACGCGGCAGAGGTTTTCGACGCAATCGACGACCGTTACACCTTCGACGCTCGACTCCCTATCCGAAACGACCACCCTAACGTCGAAAGGGTATCCGAACAGCTTCGACGCAACGATTTCGGGATCGCCTATCTCCACACCGACGGATCTACCGGATTTGAACCCCGCAACGTCTATCCAGCCGAGAGGACATCTGAAGTCGACGATAACTCTAAAACCGTTATTTTTAAGAATAGATGCAATCTTCCTTTTAACTTCGAACATCGAATAATGTTTCGGCGATAGGTTATAAAGTTTTTTGGAGGAAGTCCACGTAGTAGGCGTCTATGTAGTCGTACGCCCCGAGCCTCTTGGCTATGAAGACCGCGAGGATGTGGGCGCAAGGTCTTCTGCCCTTAAGCCTCAGCTGGAAGTCCTTGCACGTGCAGAAGTCCTCGTCGACGAGGTATTCTTCCCTTCCAACGACGACGAAGAAGTCCCTGTATCTCTTCACCCTGCCGTCCTTGACGTAGAAGAAGGCCTTCTCACCTCTCTTCCCGTAGCTCAGCAGAAGAGCCTTGTACAGTTCGTAGCTCAACCCGTGCCTCAGAGCCCTTACCACCGACTCCTCAATCCTCACCATCGCCCGAATCGATCTCCATCAACCGCAAAGCGACGTCGAGCATCTCAACGCCATCGAGCCAGTTGACGACGAAACCGTCCTCCGGAATCTCCAAGTTCTCGGGCAGCCTTTCCCCCTTGAGAACCTTCGCGCCCATTCTCGCCACCGTTTCGAACGCCCCCTTGAAATCTCCGCTCCTCTCCTTCTTCACCGCATCCTTGAGCAGGGATTCGAAAGTCTTCTTGCTCGATTTTCCCTCTACGTACAGCTTGGTCGAGTACACTATCGTTCTCATGCTCTCCCTTATGAACTCGAAGAGTTCGTTCTTTATCTCGTCTCCGAAATCGACGCTCGTCAGCACGAGCTTTCCCATCTCTTCGAGTTCCTCCAACGCTTTTCTTTTGGTTATCTCTCTATCCTTCAAAGCCCTAACGAGGTTTAAGCATGCGACCGTGAAGTCCTCAACCATCTGATCGAAAACGTTGAGCGATTCGGATCTTTCAAGATCGACTTCGGTTTCGGCAATTCTGTTTATCCAGTTTCTGAACCTCTCTTCCGTGTAGAATTCCATGCGATAAGCATGATCTCGCGAAGATATAACGCTTACGTAACATTTTTAAATCTCCTCGAATTTCCAGTTAATGGGGCCCGTGGCTCAGCATGGATAGAGCGACGGCCTTCTAAGCCGTAGGTCGCGGGTTCAAATCCCGCCGGGTCCGCTTTTTGGATAATCGTTAAAATCCCTCCCCTCAACGATTCTTGGAATGGTCAGGGTTTACATAGAGACGTACGGATGCACGATGAATCAGGCCGATTCGGACGTGATGAGGTGGCTCGTATCCGAGAGGTTCGAGTTAGCCGATACCGTCGATGACGCCGATGTGGTGGTTATAAACTCCTGTGGGGTCGTAGGGTTTACGGAGAGGAAGATCCTGAAGAGGGCGAGGGAGCTCAGGAGGATGGGGAAGAGGGTGGTGATGGCCGGTTGCCTGCCGAGGATATCCACGAAGAAGTCCATGGAGGTCGCGGACGCTCTGCTTAGCCCGGACAACTTGACGGAGGTCGTGAGGGCGATAGAGTCCTCCTTAAACGGTGGTAGGTTCGTGGCGATAGGTAGGAACGAGGGGTTGGACAAGTCGAAGCTTCCCAAGTGCAGGCTCAGGGAGAACGCGATAGCCATCGTCGCCATAGCGGAAGGTTGCGTGGGGAGATGCTCGTTTTGCGCGACGAGGTTCGCGAGGGGAAGGCTTAGAAGCTTCAGCTTGGAGGGAATAGTCGAGGAGGTCAGGAGATGCGTTGAGATGGGGTTTAGGGAGATACAGCTTACCTCTCAGGACACCGGTGCTTACGGGCTGGACAGGGGAGAATACATGCTACCCGAACTTCTCAACAGGATATCGGAGATAGAGGGGGAGTTTAGAGTTAGGGTGGGGATGATGAACCCCCATCACGCGGTGAACATGCTCGACGACCTCGTGGAGGCTTTCAGGAGTGAGAAGATATACAAGTTCGTGCACGTTCCCGTCCAGAGCGGGGATGAGAAGGTATTGAGGGACATGGGTAGGAATCACACCGTAGAGGACTACGAGGAGGTCGTGAGAACTTTCAGGAGGTGCTTCGATGACGTCATGGTTTCCACCGACATAATAGTCGGTTACCCGACGGAAACCGAGGAGGCGTTTTGGAGGAGTTACGAGCTCATAAGGAGGACTGAACCGGAGATAGTAAACATAACGAGGTTCTCAAAGCGTCCCTTCACTCCCGCGTCGAAGCTGAAGGATCTCCCGGATTGGATCAAGAAGGAGAGGTCGAGGAAGCTCACGAGGCTCGCGAGAGAGATAGGGTTGAGGAGGAACAGGAGGTTTTTGGGTAGGAGCCTTAGGGTTCTCGTGACCAAGAGGGGGAAGGGCGGGACGTTCATGGCGAGGGCGGATTCTTATCGTCCGGTAATAGTCGAAAGGGGGAGTTTGGGGGAGTTCGTTGACGTGAAGGTGGTCGACTGCACTTTCAACTATCTCGTCGGCGTAAATTAGTTATAACATCCGACAGCTATTTTAGTTGCCATGCTCGACATGCTCAGAGCCGAGGCGAGGAGGGCGAGGGAGCTCATAGAGAAACACGAATTCGTTAGAATATACACTCACTACGATCCCGACGGGATATCCGCTGGGGCAATAATGGCCATGGCCCTACTCAGGATGGGTAAGAGGTTCCACCTAAGGTTCCTAAGGGGTCTGAACGATCCCGTCGATTACGATCCCGACGACCTCGTAGTTCTCGAGGACATGGGAAGCGGTTATCCCGACGTGGTCTCCGATATAGATGCGGATGTCGTAATAGTGGATCATCACTATCCCGTCGGAAGGATAAGGCCGAAGAGGGAGCTCGTTCACGTTAACCCGCACCTCGCGGGCTTGGACGGAACTTACGAGTTGTCAGCAAGCGGAACGGCGTACATAGTCTCGAACGCTTTGGGAAGAAACGAGGATCTGATCGGGATAGCCGTCGTAGGGATGATCGGGGACAAGCAGAAGCTCGTCGGAGGTAACGCGGAGATAGTTAGGGAAGGTATGGAGAGAGGGTATCTGGAGGTCGTGAAGGGTTTGAACCTACCTTCCGGGAAGGTGAGGGACGTGCTTAGACTGTCGGTCGAACCCTATCTCGACTTCTACGGTAAGGAGGACGAGCTCGAGGAGTTTTTGAGCAAGGTTGGGATAGACGGGGACAAGGACATGGACGAGCTTAGCGAGGAGGAGACCTTCAAGCTTGCGAACGCGATAGTTCTCAGGCTTTTGAGACAGGGAGCTTACGAGGGGGTGGTGGAGGATTTCATAGGCAAGAAGTTCGTGCTCAAAAGAGAGCTCGTTAGGAACGCAGTTACTTTGACCGAGATCGTTAACGCGTGCGGAAGGATCTCCGCCTGCAGCATAGGGCTGGCCATATGCATGAGGGACGGGAGGTATCTCGATAAGGGTATGGAGTTGTGGGAGAGATACAGAATCGACCTTCTCGAGGAACTTAGGAGGAGAAGGGAGGAGGTTAGGGAGGGGGAATGCGTAAGATACATAGTGATGGAAAACGCCCCGGCGACTGGACCCATAGCCACGATATTCTCGAGATACCTTTTCTCGGATAAACCGTTCGTTGCGATAAACGTCAAAAACGGGAGGGCTAAGGTTTCGGCGAGAGGAAACGATCGTTTGGGCGTTGATCTGGCGGAGGTTATGAGGAAGGCAGCGGAGAAAGTCGGGGGAAGGGGAGGAGGGCACAGAGTAGCTGCCGGAGCCAACTTGGATCCCGACAAGGTTGATGAGTTCATAAAGGAGGTGGACAGGCTTTGTTGCGTTGCAAGGGGGTTGTAAGGGTAGAGATCGAGGATGCGAGCGTCGTTGCGGAGGCCTTAAAACCCGACGACTTGGACTGGTGCAGGAGCTATGCGGAAGACGGTAGGGTCGTCATGGAGGTCGAGACGGACAGGGTGGGTGCCTTGCTGTGCGCGATCGACGACTATCTGTTGAATCTTAAGGCCGTTGTTCCCGTTCTCGAAACCCTTAGGGAACTTTTATGAACAGTCGGATCGGATCGAATTTTATGAAGAGAATTCTGATCTGCCCGGTTTGCAAGTCCACGGAAATAGTTCTCGACACCGGCGGTTACACGGGAAAGTACTACTGCAAGAACTGCGGTTATAGGGGGAGCTTCATAATAGAGCTTACGGAAGGGGAGTACGAGGAGATGCTGAAGGCGGGAGAGCTTGAGAGGTACGTTGAGGAGAAGGCGAAGAACGTCCCGAAGGATGAGAAGAGACCCGAGAAATACCCCTATTAAATTTGAGATGCATCTCAAAAATTATATATATTTGGACGTCCCCCATCCGCTATGAAACGGGTCGTCGATGCCGTTAAGAGCCTAAAACCCGTTCTCGTATACGATGAAGATCGTGCGGTCGTTTCCTTTCCGGCCGAGATAATTTCGGGGTCGATAATCAACTTCATGATGAAGAACTGCGACGACATAAGGGTGGCGATGCCTTGGAGCATGATATCCGAACTCGGTCTGAACAGGTTCAAGTGCTACGATGGTAACCTGATTCCCATAGACTTCAAGTGCGACGGAGTTTCGGCGGAGGATAGGGCTCGGTTGATCAGGGAGCTCGTTATGGGTAGGTTGAGGGAAGAGATACGGTGTCCGGGTAGGATATTCGTTGAGGAGGCGAAGGAGGGTGGTGTGCTCGAGAGGCCGAACTTCGGGGAGGCGAGTTTGGATATAGCGAGGATGGTGGGGCTTAGGCTGGCCGGAGTTTACTCGATCCTCATGACCTCCGACGGAGACGTTGCTGGGAGGGATTACGCGGTCGAGTTCTCGAAGGAGAGAGGTTTGGTTGCGGTCAGCATTAACGAGCTTATAGAGTTCAGGCTGAAGAACGAGAAGCTCGTCGAGAGGGTCGTTGAGGCGACGTTGCCCACGAAGTTCTACGGGACTTTCAAGGCGGTGGGTTACAGAACGCCGATAGGGGAGATCGTCGCTCTGGTGAGGGGAAACGTTTCTGAAGGGGACGTGCTCGTCAGGATCCATTCCGAATGCCTGACTGGTGATGTGTTTCACTCCCTAAGATGCGATTGCGGAGAACAGCTTGAGAGGGCTTTGAAGAAGATCGACGCGGAAGGTAAGGGGATTCTGATATACATGAGGGGACACGAGGGAAGGGGGATAGGGCTGATAAACAAGCTGATGGCCTACAAACTGCAGGAGGAGGGTAAGGATACGGTGGAGGCGAACATAGAGCTTGGATTTCCGCCGGATTTGAGGAGCTACGGGATAGCGGCGCAGATACTCATGGATCTGGGAGTCAGGTCGGTGAGGCTCATGACAAACAACCCTCTGAAGATAGAGGAACTCAGGAAGTACGGATTCGAAGTCGTCAGGGAGCCGATAGAGGTAGAGCCGACGAAGGAGAATTTCAGATATTTGAAAGCGAAGAAGGAGAAGATGGGGCACATGCTCTGCATCAACGATTGATCTCCTCAATTAGTTTTCTGACCAGATCGCAACTAATCCTTCCCTTCCTCCCGTTCTCGCACACCATCGTTCTGACTCCGAGAACGTCCGGTTTTAGTTCCCTAACGATCTCTATGTGCTTCCAACCTATGCCTCCCGCGAGGGCGAAGAACAGATCGTTTTCGTGCGCTCTGTCCCTGAGCTCACCCACCGTCTCCCCTTCCATGAAATCGAAGGTGGACTTACCGTCCTTTATCGCGGTGTCTATCAGTATCCCATCCACTCCGGCGCATCCCGCTATTTCTGGAAGCTTGAGGGGATCGAAAGTGTTCGCCCTCTTCCAATCCGCGTAACACGCACCGACCACACCAACCTCGAAACCATCGACCGCTCTGACTACCGCTTTCAAAATCCTTTCCGCCTCTTCCTCCTTACACATCAAACCGACCTTGACGAAGTTCACGCCCAAGTTCGCGAGGGCGTAGCTCGCCAGACTTGCGGTTCCGGCTAAGCTTAGATCCCCAACGGTCGCGCTGACTTGCTTAGAGAACCTTCTGGCAACGTTTACGATGTCCGATATCACCCAAGGGAAGTTTGCTCCGAGAGATCCCTCAAAGGGGTTTTTTACGTCTATTATGTCCGCTCCTCCCTTTATACACTCCAAGGCCTCTTCAACGTTCATGGGGCTGACGAGGACGCGAATCATCACGATTTTTCGATATCGAATCGCTATATATCACATTCGGTCGGCAAAAACGTTTTAAATAGCATTGGAATATACATCTACGGCTGGCCCGGATAGCTCAGGGGTAGAGCGCAGGACTGTGGATCCTGTCGTCCCGGGTTCGAGTCCCGGTCCGGGCCCT
>Ga0256914_1004139_pt1 | contig 11070 bp, 9 predicted proteins | sample HulkmetaG_FD_191571 | JGI IMG/M metagenome (GOLD analysis project Ga0256914, IMG submission 191571) | Hydrothermal chimney microbial communities from Main Endeavour vent field at the Juan de Fuca Ridge, Pacific Ocean - Hulk | ecosystem: Environmental > Aquatic > Marine > Hydrothermal vents ...
TGTTTGCTTATACCCTGCAAGATATAAAAAACGGTTTAATAATTTAACAGATAAAAGAGCAAAATTTAACTGTCGGAATTGTTAATAACTACAAATTCAGTGCGTCTGTTTTCTAAATGTTCTGTATTAGTACATTTGACATTTGGTTTGCAATGATTTATTAATTGAGTGGCTCCATAGCCTTTTGGGAAAACTCTAGAAGGATCAACACCTTTGTCAATAAGATAGTTGGCACAAACCTCTGCTCGTTTCTGTGTTAGTTTAAGCAGGAATTTTTGATCGCCTCTGGAATCTGTATGAAATCCGATTTCAATTTTTAAATGTTTATATTTTTCAAGGATGGCATAAACGTTCTCTAATGTTTTAATAGCTTTGTTACTCAAACTATAATCATCGGGGAGAAACTCAATTGATTCGGCAATAATCATTTCTTTCCCGTTTTTTTTTGTAAATTCTTCAATAGGATAGAGCTCTAACTTAATTTGGTGAACTCTCCCTCCTTTGGAGGTAAATATCAATTTAATATTTTTAGTGAAGTTTTGATAAATACCACTTACTTGATATCTGGAGTCAGCATTTAAATCAAAAGAAAATTTACCGTTTTCATCTGATTTTGTTTCATCAACAATTTTACCTTGACTCTTGAGTGTAATAATGGCATTTTTGATAATTTCGCCATTTTGTTTGTTGATAATAATACCATCAACGTGATCTAAGATATCTTTAGATGAGTTTTGAGCAACTAAAGACACGTTCAATAATAAAGTAAATAATAGAGGTAAAAAACGCATATTAAAGAAATTTTGGGGGTTAAAAATTTCAGATTCTAAAAAAAAACAGAAAATTAGGTTGTCTATTGCATTACTACAAATTCAATTCTTCTATTGGCTCGATGTTCAGCTTCAGTACATTTTACATCTTTAGCACAATGGTTTATTAATTGTGTGTCACCGTATCCGTTAGCTTCCAGACGATCTGCTGCAATTCCTTTTTCAATTAGGTAATTTACAATAGCATCTGCACGTTCTTTAGTAATATTTAAAGAGTATTCTTCTTCGCCTTTGCTGTCAGTGTGTACATCTACACTTACTCTTATCTCAGGATATTTCTTCATGACATTAGCAACTTTTTTAAGTTGCTCAGAAGTAAATTCTCCAATGGTTTCACCATCAGTTTCAAAATAAACATTTTCAACATCAATTAATTTGTTAGTGTATCTAGTGATAAACTCTTTTATCGGATAAAGCATTAAATCAAGATTTTTTTCACCACCTCTGCTCGATGCATAAACAATTTTGGAGTTAATAGTGAAATTTTCAGATCGGGCATTGATGTTATAACGTGTTCCACAGTCAAGTATAAAACTAAAAGTAGCATCTTCACCGGCTTCTACACTAGATACCAACACACCTCTTTTATAAAGTTGAACTAAGGCATTAGGAATTAATTCTCCCGTTTTTACATTTTTGACAATACCTGTTAAAGATTGGGTACAGTTAGTTTTTGATTCAAAAACATGTGTTTCGGTTTCTTGGGAGTAGTTTGTTAGGGAAGCCAAAAAAACTACAATAAAGATTGATAATTTCTTCATGGTTATATATCTTGGGTTAAAAGAAAGTTTAAAATTAATAAAATTATTTCATATAAAAACATCCATTTTCAATAACTTGATAATAAGAGTATTATAATAATAGTAAACGGAATATTATTAAATCAATTGTTCTAACGCAAAATTGGTACCAAAATTTAATTTTTTTTTTTGTAATTTTAAGCAGTAAAGAAAATAAATATAATTATGGCAGAATATTTTGAAGTAACAGGTTATTTGAACAAAGAAGAAACTGTTCATGCTCTTAATGAATACAAGTTAAAAAATACATTTGTAGTTATTGCAGATAAACCCCATCCGGGTTATCATTATCATAATATTAATGCGAGATTGGTTGAAAGAAACACCTCGATTTTTTTAATAACACGCAATCGTCATACTTGGGCTAGTGTCATTAGAGCGACCGATAACATTAATAAATTTTTAGATGAGCCTATAGATGCTACCTATGCCAATTTGAATTTGTTTAATATTCCACACTATGCTATTCGTATTAAAGGGTTAAAAGATTTTGGAGAATTAGAAACTATTCAAAAGGCTTATCAAGATGAAGGTTTCGTTTTTATGCGTAATAAGAGAATGAATAAACCCAGACCTACCTTTTTTAAGGTTAAGCGATTCTTTGATATCAAAGAAATTGAAGAAGGGATATATGTTGGTAATGACGGAATGAGTTATATTGTCATTGATAAAAAGATTGAATGGGAACTTTTCAGGAAAATGACTTTATATGTTAAAAGCAATATTGCCAATAATAATTATGATATTGTAAATGGTGCTTTTTATATGAACAAAACGCTTGTTGATGTAATCAGGATTTTTAAACCGGACTGTAATGTTGAGTTAATGAGGGAAATAAAAGAAAAATATCAGAAACAAATTCAAAAATATTTTTAGAAATTTGTATTAAAGGCAATAAAGAAAGGCTGTTTTGAAAATAATATCTCAAAACAGCCTTTTTAATTTAGGATATGTTTAGTCCTCTAAAGTAGCTAAATAGCGTTCTGCATCTAATGCTGCCATACAGCCTGAACCGGCAGCGGTAACTGCTTGTCTGTATTCGTGATCTTGTACATCACCACAAGCAAAAACTCCCGGTTTATTAGTTTTAGAAGATTTTCCTTTGGTAACCAAATATTTTGAATCATCCATTTCCAACTGTCCCGTAAATAAATCGGTGTTAGGTTTGTGCCCAATAGCGATAAATACACCTGTTACGGCAATTTCGTGTTTTTCATTTGTTTGGTTATTAACAACTCGAACACCTTCAACAACTTTATCTCCTAATACTTCATCTAATTCTGTATTAAAGAGAATTTTAATGTTTTTAGTGTTTTTCACACGTTCTTGCATTGCTTTTGAAGCTCTCATTTCATCACGTCTAACTAGCATCGTTACGTTTTTACATATTTTGGCTAGGTAGGTTGCTTCTTCAGCAGCGGTATCTCCGGCACCAACAACAATAATATCTTGATCACGATAAAAGAAACCATCGCAAGTAGCACAAGCAGAAACGCCGCCACCTTTTAAACGTTCTTCACTTTCCAAACCTAAATATCTAGCACTGGCTCCTGTTGCAATAATGACAGTTTCGGCTTCTATTTGCTTACTGCCATCTACCTCAACTTTATGAATTCCTCCAACTTTGTCACTAAGATCAACCTTGGTAACTGTTCCAAATCTAACCTCTGTTTCAAAACGTTCGGCTTGTTTTTTTAAATCTTCCATCATTTGGGTTCCATCAACTCCTTCGGGATAGCCGGGGAAATTATCTACTTCGGTAGTTGTAGTTAGTTGTCCGCCCATTTCTAAACCTGTGTACATAACAGGTTTTAAATCAGCACGTGCAGCATAAATTGCTGCTGTGTATCCCGCAGGTCCTGAGCCAATGATTAGGCATTTGATTTTTTCGATTGTATCTGACATAATTTTTTTATATTTAATGTTTAATCACTTTGTCGCAAAAATACTGTATTCCATACAAGCATTTCAGCTATTTTAATAATTTTCAAAAATGAGACTATCATTTTTATTTATAAGTAACAAAAGTAACTAAAATGATATTTATAGAATGTTTATTTTTGCCTTTTTTAACACATAGATATTAATTATGGGATATGATTTTGGTTATTTAAATACTCTTGAGGAATTTGATGAAGCTTTACAAAAATTTGATGCGGTTTTTGTTTATTTCAACTCCAGTTCATGTAATGTAGGTGAAGCGTTAGCCCCAAAAGTTATGAAGCTAATAGATGAAAAATTTCCCAAAATGAAATTTTTTTATGTCGATAGAGAAATGAGCCCCGATATTGCCGCAAAATTTTCAGTTTTTGTCGAACCGACAATCCTTACTTTTTTTGCAGGAAAAGAAACTTTGCGTAAGAGTCGCCATTTTAGTATGGATGAATTAGAAATGGCTATGTCAAGACCTTACTCAATATTATTTGATTAAACAATAATGAGCCCTATGGATGATTAACACAGGACTCATTATCTTTTCATCAATTAAACCAATCTAACTTAATTGTTATTTAGAAGAATCAAAAAACTTAGGGGTAAAAGTAATCATCGTGTAAAAAAAGTAATTGCTTCCTCCGCTAGAAATTCCCTTCATAGCATTATAGTCATCTGTTGGAATACCATATGAGAAACCATTCATCCATTTGATATCTTTACTGACTTTACGTATGTAAGTAAAGTCTAGAGTGCTTGCCAAAGCTTTATCATAATAAATAGGTGTTGAACCGTCCATTTCTTTAAAAACTTCGTATGCAGTGGATACATTACTGTATTCGAACCATAAAATATCCTTTTTACTCATTTTGTAACTGAGCTTAACACCAATATTCATCAAACCTGCATTTTTTGTGCTTTTTGGTAATACAAACCAATCAAGAAATCCTTCATAGTATGGGTGACGTGCCCCATATAATAAATTGTATGTGTGATTTTTAGAAAGGTAATCTGAATCAGTATTTTTTGCATCATTTCCTGACAAGCGTTCCATTTTAGCAGATATTTCCAATTTTTTCTCCATTGTTCTATATCCTAATTGTGCGGTAAACATTGAGGCACTAATTTTTGTTCCAGAAATATCTTTACCGTTTTGCATAAATGCATTAGCAACACCAAATAGCCCGTCTTTACCTTTTTTGGTAGCATTATAATTAAGGTGTAAACCTTCTGTTCCGGTTATATAGATTACATCGGGTGTGTTTTCTTTTTGATAGCCGGAGGCTATTGCCATAAATGATAAATACATTTTTTTGTCAAAATTTCGTTTGACATAGATAAAATTTTGTGTTTGCATTGGATTTACAGTTCCAAAATAATCATTTAGACCGGAGTAATCGTTTCCTGTTACTTCTGTAAATGAGTTTCTACTATTATAAGAGGCACTTACATCAAATCTCCAACCGGTTTCTTTGTTATTGTAACTATAAGTTGCTGCATCATAGGTTAACCCTGTATCCCACCAATTTCTCCAAGATATATGTCTTTGATCATCATATTTCATTTCTTGGCGTCCAATTTTTAGATTGCTGTTCTTGTTAAATTTAATATTAATCCAAGCTTCATAAATATCCATATTGTTATAGAGTTTCCCTTGTACACCGGTTCCATTTACGTTATTCTCATCACCCCAAGTACGAACGTCTTGTATTGATAGTAGCGTACTGTATTTTTCTGTGTTGTATCTCAGGTTTAAACGTGTGCGTTGCCCAATGTGAAAGGCGGCATCAGTATCTTCTGTTACCGGTTTTTTATAACCGTGTAAGGCTTGACCTCTTACACGGTATTGCGCATCGATTTTAAATTGTGCATAAATGCTGGTTGTGAATGTCAACAGTATTCCAAGTATGATTAATTGTTTTGTTTTCATATTTTATATATTTAGTTGTAAGTGAAAATGTGTCTTTGTAATCTAGAATATTATTCTACTAACGCCTCGGCAACAACCTTATATCCTTCAATTTTCTTAGGAGTAAAGGCATGCCATTTTTTTTCTTTTAGTATCTCATTCATAAAACTATTTGCTCCGTAAGCCAATGCCTTAGCATCATAGCCTAATATGTTTAAATAAGCAGTAACAAAAGCAGCATGTTGACCGGTGTAGCAATAGGTTACAATTTCTTTATCAATAGGTAAAGTGTAGAGTTCAGTATTTGTACTCAAAGATTTTTTTGGTGTATATTGGTATGCTCCGGGAACATGACCTATATCGTATTTTTCTTTTGGCCAGTAGTTTACTGTAAAATAATTGCTTGGGTTTTCAAATAATTCCGGCGCTTTTACCAAAAGAGACTTATATGGTGTGTCTAATGCCAATTGTGCACGCTCTTTTAGAATTTTATAAGGATCTGTTTCTCCGGTTTTGATTGTTGGATGTGCCCCTTTAGAAGGTTTGAGATTTTCCTTAGTTTCTAGTTTCCCGACAAAATCATTTGAAATATGTTTTGACCAAATATTTTCAGCCAAATCTTTACTCCAAGAACTCATGCCATATTTCATAGCATAAACATTGTCATAGCCCAATAATCTCATTACTCCTGTAGTAAAACTAGCCGATTGCCCTGAGTAACATACCATTGCGATTTTTTCATAAGTAGATGGGTCAATATCATTTTCAAAATATGAAATCATATTTTTAGCAGGAATATTGATAGCATTTTCGATATGTCCGGCTTCAAAATCAGGGGCTTTACGAATATCGATGATTAAGTATTTTTTGTTGTTCATGTTTTCATGAACTTCAGAAGTGTTAATCATTGCCGGTACGGCGGTACTATTTATGAAATTGCCGTTTTCTTCAAGAAAAGTGACTAATATCCGGAACTCGTCAACCGTTTCTTTTTCTGTTTTGACAATTTCTTTTACCTTTGTTTTGTTCTCTCTACAGCTGATAAAAAATAAAGAACTAACAATAAGTAAACTGATAAAATAAGATGATAATTTTTTCATAATAAATGATGTTTAATATATTTAATTAGTGAATTTGTTTTAAATTCTGTACAAAGCTAGGGGTGAATTAATGTAGCGATAATGACAAAAATCATTTTAGAAATATATATTAGTAACAAATGTTACTTATCTAGATATTTATAACAGTTCTAAATAATAAATATTTGAAATTAATATGTTAAACAGTACATTTTGTTAAATTATAATAAGTTATTTCGTGTTTTTGTTATTTAATTTTTAGTATTTTTAGTTTTTCATTAATAAAACAATAAATGTCAGATATACAGCAAAAAATCAATAAGTTACGTAAAACTTTAAGAGAACATAATCATAATTACTATGTATTGGATAAACCTACGATTTCTGACTATGAATTTGATTTATTATTGAAGGAACTTGAAAAGTTGGAGAATGAATATCCTGAATTTAAAGATATCAATTCCCCAACACAAAGAGTCGGTGGTGCTGTTACAAAAAATTTTAAAACGCTAACTCATAAAAATAGGATGTATTCTCTTGATAATTCTTATTCAAAAGATGATTTAAAGGATTGGCAAAAAAGAGTAAAGAAGATATTAGGGACAGAAGATATTGAATATACTTGTGAGTTAAAATATGATGGGGCTTCTATCAATTTGACTTATGTAGAAGGAAAGCTTATAAGTGCGGTTACAAGAGGTGATGGATTTCAAGGGGATGATGTAACAGCCAATATCAAAACAATTAAATCAATACCTTTAGTATTACAACAATCCTTTTTAGACAATTTTGAGATACGAGGAGAAATTATTTTACCTGTCAAAGGATTTAATAAAATGAATGAAGAACGTATTGAAGATGGTTTTGAACCTTACAGCAATCCTAGAAACACCGCAAGTGGAAGTTTAAAGTTACAAGATAGTGCCGAGGTTGCCAAACGCCCGCTAGATTGTTTGTTGTATCAGGTAGTGGGTAGTATGCAATATGAAACCCATTATAATACTTTAATCCAAGCAAAAAAATCAGGTTTTAAGATTCCAAAAGATATTAGGATATGTAAAACATTAGATGAAGTTTTTGATTTTATAGAATTTTGGGATACAGCAAGACACCAATTAGACTATGAGACCGACGGAGTTGTCATAAAAATTAATTCTCTTATACAACAAGAAGAATTGGGTTATACGGCAAAATCTCCTCGATGGGCAATTGCTTATAAGTTTAAGGCGGAACAAGCAGTTTCAAAACTTAACAGTATTGATTATCAAGTAGGAAGAACCGGTGCCATTACACCTGTGGCAAATTTACAACCCGTACAGTTGGCAGGAACGATAGTTAAAAGAGCTTCCTTGCATAACGAAGACCAAATAAAAAAATTAGATATCCGTATTAAGGATACGGTTTTTGTAGAAAAAGGAGGTGAAATTATTCCAAAAATTGTCGGTGTTGATGTATCAAAAAGACCGGCAGATTCTGTTCCCGTACAGTATATTACCCATTGTCCTGATTGTGGAACTTTACTGTTGAGAAAAGAAGGAGATGCCAAACATTATTGCCCTAATCACTATGGATGTCCCACACAGATTAAAGGTCGTATTGAGCATTTTATTAGTCGAAAAGCGATGAATATTGATGGGCTTGGAGGTGAGACGATAGGCTTACTTTTTGATGCCGGATTGTTACATAATTATGCCGATTTATATGAGCTAAAAAAAGAGCAGATTTTACCATTAGAACGTATGGCCGAAAAATCTGCCGACAATATTGTCAAAGGTATTGCAGCTTCAAAAAGTATTCCTTTTGAAAAAGTATTATATGCTTTAGGGATTAGATATGTTGGTGAGACCGTTGCTAAAAAATTGGCGCGACATTTCAAAAGTATTGATAAATTGATGCAAGCCGGTTTTGAAAGTTTAGTGGCGGCAGATGAGATTGGGGATGTTATTGCACAAAGTATTATTGATTTTTTTAATGATTTGAGTAATATTCAAATTATTGACAGACTAAAGAGTTATGGTTTACAGTTTGAAATTGACGAGTCAAAGAGTACCATACAATCTGATGTGTTAAAAGGGAAAAAGCTAGTGGTTTCAGGTGTGTTTCAGAAATTTTCAAGAAATGAACTCAAACAGTCAATTGAAGATAATGGCGGAAAGGTCAGCAGTTCTATTTCAAAAAACACTGATTACTTGGTGGCAGGAGATAAAATGGGTCCGGCAAAAAGAACTAAAGCGGAAAGTTTGGGAGTTCCTATTATTTCAGAAGATGAATATATTAGTATGATTAATATGACCTAAATAGGTTAAATGATTATTGTGGAGCAACAACTTGCATCATAATGGTGGTTAGAATAGCTCCAACTGTTCCAACGGCATAACCAAAAACCGCCAACAAGACACCTACAGTAGCCAGAGACGGATGAAAGGCTGCCGCTACAATTGGGGCAGAAGCTGCTCCACCAACATTGGCTTGGCTTCCAACAGCCAAAAAGAAGTAGGGTGCTTTGATAAGTTTAGCAACAATAATGAGTAATAATGCATGAATTGCCATCCAAACAAGACCAACTACAACCAATCCTAAATTATCAAAGATTAATGTCAAATCCATTTTCATCCCGATAGTTGCTACTAATATATAAATAAATACACTTCCAAATTTACTGGCACCGGCACCTTCATAATTTCTTGCTTTTGTAAATGATAAAAGGATAGCTATAAGTGTAGCGATACTAATCATCCAAAAGAATTTTGAATCTAAAAAGGTCAAGATATTTTTTGTGGTTTCATTTTGGATGTTAGAAACAATACTTTCAAAAAAACTACTGAGGTATCCGGATAAAAGATGAGCAATACTCACTGTCCCAAAAGAAATAGCCCCTAAAATCATCAAATCGGTTAAAGAAGGATTTCTCTCGACTTTTTTAGAAAAATGGGTTACTTTTTCTTTCAATTTTTCAATGGCTGAAGTATCAGAACCCAGCCATTTATCAATCTTTTTTGAACGGCCTATACCAATTAGTAAGAGAGCCATCCATAAGTTGGCAACCACAATATCAACGAAAACCATTCCACCGTAAAGTTTTTGATTGTATCCATAAACTTCCAACATAGCCGTTTGATTGGCACCTCCACCAATCCAGCTTCCTGCAAGTGTTGATAAACCACGCCATACAGCATCAGCACCGCTTCCACCAACCGTTTCAGGAGAAATCAAACCTACTAATAATACCGCAACAGGTCCGCCAATGATAATACCGGCAGTTCCTGTAAAAAACATAATTAGGGCTTTTGGTCCAAGATTAAAAACAGATTTTAAATCAATGCTCAAAGTCATCAATACAAGCGCTGCAGGTAGTAAATACCGACTTGACATATAATACAAACTCGATTTATGTTCTACAACCTGTTCTCCAACAGTAGTTTTCCAGTCAGGAGCTATCAATCCTAAGGTGGTTAATAATGCAGGAAGCATATATGCCATAAATAATGCAGGTATAATTTTGTAAAATTTAGCCCAAAAACCTTCTTTAAGAGATGAGGTATAAAAAATAAATCCCAAGGTAATAAGTAACAGTCCGAAAACAATGGTATCATCGGTAAAGAAAGGTATTTTATGCTCCATTTTATGAAAATCTAGTTTAGTATTTAATTGAAAAAGATAACTTTATATTCAACTTAATAAACTTTATACGAATAATAAATTATCAAATGAAGTGCTAAAATAGTAAAACCATTAAGAATTGAGAGGTGATTCAATATCTTTTAGTAATTTCGTGCGCAAATTAGTACAACTTATTAATATTTTTAAAGAAATTTATATGAGATTTTTACGATATCTTTTGATACTCACCATAATGGTGTTTACTGCTTGTAAAACACAACAAACTTCTACACAAGTAATTTCACAACCCAAACCTGATATTACCAAAATGCAAGGTGGTATGTGGATTCCATCACAATTGGAAGGAATGAATGAGACCGAAATGCAATATTTGGGAAGTAAATTGGCAGCTTCTGATATTTATGATACATCAAACCCAAGTATTAAAGATGCTATTGTACAATTCAATGGTGGTTGTACTGCTGAAATAATCTCGGACAAAGGACTTATATTGACAAATCATCATTGTGGCTTTGGAGCTATTCAGTCACATTCCAGTGTTGAACATGATTATTTATCAGAAGGGTTTTGGGCAAAAGATTTGGCATCGGAATTACCAAATCCTGATATGGTTGTAACTTTTATTGTTCGTATGGATAATGTGACCGATAAGATGTTTTCCGGTACCGAAGGTTTGAATGATAGGGCTTTAGAAAAAAAAATACAAGAGAACAGGAATAAGATTTTGGATTCCGTAAAAATAAAATCTTGGCAAGAAGCAAAAATCAAGAGTTTTAGTGCCGGTAATGAGTTTTACTTAATTATAAGTGAAGACTATAAAGATATCCGATTTGTGGGGGCACCGCCATCATCAATCGGTAAATTTGGTGCAGATACAGATAATTGGATGTGGCCCAGAC
>Ga0256914_1004140_pt1 | contig 11063 bp, 11 predicted proteins | sample HulkmetaG_FD_191571 | JGI IMG/M metagenome (GOLD analysis project Ga0256914, IMG submission 191571) | Hydrothermal chimney microbial communities from Main Endeavour vent field at the Juan de Fuca Ridge, Pacific Ocean - Hulk | ecosystem: Environmental > Aquatic > Marine > Hydrothermal vents ...
TGTATGTGCGGCGCACGAAGTGCGCCGCACATACACCTGACAACACGTCCCTCCCAAAATTTTCCGCTTTGGTTCCCCTCTCCCTTCGGGAGAGGGGTCAGGGGTGAGGGTAGGAGAGGAGCCGGGGGCGGGGGGCACACTCAACAGCGCAATGCCCAAGTTCTACATCTTTTACCTGCACCCGAAGGAAGGAAAGATCAGGAACTGGAAGAAATCAGAGAAAACGGGGAAGATAGAGGTCTAATAATTCCCCCTCGGTTTCATTCGTCAGCAAGTCCCAGCGGGCAATCGGCAAGCGGATGTGTGCCAGTGCAGCGGTAGGCAGACGTTCATGGTCTCCCGTCAGAATCTCCAGGAGATCCTCCATTCCTGGATTGTGCCCGACCACCATCGCGGCGGAAACCGTTTCGGGGAGCGTGCGCAAGGAGTCGAGGTATGCCTCCGGCCCGGCGAGGTACAGTGAGCGCAGGAAATGAATCTCGCCATCGAAACCCGCAGCCTCGGCGGCGAGTCGGGCGGTATCGGCGGCACGGCGGGCGGTGGAACTCAGAATTGCATCGGGAACCAGATTTTTGTCGCGCAACAATTGTCCCATGCGCGGGGCGGCCTCTTTACCGCGCTTGTTCAGAGGGCGGTCGTGATCGGAGCGTTCCGGGTGCTTCCAACTGGATTTGGCGTGGCGGAGGATGAGGAGGGACTTCATGCGAGTCAGCGAGTCGGCGAATCAGCGAGGCGGCGAGTCGGCGGGGCAGTGGGGCGGCGGGGCGGCGGGACAGCGCGTCAGCGAGGTGCGGAGGGCGGGGAAGTGCGCAGGTTGATAAAATGCTGCTGGGCGTTAAAGGGTTCCTGCCCCTCTGCGGGCCTGATGCGCCGATAGGTTCCGTCAGGCTGCATCAGACGGGCTTTGACGTTATCGGCAAGATACGTTTCAATGATTTCATCCCGAATTTTGCGCACCAGGGCGGGATTCTCTGCCGGGAAGATGACCTCTACCCGGCGGTTGAGGTTGCGCGGCATCAGGTCGGCACTGCCCAGATAAACTTCCTCGTCCCCATCGTTCAGAAAATAATAAATCCGGCTGTGTTCCAGGAACCGCCCGACGATGCTGATTACGCGGATGTTCTCGCTAATGCCCTCCAGGCCGGGGCGCAAACAACAGATGCCACGCACCAGCAAATCCACCTGCACCCCCGCCTGCGATGCCCGGTACAACAGGCGGATCATCGGAGCATCGGCAAGGGCATTCATCTTGAAAATCAGGCGGGCAGGGCGGCCCGCCTGGGCGTGGGCAATCTCGCGGTGGATGTGTTCCTCCATCTTCCGGCGCAGGTTGACCGGCGCGACCCAGAGTTTGCGGTAATCCCCTTTGGCGGAATATCCGGTCAGGTAGTTGAACAAATCGGTCGCGTCCGCGCCGATCTCCTCATCTGCGGTGAACATGCCGATGTCCTCGTAAAGATGAGCGGTGACGGCATTGTAATTCCCCGTCCCCAGGTGAACATAGCGGCGGATGTGATCGTTTTCGTTGCGCACAACCAGGGCAATTTTGGAGTGCGTCTTCAAACCCACCAGTCCGTAAACCACGTGTACCCCCTCTGCCTCCAGCATTCGGGCCCAGCCGATATTGCTTTCCTCGTCAAAGCGGGCTTTCAGCTCCACCAGCGCGGCAACCTGCTTGGCGTAATCACGGCGCGCCATTAAAAGCGATTCCACTACCGGGGAGTTACGTCCCACCCGGTAAAGGGTCTGTTTGATCGCCAGCACCTGCGGATCGCGGGCCGAAGTGCGCAAAAACTCCACCACCGGGGCAAAGGAATCGTAAGGGTGGTGCAGCAACAGGTCTTCACGGCGAATGGCCGCAAAAATTCCACTGCCATGCGTCTCACCATCCGCCAGCGGGGGGAGCACCGGCGGATAAAACGGCTCGTACTTCAAGTCATAACGGTCAATGGCGTACAGCCCAAAGAGGCTGCTCAACCCCAGCGGATTGGCCAGCGTATAAATATCGTTGGAGGCAACTTTCAGGTTTTGGGTGAGAATGCTCAAAATACGCTCCGGCATCTCTTTGGTGATGCTCAGGCGCACCACGGAACCGAAGCGGCGATCGCGCACGTTCTCCTCCATCATCTCCAGCAGGTCATCCGCTTCCAGTTCCTGGATGGCAAAATCGGCGTTCCGCGTGACCCGGAAGGGATAGGCCTCGACGACTTCCATGCCGGGGAACAATTTCTCCAGGTTGGCAGCAATCAACTGTTCGATCCAGACAAAGTAATGGTGGTGTGGAACCGTCCCGTCTTTGCGAACGCCTCCCGATGAGCGTTTGATCGGCACCAGGCGCGGCAGGGAGGAGGGCACTTTCAGGCGGGCGAAATGCTCCTGCCCGCCGGTATCCCGAATCAGCACCGCCAGGTTCAAACTTAAATTCGAGATGTACGGGAAGGGGTGCCCAGGGTCAAAGGCCAGCGGGGTGAGCACGGGGAACACCATCTCGTCAAAATAAGTCTGGACGTTCTCGCGCTGTTTGTCGGTGAGTTCAGCATATTGGAGGATGTGAATCCCGCTCTCGTTGAGGGCCGGCAGGAGAACATCGTTCCAGTAACGGCCGGATTCCTTGAACAGGCGGCTGGTTTTTTTGCGGATGGCTGCCAACTGCTCTGCGGGGGTTAACCCGTCAATGGAAAAATCCACAACCCCGGCCTGCACCTGCATTTTCAGGCCGCCCACCCGGACCATGAAGAACTCGTCCATGTTGGAGCCGACAATCGCCAGAAATTTGACGCGCTCCAGCAAAGGGTTGCCATCGTCGCGCGCCTCGTCAAAGACCCGGTATTGGAATTCCAGTTGGCTCAACTCGCGGTTGATATACCATTGCGGGTCGTGCAAATCCACTGGGGGTGTTTCAGCGGCTTCTGAAATTTCAGCAGTCATGGAATGCTCCGGTCAGGCTGGCGGCAGACAATTGCTCATTCAGGGAGTTTCCCTGCAATTCAGCGAAAGCCCCGCCGTTGTTCTGTTTGTGTGCGGTTCAAGCGTTCAAAAGTGCCGTGAAGTGCAACACGGCACCAACAATAATTCCAAACTGCCCCAGGTGATACGTCACCATGATAATCACCCGGTAGTTTGGCAAAGGCCGAATAAAGCGCGCCCAACCGTTTACCACATCCGAGATCAGGAACAGCACCGCGCCCGCGCTCACCAAAACTGCGGGCAAAACCGTCCACTGTGGATCGAACAACGACAGAAGCGCAGCGTAAACCATGAGCATAATCACAATTGTGTAAAGCAGCACCGGGAAGCGCATTTTGGCCTTGCCGGATTGCTCCATCCCGGCAGCCAGCCGCGAATACAGCCAGGCAGCGATCACAACCAAAACTGCCGCAATGACCCCGGCTGCCGGCCCGCTCCCCTTCGGTGGAACGAGATGCTCAAACCCCACGGTGTAGAAAACATGCGTCAGGAGGAAAGCAAGCAAGCCAGGGAGAAAGAATTTATCCGGCAGCATCAAAAACACATCCCCGGCCAGCGAAAACGCCAGCCCGACGAGAAACCACATCATCGAGGCGGTATCGTAGCGCGTCATCAGCGCAGGCATATCCACAGACAGCCAGGCCCAGGCAATCAGCAGGACCAGCACCGCGGGTTTGGTGAAATAAACCCCCTTCCGGTTTTGTTTGTGCTCAAAAAACCATTCCAGGGCTGCAATGCCCAACGCAAAAACAAAAAGTGACGTTACCATGATAAAATTTCCCTGATCGGTTGCCCATTGGGTGGCAGCCTGCGAAAGGGTATGAGCAAATGTTGCGGAAAAATATCTGTGCTTCCACTCACCCGGCTCTCCCCCCGGCGGGGGAGGGTTGGGCAGGGGGAAAGAAAGCAGCGCCCATACGACTGCCCAATTTCAACAACATTTGCCTGCGCCCCCTGCGAAAAAAGCGTACCCATTACCAGAGCGCTTGTAGTATAATTTTACCAGAGCAATGACCAGATGCAGCAAGCAAACTGCAATGGATGTACGCGAATCTTGTGGAACTTGACCCGCAGTGTCCCCCCTCCCCTCGCCCTCACCCCTAACCCATCTCCCGAAGGGAGAGGGGAACCAAAGCGGAAAATTTTGGGAGGGCAGGGGAGGAGGGAGCCACCATCGTTCTACAACATTTGCCTGCACCCTCGCGGCAGTTGTTTCTTGACACAAACACCGCCCTATGCTACAGTATAACGCGTAGAACTATGGGCGAGACAGTTCCTACAAACACAAAATTTCATTGAAAAATGGAGGAATGAAGCCTTGACAAAATCACGTTCTCAGATGATGGTTGAACGCTTACGCGACCTCCAGGCTTCGTCACCGGACATCGAAGCATCGGCTGTTGTAAGTGTGGACGGGTTGACGATTGCGTCGGCTTTGCCTCAGGATGTGGAGGAAGACAGGGTTTCCGCGATGTCAGCAGCAATGCTGTCGCTGGGAGAGCGCATCGCATCAGAGCTGGGGCGAGGAAGCCTGGAACAAGTCTACATCAAAGGCGCACAGGGCTACGTTATGCTCATGTCTGTGGGTGAGGAGGCCGTCTTAACGGCCCTGGCCCGCGAGCAAGCCAAACTCGGCTTGATTTTCCTGGACATGAGACGAGCCACTGAAGACCTGGAAAGACTGATCTAAAGGGGCGAATACGATGGATCCTATTCCGAAAAGCGGCTTCTACTATCCAAACAAGTTTGCCCTCATCACCATCAACGCGCTTGAAGATGTGATGGGAAAAAACGGCCTGAACGCCATCCTGAACCTGGCTGGGCTGGGGCATTTAATTGACAATTATCCGCCGGACAACCTGAACAAAGAGTTCGACTTTGCAGAGTTTTCGGCAATCAACCAGGCACTGGAGGAGATGTACGGCCCCCGCGGCGGGCGCGGTTTGGCACTGCGTGCCGGGCGGGCAACCTTCTCTGACGGACTGCGCAGTTTTGGCGCACTCGCCGGTGCGGGTGATTTGGCATTCAAAGTCTTGCCTCTGCATGCAAAATTGCGCATTGGCGTTCCGGCAATGGCAAAAATCTTCAGCCAGATGAGCGACCAAATTTCAACGGTTGAGGAACGTGAACATGAGTTCATCTACACCATCCACCGTTGCCCGGTTTGCTGGGGACGCCATGACGAGGAAAAACCGGTCTGTTTTGTCGCCGTTGGCTTGTTGCAAGAAGGCCTGAAATGGGTTTCTGGCGGCAGTGAATTTCGCGTCAACGAATCGAAATGCATTGCCTGCGGAGACGATGTCTGCGAATTTGTCATCCAGAAAAAACCTATCAGTTAGTCAATTCGATAGCCGTTGAGCAGGCACAACGCGCTCAACGGCTATCTCCACCAGGATAAACAATCCAGTGGTTGAAAAAAAACCGGTTATTCTCATTATCGAAGACGATCTGGATGTCGCAGAAATGCTGGACGCTTATTTTCGCGTTCAAGGCTATGAAGTCCTGACAGCAAATTGGGGCGAAGACGGCATCCAGGTTTGTCAAAAAGAACACCCAAACCTGATTATTCTGGATATCCGTCTGCCGGATATTGACGGGTTTGAGGTTGCTACCCGGCTGCGCGAAAATCGGCGGACAGCCAGCATCCCCATCATCTTCCTGACCGAAAAACGCAGCCGCGGTGATATTCTCCAGGGGCTGGAACTTGGCGCGGACGATTACATCACCAAACCTTTTGATATCCAGGAACTGCGGCTGCGGGTACGAAACTCATTGCAGCGCTCCGCTTTAGGCGCAGTAACCAACCCCGTCACAAACCTGCCGGAAGGCCCGCTGGTAGACGAACGCCTCTCCGAATGTATCGGCGCATCCGACTGGGCTATCATGCTGGTTTCACTGGAAAACCTGGACATCTTCCGGGAATCGTACGGGTTTGTCGCCTCAGACGATGTGCTGCGAGCGGTGAGTTTGATGGTACAAAATGCCGTCAAAAAAACCGGAAACCCCGGCGATTTTGTAGGACACTTCAGCGCATCGGAATTTGTGGTAATCACCACCCCAGAGGTCATTGCCAACCTGGGAGAACGTATCCTCTCCCGGCTGGACCAATCCCTGGAATACTTCTACCCCTTGCGGGACCGCGAAACCCCCAAAGACCCCAGCGAGCGCCTCAAAGTCCGTATGGCAGGGCTGCTCCCGGAACAGGGCCCGTTCAAAGACCTGGATGCCCTGAAGACTACGCTGATACGCAAGCGCAAATAAACCCAAACAGCAGCAACAGAACATTGGGATGGCAGGCTTGCCATCCCAATCTTGGTTAAAAATGCAACTCACCGTCGTCCTGCCCACCTACAACGAGGCAGAAAACCTGCCTAAAATCACCGCCGCCCTGCTGGGGCTGCCACTACCCAACCTGAAAATCCTGGTAGTGGATGATAACAGCCCGGATGGAACCGGCGCAATCGCCGATGAACTTTCCGCCCGCCATCCTGGGCGTTTCTCTGTACTCCACCGCACCGGAAAACTTGGGCTTGGCTCGGCCTATTTACGAGGCTTCCGGCAAGCACTGGATAACGGAGCAGAAGCAATTGGACAGATGGATGCCGATTTTTCCCACCCCCCTGAAAAACTGACCAAAATGCTCACAGCGCTAGAAACCTGTGATATGGTAATCGGCTCCCGCTATGTCCCTGGCGGAAAACTGGACGAAAACTGGCCTTTATGGCGCAAAATGCTCTCCGCATTTGGGAATTTCTACGCCCGCACCATCCTGCGCCTGCCCATCCGGGATACCACCGGCGGCTTCAAACTCTGGCAGCGGCACACACTGGAAACAATGCCCCTGGAGCGGGTGCGCTCGAACGGCTACGCCTTTCAGATCGAGATGAACTACATTGCCTGCCGCCTGGGCTTTCACGCTGTCGAAATCCCGATTTATTTTGCCAACCGTCAATGGGGAGATTCCAAAATGTCATTCCGCATCCAGCGCGAGGCAGCCATCCGCGTCTGGCAGTTCCTGGGAGAGTACCGCGACCTGAAACCACCCCCGGAGAAGCCTGGACAAACAAAAAAACGCTGCAACTGAACCAGGGCTTGTGCTCGGCGGGGGAAGAGTCGCCTCACTGCAACATTTGCGTACGCCCTGCCTCCCACGGCAATCACACTTGCGGTAAAATAGCCACATGAAACAAAAAATTGTAGGGATTCGGTTTCGCAAAGTGGGGAAAATATACCACTTCAACGCCGACAACCATCCGGATATTCAGATTAACGACTTCGTAATTGTTGAAACCAGCCGCGGAATGCAACTGGGGCAGGTTGCCAGCATCCTGGATACCCCGCCCCAGCCCCGTGACGGCGGCTGGAAACCAATTCTGCGACGGGCAACACCGCGCGACCTGGTTCTGCGGCAAGTTTGGAAAAACAAAGAGGCAGAAGCAGTAACAAACTGCCGGGCAAAACTGAAAGAACTAAAAATTCCGGGTGTCAAAATCGTAGATGCAGAATACCCCTTTGACGGCAAACGGTTAACCATCGTCTACAGCAGCGAAGGCCAGGAAAATGTTGACCTGAGCCAACTGAAAAAAGCGATGAAAAAACGCTACCCGCGTGTGCGGATAGAATTCCGCCAGGTAGGGCCGCGCGACGCCGCCAAAATCATCGGCGGGATGGGCGCCTGCGGCATCGAGGAACGCTGCTGCACCCGGTTCCTGACTGAGTTCAGCCCGATCTCCATCAAGATGGCGAAGGCACAGGGCATTTCGCTGGCCCCTTCGGAAATTACCGGCATGTGCGGGCGGCTGCGCTGCTGCCTGATCTACGAGTATGACCAATACGCCGAAATTGTCAAAAAAATGCCCCGCCGCGGCAAGCGCGTCATTACCCCCTCCGGCGAAGGAAAAGTTATTGAAGTCAACCCGCTCAAAGAGACTCTGACCGTCAGTATCGAGGGCAGCAACAACCGCGAAGAATTCCATTACAGCGAGGTAAAGCGCTGGCAGCCCCCCGATGCCCGGCAAACCTCACCCAAAACACAGAAAAACAGCGCAAAACCGACACAGCAAACTCCCACATAACCCGACTGGCAGCCCCCACAGGACTGCCAGTCTTCAAAAAGGATCCCCCATGCAGACGATTATCGAACAGACCCGCGAATTGTTCCCCTACACGCAAACCTTGCGGCGTGATTTTCACATGCATCCCGAACTCGGCTTTCAGGAAGTCCGCACCGCCGGCATCGTAGCAAAAGAACTGCGCAGCCTCGGGCTGGAAGTGACTACCGGTATCGCAGAAACCGGCGTCGTCGCCCTGGTTGAGGGAGAACACCCCGGTCCGGTGCTGCTGGTACGCTTTGACATGGATGCCCTGCCCATCGAGGAAGCAACCGGCGCCGAATACGCATCTCAAAACCCGGGAACGATGCACGCCTGCGGACACGACGGCCACACCGCCATCGGACTAACCGTCGCCCGGATGCTGACCGCCCGCCGCGGGGAGATTCACGGAACGGTCAAACTGGTATTCCAGCCCGCAGAGGAGGGCGAAGGCGGCGCCGAGCGCATGGTCGCCGAGGGCGTGCTGGAAAACCCGCGCCCCGACCATACCCTGGCACTGCATCTCTGGAACGAGAAACCGCTCGGCTGGCTGGGTGTCACCACCGGCCCCGCAATGGCCGCTGCCGAAACATTCAACATCTCCCTGACCGGCAAAGGCGGACACGGCGCAGCCCCCCACGCCGCAATAGACCCGCTCTACGCCGCCGCACAGATCGTAACAGCCCTGCAAAGCATCGTCTCCCGCAACGTGCCGCCGATGGAAACCGCCGTGGTCTCCGTCACAGCCATCCGCAGCGGAACCACCTTCAACGTGATCCCGCAAACCGCCGAACTTCAGGGCACAATCCGCACCTTCAACCCCGAAATCCGGGAAATCGTGCTGAACCGCTTCCGGGAAATCACCGAGGGCATTGCCGCCTCCCTGAACTGCACCGCCGAAATCCAGATAGAAAGCATCACCCCGGCAGTAATCAACGACCCGCAAGTCGCCGCCCGCGTACGGGATGTGGCCCGGCAACTCTTTCCCGACGCAGAAATTGACACCAACCAACGCACCATGGGCTCGGAAGATATGGCCTTTATGATGGAAAACATCCCCGGCTGTTACTTCTTTATCGGCTCAGCAAACCCGGAAAAGGGCCTGGATGCCGCCCACCATCACCCGCGCTTCGATTTTGACGAGGCAGCCCTGCGTACCGGCGCAGCCCTGATGACTGCCGTGGTGCTGGATATGCTCAAATAGGTTTCTCGATTCGCCTCAGCACGAACAGCCCCCGGACGACAATGGAAACCAAAATCTACCACGGAAACATCAAACCGCTGGATTTTGCGCAGGCCCTGGTTGGCGAATTCAACCGGGGGAACTTCCGCGTCCGTCAGTACGGGCGCAACAAAGAAATCGTGGTGCAAATCGGCACACACGAGCGGCGGCGATCCGGCGGGGATACCGCCCTGACCGTCACACTCAAACGGGTGGATGACGGTGTTGCCGTTAAAGTGGGAAAGCAATCCTGGCTGGGAATTGCCGCCAGTTTCGGAGCAACAGCACTGGCCGCAATCCGCAGTCCGTTTGCTCTGCTCTCCCGCCTGGACGATCTCGCCCAGGATGTAGAGAGTTTACAACTCTCCGACCGGGTATGGGAGGTGCTGGACAAAACAGCGCAAATCAAAGGAGTCTCCCTGCAACTTTCGGAGCGGCTGCGGCGCGTGGTCTGCCCCTATTGCGGCAGCGCCAATCCGGTTGGGGAAGCCAACTGCGTTGCCTGCGGCGCACCGTTGGGCAATGTCCAGCCGGATACCTGTCCATATTGCGGATTTGTCATCACGGCGGGGGAACGGGTTTGTCCCAATTGCAGGCGGCGGCTTCCAAAAAGTTCAAAAAGGGCCGAGAGGCTGCGATAAACTTTCTGTGATGCAGGCAGAGAAACCTGACTGTTCTCCCCCCTGTGCCCCCTACCCCCCGCTCTCGCCAAAAACAGCCGCCCGGATTTCGGGGATTTTCTCTTCAGCAGCCCGCTTGCCACGCTCGATCATCTCCCCTCGTTTGGAGTAGCGCAAATAAGTAAACCCGCCAATGTCAGGCGTAATCAGGCAGTCCGCACTTTCCGTGCCGCCGCCGGAATGGCGCAGCGCAATTTCAAAAGCGTTGACCAAATGACTGACAAGCCCCCAATTCGGTCGCAAAGAAGGTTTCAGCACATCAACGCCAATAACATAATCAGCCCCCATCGCACGAGCCACCGAGACTGGTACAGCATTGACATATACGCCATCTGCCAGGCGGCGGCCCTCCCAGGGGGTTGGCGAAACCAGCCCGGCAACGGAACAACTGCCGCGCACCGCAGGGGCTACCGCACCTTCGGTAATCACAACCATCTCGTCGCGATCAACATCGGTAGCAACCACCGCCAGCGGGATAGACAGATCATCAAAACGGGGAGCCCCCAGAAACCGGTTAATGAAGGTCTCCAGCGGAGCAAAAGAAACCAGCCCCTGCCCCCACCAGGTCGGGCGGGCAATGCGGCGCCAGCGAAATTCGTCCGAGAGTTTGAGAATCTCGTCCGTAGAAAAGCCGCGACAAACCGCCGCCCCAATCAGCGACCCGACGCTGGAACCGGCAACGTAGTCAATGGGAATGCCGGCCTCGGTCAAAGCCATCAAGACGCCGATGTGAGCAAACCCGCGTATTGCGCCCGCCCCCAGCGCAAGCCCCACAGTTCTGCGCTGCACCATCATGGTTCAGTAACAAACTCAAATCGGGCGGCCACCTGCAAATCGTGGGAGGAGCCGCCGATGAAAATCTCGAAGATACCGGGGTCGGCAACCCACTTGCGGGCGGCGTCATCGTAAAACGCCAGGGCAGCCACCCCAATCTCAAAAGTGACCAGTTTGGTCTCGCCGGGCTGCAAATCCACCTTCACAAAGCCCTTCAGTTCCTTGAGCGGGCGCACCAGGCGGCACTCCGCATCCCGAATGTAAAGTTGCACCACCTCTTTGCCGGGCATCTCCCCGGCGTTGGTGACGTTCACGCTGGCGGTGATG
>Ga0256914_1004141_pt1 | contig 11060 bp, 5 predicted proteins | sample HulkmetaG_FD_191571 | JGI IMG/M metagenome (GOLD analysis project Ga0256914, IMG submission 191571) | Hydrothermal chimney microbial communities from Main Endeavour vent field at the Juan de Fuca Ridge, Pacific Ocean - Hulk | ecosystem: Environmental > Aquatic > Marine > Hydrothermal vents ...
CCTCCGTGCCCTCTGTGGCTCCGTGTGTATCCCAGGGCGGAGCAACGCTTCGCCCCTACCGCCCAAAAGGTGCGGCGAAGGGGGAGCGCCCTGTTCCCCTTGAGCCGCCGCGGGCTAACGGAAGGTGAGCACGACGGCCAGCGCAGGATGGTCGGAGGCTGCAGCAGTGACCTTTTGAAACGAAAGCACTTGAAGGTCGGAAGTGATGAAAACATGGTCAATTTCATCGGGCGCGGGGGAGGGGTTCGCGTCTTGCAGGGTTTGAAGGGTCAAGCGATACTGTGGTGTGTCAGGACGAAAGTTGAAATCCCCCAACAACACCAACGGCTTCCGGTCAGCGATGGCAGAGAGCACCTCTTTTTGTTGGATGATTGGCCCGCCGTTGCCCAAGTGGGTGACTGCAATGGTGACGCGGCTCTCGTGGACCTGCAGCGTGGCCCACAACAGCGCGGTTTGCTCGCCTTGGCTGTAAAGGTAAATCGTTTGTGTGGCGACCACGGGCCAGCGAGAGAGCAGGGCAATGCCAAAGGTGCCGTCAACGGTCGGCGGGCCGTAGATGGCTTCCATATGCAGCGCGCTGGCAAAGTAGCCCACCAGGTCGTTGTTGGCGCCGCTCAGGCGCGCGGTGTCACTTTCTTCCAGCGCGATGACGTCGGGGCGCAAAGCAGAGAGGACCGCGAGTTGGTCTTCCCAGCCTTTTTCGCCATCCGCGCGGTAGCCCTGTTGGATGTTGTATGTCACCACATGGAGGGTTTTGTCAGGGGGTGGGGGTGCGAAGCGGGGCGCTCGAATCACTGCAAAGAGCAACATGGCCACGGTCGCGAGCGCGGCCACCAGCGGCCCACGCGTGCGAGGGCGCGCGGTGGGCAAGGAAGGGGTCTTCCATGCAGCCCAAGCAGCGACCGCGGCGGGCAGGGCATAAACCACCCAAAAGCGGTTGCGCCACCAAGGGCCGACCACAGGGATGTAATCGTAGGTGGTGGTAAAGACCTGCGCGAGGATAAGCAAAAGCAAATAGAGCCCGCCCACCCCCCAGGCTCGCCCCAGCGCGGCCAGCGAGGGACGCTGGGCTTGCAGGGCGATGGTCATCCGGCGGAAGCCCACCAGCAGCCCGGGGAAGAGGAGCACAGCCAGCCAGAGAGGCCAGTCGAACCCCAGCGCGGGCCTGGGGAAGGGATACGCCGCGGGGGAAGTCGGAAAGGGCGTTTGCCAGTGGGCGATGCCCCATCCCAAAAGCAAGGCGTGAAGGCCCAACAGGAAGCCCACCGCGCGGGCTGAAAGTCGCGAGGTGAGCCCCAAAGCGCAAGCCCCGCACCATCCGAAAAGGGCCAAGGCCACGGTGTAATAAGCCCACAAGGGCGGCCATTCGGCCCAGCGCGCAAGCACCGCGGGCGCGGTTTCGGCCGCGAAGAGCAGGAAGAAGATGGAGGTGATTCCCAATGCCAAGCCGTAGGGTGCGGCTGAGGTGGCCGAGGTGTCTTCGGGCGCTGGTGGGGGAGCGGCCTCGGCGCGGCGCCAAGCCCAAAAGGCAATCCCGGCGACGATCCAAGCCAGGGCTTGCCCGCTTCCCATCAGAGAGGCGTCCACCCCTGCACCCAAAGCGCGCAACGATCCTGCCACAGCCACGGCCAACCCCAAGCCCACGGTCGCGGCTGTGGCTTCTGCTCGGCGCAGCAACCAAGGGAGCGCAAACAGCCCCGCGGCTGTGCCAACGCCTGCAACCCACAGCGTGCCGCGCGTCGAAAGCCACGGCAATGCCAGGCGGCTCAGCACCATGACCACCAAGGCGGCTTTCTTTGCCCACGGCCGCGGTGGGCGCCCAATCGCCAGCAGCAAGGGGCTCAACAAAAATACCACCGCACCTAACTCGGGAGGAATTTCTAACTTCAAAAGGCCAAACGCGTAAATGGCCGCGATGAATTCCCCCAGCAATTGAAAGAGAAAGAGGAAATACGCACCGAAGAACAGGGTCTCAAAGAGCATCGCAAAACCTCTCTTCACATCGGGCCGCGAGCCTCACGCGGCTAAGGCCCTCGCAGCGCATCCCAAGTGGCCAACGAAGGCTTTGGCTTGCCGTGGACATCGGCCAAGCCCATATGCACGAACCAAGAGAGGGTTTCCACATCGTCGCCGCGTTGTTGGGTGTGGAGGGCCTTGCGATAGGCGTTTAGGTCCAGATCGTTGTAGAGGAGGTAAATCCAAAACACCAAGCGCCCGTCAAGTTGGGTATGGATGGCTTGGAGATAAGCGCTCTGGCTGGCAGGCGAGCCCGGGGCTGTCGAGGGGCACCCGCCCTCACCAACGGCCAAAGGTTTGGTGGTTCGCGTGGTGAGGGGCGTGTAGTAATCGGCAGGGATAGCCTCGCCGGTGCCAAAGTAAAAGCAGGGATAAGACGAGATGACCCAAACATCCAAATCAGGCTCGAAGGCTTCGATGAACTCCCAATGGATGGTGGGCGTGGGCGTGGCTGCGGCTGCGGTGTTGGGCAGGGGAAAGCGCAGTTGATCCCATTGGAAGGTGACGAAGATTTGCGTATCAGGCGCCTCAGCCTTGATGGCCGCGTAGGTCGCGCGATAGAGGCTGAGGAAGTTGTCGGCATCGCGGGGATGGGTGGCCATGTAGGTGTTGATTTCCGACGCCAGCCCCAAATAACGCGGATGGAACTCGCGCACCAGGCGGAGCGCGTAGTTTTGGAACGCCGCTCGGATGCGGGGGTCGGCGAACGAGGGCTGCCCCCATGCTGCGGGCACGTTTTGGAATTCGCGGCGGTCGAGGCCGTTGAGAGGGTCCAGGACGAAAATGGGCGTCAGGCCCGATTGGATGGCCAGCGCAACCAGGTTGCGGGTGTCTTCTAAAGCCTGGGAGGTCGCATCGGGGCTGGTGGTGAAATCTTCCCAAGGGATGGGCTGTTGGATGAGGACCACATCGGCGTGGGGGCTCATCTCGTGGATGGTTTTGATGACCTCGGCCACGCTGACTTTGGCGGGGGTTGGGAAGAACCCCATCGCGGCGCGGTCGGTCGGCAGGGCAGGAGGCGGGCGCAGCGGTGGCGCGGTGGCGGGAGGCGAGGCGTTGCACGCCAACACCAACAGAACTGCCGCGAACAAGAGCAAGCGCTGGCTTTTGAGGTGCATGAGGGGCCTTCTTGAGTGGTGTCGGCCAGGGCCGGAGGGGCAAAGCGGTACAGCCCCGGCTGGCCGTCAGCGGATGGTCAGCAAAGCCCCGGCGCTACGGCCGCGCACATCGGGGAAGTAGGTTTCAAAAGCAACCGCCGGAGGCGTTTGAAAGGCGCCAGGAATGGCCGCTCGGGCTTCGTAAATCAGAGTATAGACCCCGGCTGGCAGGTCGTTGGCCACAAAAACCACGCGGTCGTCGTAGGCTTCGCGGTGGGTGAAGTACCACCCACCCCAGCCTTGGCGCCAGAAGTCGTCTCGGTGATAGAGGAAGGGCGCGTCGTGGGGCGCTGTGCGGTTCGGGTCCAGGGGCTCCATGCCCGCGGGGAGGTAATCGGTCAGGACGACATGGTGCAGGTCGTGGGGAACGATGAGGGTGAGGCGCACTTGCACCGTCGCGCCCAACGGCACGGTGGTGGTGGGGGTTTGGAGGTCGTCGAGCAGGTAATAGGCTCGCTCGACGTGCAAGCCAGTGCCCAAGGCTTGCAGATTTTCGGCCGGCAGGGGGATCTCCAGCGAGGCGTCGTAGTAAAGCACCCCGGGCCCTTCGCCGCGGCGGATTTCCAAGGGCAGGTCTCGCCCCTGCGGCAGGTCGTCGCCCTGCCAGGTCAGGGTTTGGGGAAGCGCGGCTTGCGTGGCATCCATGTGGCCGGTGAGGGCCACTTGGTTGGCAAAGCGGATGGCATAGTCGTAATTGGGGCTGGTTTCATGGCTGAATTGTGCCCAGTGGGTGAGCGCAAGCACGGCCGCGCTGGTGTCGTGAGGGGTGCGCCACGTGCCGTTTTCGCGGTTGGCCATCAGCCAGCGGACCACCGGTGCCAGGCGTTGCAGGTTGGGGTCGCTTTGCAGCAGAGCGTCCAGGGCCAGCGCGGTGGTGGCGACGTCAGAGTGCCACAGCCCTGTGCCTTCACCGTCCCAGTGGGCTGCGGAGGCCGAGCGGCTGAGGGCGTTTTCCAGCCGTTGCACCAGGGGGTGGATGAAATCTTCGCCCATGTTCATGGTTTGTGCGGCTTGCAAGAGCCAGGCCCAACCGCTCATGGGCATGCCGCGAGCGCGGGCTTGGTCTGCCAGGGCGTAGGCCAAGGAAGGCTGAGGGCTGCCCAGGCGGGCTGCGACGAAGAGTTCGAAGGCCAGGGCGGCGTGGGCTTCTTCGGTGGGCCTGGAGGGAAGGCTCAAGGCCTGCAACGCATCGGCGGCCTGCGCGAGCACCCCTGCATCAACCGTGAAGCCCGCGTTTTGGGCTTCCAGCAGCGCGTAGGCAGCATACGCGCTGATGAAAGTGTCGGGGTCGCTTTGCGGGCACCAGCCCCAGCCGCCGGAGGGGGTTTGGGCGGTTTCCAGCCCTTGGATGTCGTGCAAGATGCGGTTTTTCAGGTCAGTGAGGGCTTGAGGCGTGGTGTCCAGGGCTTGATAAGCCTGCCACGCGCCGGCGGTGCTCAGCAGGTCGGTGGCCAGGGTGAAGTTGCAGTTGTTGGAAGGCGCAGGGCTGAGCCGGGCGCTTTGCGCCAGCCCGGCGGTCAGGGAGCCGGCCAGGTTGAGCCGCAGCACCGGCGCCTGGGCTTCGGCGGGAATGGCCACCTGTTCGACCACTTGCCCGGCTTGGGCAAGCAGGCCAGCGGTGCCCACGGCTTCGGTGGTCGTAAAGCGGTGAACGGGAATGCCGCCTTGAGGAAGGGTGGTCAGCACCGGCCGCGAGGCGTCGTGATACGCGCCCGCGTCGGCCTCGACCAGCAGGTCCACGCGTGAGGCGTCGAAGGGCACCCTCGCGCGCCAGCGCACCGTTGCTTGCCCTCGCGCGGGTACGGTCACGTGTTGCGTGAGGGGGCTTTGCAGGGTCAGCCCTTGGGCTTGTTTCAACTGGACCGCGGCTTCGAGGGCTTGGGCTGTGGTGTTGTGGAGCACGGCCTGAATGACGACTTGGTCGCCCGCGGTGAAGAAGGCCGGGGTGTGCAGGCGCACAAAGAAGGGCTGGCTGACCGTGATTTCGGTTTGGCTTTGCCCCACTTGGGTTTGTTGGGTGATGGCCCGGGCTGTGACCACCCACGTGGTCATGTTGTCGGGCAGGGGAACGGCCACTTCGGCCTTGCCTTGGGCGTTGGTGACGATGTTGGCGCGCCAGTAGGCTGTGTCTTGGAAGTTTTCGCGCAGGGAAATCACCCCCCCGAGGTCGCTGCCCTTTTCTCCGCCCCCGCTGCCGGCGTTTGCGCCGACGGGCAGCCAGCGTTGGAGGCGGGCGTTGAAGGCGGCCAGGTCTTGGGTCAGCCCTACCGAGGTGGCCATCAGCAGGCTCCGCTGCGGGTAAAGCAGCCCCAACAGGTCCAACGTGTCGGGCGCGAGGGCGTAAATGGCTTTGTCTACCACGGCCAGGGAAACCTCGGCCGAAACAGGCTGCCCTGTGTGGTCGCGGGTTTCAATGGTGAAATGGGCGGTCTCGCCGGGGGCCAATTGGGTGCGGTCGGGGGTGAGGGTGATTTGGATGGCCTGCTCGTCCAGCGCGACCGGCAGGCGCACCACCCCAAAGCGGTAATCGGCCGGCTGCTGGGCGGTGGGGGGGCGGATGCTGAACACCGAGGCGTAAATCACCGGCGCAAAGGTGTCTTGCAGGGGGATGTCGAGGTAGGTGTTGGGTTGGTCGAAGCGGAAGACGCGATAGTCGTAAATTTGGCCGCGCGCGATGGTTAGCAGGCCGTAGGTCGGCTGTTCGAAGGGCTGCGGCGCGAGCAAGTGGGCGGTTTCGCCGGGGTGGTAGTCGCGTTGATCGGGCACCAGGGGCAGGGTGTGCTCGCTTTGTTCCCAGAGCAGGGCTTCTTTCCCCGCGACCCAAATGCGCAGGCTGGCTTCGCGTGGGCGCCCGTTGGGGTCGGTGGTGTGGGCGACGATGTCGTAAATGCCGCTGTGGGGCGGCACCAAGGCGAGGTGGATTTTCCCCTGGGCGTCGGTGGTGAGGTCTTCGAAGGTCTGCACGGGGAGCTGTTCCAGGTTGCTTTCCCAGCGCAAGATGCCATCCGCACCTCGGCGTTGGACGCTGTGCCATCGTTCCTCGTTGAGGGCGATTTGCAGGGTGTGGTGGGGCATGGGATGCCCTTGGGGGTCCAAAACCACCACATCCAACCCTAAGGGTTCGCGGGCCACGCCGACCCAGGCTGAGGTTTTGAGGCCGATGTAAATGTCGCTTTGGCGGACGATGACGCTGGTGTGGCTGTCCGCGCTGTTCCCTCCCGCGTCGGTGACGGTTGCCCACACGGTGAAGGCCGTGTCTTGGTCTGCGTCGGTGATGTCGGCTGTCAGGGGGATGGCGGCGTGCCCTTGGGGGTCGGTGGTGGTTTGCCCGCTTTGGGCGATGGCGTGCTCGGGGGTGGTATAGGCTGGGATGCCCCACCAATTGGTTTCTTTTTGGAAGGTGTAGCGTTGGTAGGCTTCGGGCGGCTGGAAGGTGTAAGGCTGCACCGTGGTTTGCCATCGGACCTGCGCGCGGCCGACCGCGTCGCCCGCGTAGTAGGTGGCTTCCAGATGCACGGTGGTCTGCTCACCCGGGTGGAGGTCGGGGGTTTCGGGCGTCAGGGTCACTTGAAAGACGGGCTTGTGATAGGCTGCGACGCGTAGCGTGCTCAGTCCCAAGATGGGGCCGTCGGGGGCGGTTTGCACCCGCCAGGTGTAGGTGCCCACCGGCGCCGAATCGGGCAGGAAGAGGCTGCCCGAAAACGTGCCAAAGGCCGAAAGGGGCAGGCGCTCGTGGGCAATGGCTTTGCCGTCGTGCCAGAGCGAGACCCACACGTGGGTGGTCTTGGGGAGGCGGTAGTGGAGGTCCTCTTCGTCGCGCACCAGGCCTTTGAAGTTGATTTGTTGGCCTGGCCGATAGAGGGGGCGGTCGGTGTAAACGTAGGCCACCGTGCGCGCGGGGCGGGTGTTCATGATTTGCCAGTAGGAAGCCGAGAGGTCATCGTTGTTGCCGTGCCCCCATTGCGCATCGGTGATGGCAAAGCGGTCGGCGGTGTGGAGGAGGGCGAAGCGGGGGGCTTGGGTGAGGTTTTGCCACAGCGCGACCCCTTCGTCGTTGGTCTGGCGCGGCAGGGAGATGGTGAGCACAGAGGGCGATTGTGTTTGGGGGGTGACAAGGGTGATGGGGAGGTCGGTTTGGGGTGTGCCGGTTTCCCAGTCGGTAGCCCAAACCAGCGCGCTGCTGGGGGTGGCTTGGAGGGTGAGGATGTCGGTGCTCAACAGCAGCCAGTAGGTGCGGTCTTCGGTTGCGCCGCTGAAGTGGGCGGTGAGGCAATAGACGCCGGGGCGGAGCGGGGCGCCTTGGGTGAGGTCGCTCAGGTGGAAGGTGCTCAGGTGGACGCGGTCGCGGGGGGCGTCGCCCACGTGGGGCAGTGACCATGCAGCCACCGCGGGCCCGTTGGGGCGGCAGTCGTCGAATTGCGCCACGGCGCGGATGAAGTCCTGGTCGTCCACCGCGAAGAGCGCGAATTGGGCGTTGGCGATGTTGACGTAGCGCACCCAGAAAGAGGGGTCTTGCTGGGCTTCGATGACGATGGGGTAGGCGGGCAAGAGGAGTTCCCCGCTGGGCTCCATGTGGGCGGTGGTGATTTTGAACGTGAAAGGCTGGCGGAGCGCGTGGCCGTAGATGTCGGCAATGCCGGGGAGCAGGGTGATGGTGTAGGTGGTGCCGCCTTCCAGGTTGCCGATTTCCAGATAGCGCCCATAGACTTGCCAGTGCAGCGTGGGCAGGGCAGGGGTCACGCGGATGTGGCCGGAGAGGGTGTCGGCATCCAAAAAGGTGTTGAATTCAATGGTCGTGGTAGGGACGTAGCGGTCTTGTTGGATGTGCGCGCCCCGGGCAGGCGAGAGGACGTCCGTCCACCCCACGGTGTGGAAGCGGGCCGACACGGTTTGGGAAAGGTGCCCGCCGTCTTGGGCGCGGGCTTCGTCGGTGATGGTGAGGGTGTAGGTGGTATCCAAAGCGTAGTGGCGCTGAGGGATCAAAGTGAGTTTGGTGGCGTCGTCGTTCCAGCGGAAGGTGAGCGGGGGCACGAGCGCGCGCGAGGGGGCTTCCAAACTCAGCGCCCGGGCTACGCTTTCACGGTCCATGGGCTGTTCGAACCAGATTTCCAGGGCTGCATCTAAGCGGGAGAGGTCGTAGGGCTGGTCGTGGTTGAGGGGCAGGTAGAGGTTGTCGGCCTGGATGTGTTCGACGCGGACGGCGTGGGTGGTAAATTGCCAGATGACGGGGTTGGCCAAGGTCTGCCCGCTGAGGTCGGTCACGCCAGTATCGAGGATGACGGTGTAAGTCGTGTTGCTGGCCAGGGGGTGGGTGGGGTGGAAGACGTAAATGGCGCTGTTGACCCATGCCCCGCTGCCCTGGATTTCGGGGGTGATGAACAGGGGCAAGGCGGGGGCTTGTTCGCGGCTGGTGAGTGGGGCCACAGGCTTGTTGAAGACCAGGGTGATGTCGGCGTCGAGGGGCACGTCTTCGCTGTCTTCCGCGGGGAAGACGCTGGTGACGGCCAAGGCGGTCTCGGTGGTGTAGGTCAGGTGCAGCGCGGCGGGGAGATGCGCTCCATCGGCCGCGGTCAGGGTCGGGGCGATGGTGAGGGTGTATGTGCTGTCGGGCTGAAGGGGGTGTTGGGGGGTGAAGCGCAGGGTGTGTGCGTCGGGGAAGGTGACCTCACCGCGCACCAAGGTGCCGTCGGCCGCGCTCATCTGCACGGCTTGCGCGCTGGCAGGGTCGAGGGCGCGGGTGAAGGTCAGGGTGAGCGTGGGTTGCAACGGCAGAATGCTGTTGGCAGGGGGCGAGGCGTTTTGCAGGGCAAAAGGCGGTGGGGTGGGGGTGAAGTCGGTGACTTGTCCCGCGGGGAACAGGGAAGACGTGGCCGTTGGGGGTGTGGTTGGGGTGGGCGTTGTTGGGGTCGGTTGGCATGCGGTCAAGAGAAAAAGCAAAGCGAGAAGTCCCCCCCAGAGCATTTTTTGGGCTCGGCGCCAGTAAAACATCGCTCCCTCCGCGAATGGTGGCGCCCAGGTGATGTTGTCGGCAAGGTGGACGCGCAGACAAAGCAGGATAGACAAGCCAGTGTATTATAGCATGTCTGGGGGGATGAGGGCGTCAGGGGCCAGGCGAGGGCGTGGCTGCGGGCGAAACGAAAAAGGCGAGGTGAATAACACCTCGCCTTGATTTGATTAAGTCAAAGCCAAAAGGGGTCACTTACCGCCCATCATTTGGGCTGCTTGAAGGAGGGCTTGCATGACCACTTTGGAAGATTCCGCGCGGTGAGGGGCGGACTGCCCGACGCCGCTGGCTGCGGCCAGGGCGCTGAGCGCGGCTTCCAGGGTGCTTTCGCCGCTTTGGGAGGCTTGCATGAACGCGCCTCCAGCCCGCAACAAATCGCCCATGTCAAGGCCGTCGCTCAGCCCGCCGCCGGTGTTTGCCTGCTGCCCGCCGCCCAAGAGCGCACCCATCAGGCCGCCCAGTAGGTCGCCGCCTTGGGATTGGCTGGGTTGGGCCTGCTGCGACGCTTGGCCGCCGCCCAAGAGCGCACCCATCAGGCCGCCCAACAGGTCGCCGCCTTGAGATTGCGACGCCTGAGGCGCTTGAGGTGCTTGCGCCTGGGCTGTGGACGTGCCCAACAAGGCGTCAATGAGCATCGGCAGGCTCTCGCGGGTCACGGCTTTGCCTTGAAGTTTCTGCGCCCCTTGTGCCAAGTTTTGGGCGTAAACCTGCGCAGTGCCCGTTTGTTTTGCTTTGAGCAGCTGGCTGGCGCGCTCCAAGATTTCGGCGGCTTCCAGATTGGGGTTTTCTTTGGCCACTTGGGTGACCAGCTCGAAGACTTCAATGACATGGTCGCCGTGGTCGTGGTTTTTGGTGTCGGCGGCGTTGAGGGTGTCCCGCTTTTGTTGCAGGCTTTGGGTGACCATCTCGAAAAGTTGGCCTAAATCTAACTTCTGTTCGCTCATGGGTGACCTCTTGCTCATTAACCCAGTTTCGGGATGGTGAGTTTTTGGCCAGGGTAGATTTTAGAGGGGTCTTTGCCAATGACATCTTTGTTGGCCTTGTGGATTTCCGGCCACAAGGCGGCGTTGCCGTAATATTTTTGAGCAATGGCGCTGAGGGTGTCGCCAGGCTCAACGACGTGCACGGCTGGCAAAGTGGGGCGCTTTTCCGCTTCCTGTTCTTTGGCTTGGCCGCGGAGCATTTCCAGCGCCTCTTGGGCTTTGCGTTGCTTTTCGGCCAGTTCGGCGGCTTGCCGAGCGGCTTCCTCGCGCGCTCGGGCTTCTTGTTGGGCTTTGATGCGCTTGCGGTCTTCTTCGAGACGGCGCTCAAATTCGCTGCGGGAATCGTTCGTGCTCACGGTTTTACTCCTCCTGCGTGCATGGAAATTAGTGCGAATAAGAATGGCTCAAAAGGTGAGAATTATTGTATCATAAAAGTTGTTTTTAAGTTGTACGGAAGCCCTGGCAGGACGAAGATAGCAGGGAAGCAGGCCGGGTTGGGGGCGGTGGTGGCACGCCAGGCAATGGAAGGGCCGATTGGGCGGCCGCCGAAACAGGGTGGCACGCCCGGGCATGGGCTTAGGGGGTGTCTTCGACCACGATGGTGTGGATGGGAGAGACGACTTGTGTTTGCGCGGTGGTGACCTCGGCCCAAAAGCGATGCTCACCTGGCTGCAGCGCCCACCAGGCGGTGCAGGTTGGCGCGGTTGTGCATTCGGCCAAAAGCGTGTGGTCCACCCAGAGGCGCAGCCGCGCGTTGGCGAGCGAAGTTTCGGCTGTGATGGGGATTTCCTGGGCCTGCGGGGGGAGATCAGGGCTGAGGCGATACACGCTGCCGTCGGCAGGGCTTTTCAGGAACACCGCCGAAGCCGCGGTGGTGGGCTGGGAGGCGAAATCTTGCAC
>Ga0256914_1004142_pt1 | contig 11057 bp, 8 predicted proteins | sample HulkmetaG_FD_191571 | JGI IMG/M metagenome (GOLD analysis project Ga0256914, IMG submission 191571) | Hydrothermal chimney microbial communities from Main Endeavour vent field at the Juan de Fuca Ridge, Pacific Ocean - Hulk | ecosystem: Environmental > Aquatic > Marine > Hydrothermal vents ...
AACATCGAGCGCCAGGAAACCAAGCTGATCAATATTTTTTTCGTCGGCCAGAACGAGTTCAACGACACCCTGCGGCGTCCCGAGAACCGGGCCCTGCGTCAGCGCATCACCATCAACTACAACATCAGTCCCCTGACACCTGACGAGACCGCCGAGTATATCGCCCACCGGCTCAAGGTGGCTGGCGCCGCCCACCAGATATTCCACCCCGAGGCCGTCAGGAAAGTGGCGGCTTACACCGGCGGTTACCCCCGGCTGATCAACGTGCTGTGCGATTACGCCTTGGTGACGGGGTACGTCAAGGGCGCGCGGGTGATCATGCCGGCGATCATCGATGAGTGCGCACGCGAACTGCATATCCCCTGGGAGTGGCCCGTGACGCCGCCGGCGGCCGAAGAAAAGGCGCCGGCGCCGTCACCCCCGGTCCGGGCGGCGACGTCCCCCGCCGCGACCGAGGCACCGCCTGTGCCCGGCACCGCGCCGGACGCGCCGTCAACGCCGCGGCTGTCGGTATCCCGCCCATCCGATGAGAAGCGGCCCGTCAAGGTGGTCAAGCAGCAGGCCCGCATGCCGTCCCGCAAGCCGGCACGGCGCACCGGCCTCTACGTGGCCTGCGTGCTGTTGCTGGTCCTGGGAGCATTGCTGTATTTCATGCCGGGCGGCGTCTCCTTTTTTCCCGGGATGAAGGGCGGTTCCCAGGGCACCGGGGACGCGGGATCGCAGCCCGGGGCGCCCGCCGCTCCGGCGGTCCGGACTGGCGAAACCGAAACGGCACCGGAGGTGACGCCGCCAGAGCGCCCCTCCGACCGGGCGGCCGTTTCCAGCGGTGCGCAAACCGGCATCGATACGGCCGCAGACGTCGAGCGGTCCGCGGTTGAAGCGGAGGACACCACCGTGGCGGCCGGTGTGAAAACCGGCGCCGGTGATCTGAAGGCCGAAACGCAGGCGTCCGTGCCGCCGTCCTCTCCGCCGCTCCCGGCGCAGCCGGAGGGCGGGAAGACCTCCGCCGGGCCGTTGCCGGACGTCGCACCGGAGACCGCCGGGAGTGAAACCGCCTCACCGGCCACACCGCCGCCGGCTGCGGCCGAAAATGCCGTCCCGTCGGAAAAGCCGTCGGCGGTTCCCGCATCCCGGCAGGTGCCCCAGGAAGCCGAAACGCCGTCCCCGACGGCCGAAGAGCAACCCCCTGCGGTGTCCTCTCCGCAGGGGGTGTCGGCCCCGGAACCGGAGGGAACCGGCGACAAGGCCTTGCCTGGGGAAACGCCCCTTGAAAGGGAAATCCGCCGCCTCGCGCGTGACCGCAAGCTGCGGATCTACTTCGGGCGCAATTCCAACGAAATGCAGCAGAACACCTTCGCCAAGCTCGACGCCTTGTCGGTGTTCATGCGCCGCCACCCCGATGCGCGCCTGGTGATCCGGGGCTACACCGACTCTTCGGGAGTGTACAGCTACAACAAGAAGTTGTCCGAGTTCAGGGCCAACATGGTCAAGAGTTACCTGGTGGGGAAGGGAACGGATCCCGGCCGGATCCGATCCTTGGGCATGGGGCCCAGCAACCCGCTGAAGTCCAACGCCGCCGAGAAAACACGGCGCTTCAACCGGCGGGTGGAGATTGACATCCTGATGGGTGGTGATTAGCGGCTGACGGCGCCTCCCGCTTCCTTGCCCAGGCGGATGCCCAGCTGCAGGGCCTTGCGGTTCATGTCCAGGAAACCGGGCGGAATGCGGTCGGCCAGCACCTTCTCCACCGCTGCCGGCGAGACCAGTTCGGTGAGGCTCAGCAGGGCCCCCAGCATGCAGATGTTGAAAACGATGGGCTTGCCGATTTTCTCCATCACCGTGGCGTACATGGGCAGTTCCACCTGCCGTGCGTCCACCTTGCGCTCGGTTCTCACGAAGCGGCTGTCACAGATCAGCAGGCCCCCCGGCCGGATGATGGGGTAGAATTTGATGTAGGCCGCCTGGGTGAGGCAGATCAGCACGTTGGGCTGAAACACCTTGGGAAAGAAGATTTCCGAATCGGAGATGATGACGTCCGAACGGGTGGCTCCTCCGCGCGCCTCCGGTCCGTAGGACTGGGACTGCACGGCGTTGAGGCCCTCGTACATCACGGCGGCCTCGGCCAGGATGATGGCGGCGGTGATGACGCCCTGTCCGCCGGATCCCGAAAATACGATGCGGCATCTTTCCATCTCTATGCGTTTCCTTTCATCGCCCTATCGATGATTTTGTCATACTCGATGCAGTACTCCGGCAGATCCTTCTGAACGAAGACGCCCCGCTCGATGAGATCGGGGTTTTCCTGTTTGGCCTTGGATCCGATGGGGGTCGTGATCTCCTTGTAGCGTTCCACCATGTCCACGGCGCCACCCATGCGGTTCTTGCGCCCGAAGTAGGTGGGGCACTGGGTCAGGATCTCGACCACCGAGAAACCCTCGTGCAGGATGGCGTCCTTGATCATGCTGGTCATCTGGCGGATGTGGTAAGTGGTGGTACGCGCCACGTAGGTGGCGCCGGCGGCCATGGCCAGCTGCACCACGTCGAAGTCGTGGTCGATGTTGGTATAGGGTGCCGTGGTGGCGGTGATGCCGTAGCCCGACAGCGGAGAGTACTGACCGCCGGTCATGCCGTAGATGCGGTTGTTCATGACGATGGCGGTGATGGCGATGTTGCGGCGGGCGGCGTGGATGAAGTGATTGCCGCCGATGGCCAGGGCGTCGCCGTCGCCCATGGGCACGATGACGTTCAGCTCCGGCTGGCTGAGTTTGACCCCCGTGGCGAAGGCCAGGGCGCGTCCGTGAATGGTGTGCAGGGTGTGAAAGTCGACGTAGCCCGAAATGCGCGCCGAACAGCCGATGCCCGACACCATGACGATTTCGTTCTTGCTCATGCCCAGGCTCTCGATGGCGCGCAGCATGGCGTTGAGAATGATGCCGTGTCCGCAGCCGGGACACCACATGTGCGGAAAGAACCTTTCCCGGATGTAATCTTTGATGGCCATGGACTATACGCCCTTTCCCTGAATGATTCGCAGAATGTTGCGGATGTCGGCATCCGTGATGAACACGCCGTCGATGCGGTTGGCCAGCACCACCCGCTGGGGGTTGTCCACGGCGCGTTTGACCACCCGCACGATCTGGCCCATGTTCATCTCCACCACCAGGATGGACTTCGCCCGGGCGCACTTCTCGCGCACGATGTCGTAGGGGAAGGGCCACAGGGTCTGCAGTTCCAGCAGGCCCAGCCGTTCTCCCTTGTTGCGCTGGCTGGTCACCACGTGCAGCGCCGAGCGGGCGGCCGAACCATAGGAGATGAAGATATTGTCGGCATCCTCGAGGTAGTATTCCTTGTAACGGGCGATGTGGTTGACGTTGTTGCGGATCTTGTCCACCAGGTGCCGGATCAGGCCGTGCACGATCTCCGGCGTGTCGGTGGGAAAGCCCCACATGTCGTGGTACAGGCCGGTGACGTTGTGGCGGTGCACGCCGCCGAAGTCCGCCATGGGCAGCCGCCCGTCTTCGCGGGGCAGGTAGGGGTGGAAATCGACGCCCTCGCGCACGGTGGTCTTGAGGCGCTCGACCAGCGGGATCTCCCCGGGCTCGGGCAGCACCAGCTTCTCGCGCATGTGGCCGATGACCTCGTCGAACAGCAGCACCACCGGGGTGCGGTAGGTCTCGGCCAGGTTGAAGGCCTCCACCGTGATTTTGAACAGGTCCTGGTGGTTGGAGGCCGTCATGGCGATGATGGCGTGGTCGCCGTGGGTGCCCCAGCGGGCCTGGTAGACATCCCCCTGGCTGACGTGAGTGGGCAGACCGGTGGAGGGGCCGCCGCGCTGCACGTTAACGATCACGCAGGGGATCTCGGTCATCACGGCGTAGCCGAGGGCCTCCTGCATCAGCGAGAAGCCGGGGCCGCTGGTGGCCGTCATGACCTTGTGGCCGGTCAGGGAAGCCCCGATGATGGCGCAGATGGAAGCGATTTCGTCTTCCATCTGGATGAACTTGCCCCCCTTGCGGGGCAACCGCACCGAGAGATGCTCGGCGATCTCCGTGGAAGGCGTGATGGGATAGCCGGCGAAGAAGTCCAACCCGGCATACAGGGCCGCTTCCACACAGGCCTCGTTTCCCTGAACAAATTTGATTTTTTTGTCCATGGCAGATCCTATTCGGTTTCCACTTCTATGGCGAGGTCCGGGCAGCGCAACTCGCACTGCATGCAGCAGATGCAGTCCTCGAGTCTCACGGCCACCGACTTGTCCTCGTCGTCGAGTTCGAGGACGTGGGTGGGGCAGAAATGCACGCATATGCCGCATCCCTTGCACCACTCCCGGTTGATGTGATGTGCTTTCAGTTTTGGTTTGGCCATGCCGTCGTCCTCTTCATAAGGTTGAAGCGTGATATCAACCGCTTATTGGCTTTGCCGGCGAAAGTCAAGGGAAATCGGAGGCGCCCTCGGGACGAGCGCAAGTCGTGGATCGCATACGTGTTGCCTGTTTCCGGCGTCATCCGGATCCGTCCCAACGCGGGAGGGGGGACAGGCGCCGTCTGTGCACGGTTGGAGAACCGGCGGGAAAAAGGTGCGCGGGCCGGCGGCGTGTCAACAACGGCAAACTGTCTGAGCGCAGCGCGTTTTGGCCTTTCAGCGCCGGCGGCCGAACTGTCCCCGCCGGGGCTCACGGAGCCCGGACGATGCCTGCCTGCACCTGGACGACGATGGGCACCGGCGGCACCCGCGTCGGACGCGACCCGTGATCGCCCGGCCATGGGGAGACAGGTTTCCGGCGGGTTTTTGACAAGCACCGTCGGCTCTGGCATAGTGCGCGGGTCCGGTGGCGGTTCGGCGCCGGCGGCAGGCCCTTTCCGCGGGACGGAAAGGCGCATATTCCCGGAAGGCGGATCGTGAAGAAATCCTGGCTTTTTATTTTCGTCGTCCTGCTGGTCCTCGGTCTGGGGGCATACTGGTACGGCAGAAGCGAAGTGCGGCGCTACCTGCAGGGCCCCTGCGGGAAGGGGGACGTGACGGCGCTGGTCACCGTGGCGCCGGGACGCAGTTTCGGCGCACTGGTCGAGGACCTCCACCGGCGGGGCGTCGTGGACAGCCCCTTGCGGCTCAAGCTGCTGGCGCGCCTGGAAGGATACGACCGGAAAATCAAGGCCGGTGAGTATCGGCTGTCTGCGGCCATGAAGCCGCGGGAACTGCTGGACGTGCTGGCCGAAGGGCGCGTGCACCTCTACCGGGTGACGATCCCGGAGGGCTTCAACCTTTACCAGATCGCCGAGCGGCTGGCGCAGTCGTCCCTGGTCTCGGCCGGGGATTTCATCCGCGCCGCCACCGACTCCCGGGAGACGGCGCGTTACGGCATCGCCGGAGAGACTTTCGAGGGCTACCTCTTCCCGGACACGTACGCCTTTGCCCGGGGTGTCACCGCGCGGCAGATCGTCGCCGCCATGGTGGAACGTTTCTGGAAAGAATTCACACCCGCCTGGAAAGCGCGCGCCCGCGAACTGGGCCTGAGCGTGCACCAGGTGGTCACCCTGGCCTCCATCGTCGAAAAGGAGACCGGCAGCGCAGCGGAGCGGCCCCTGATCGCCTCGGTGTTTTTCAACCGCCTGAAGAAGGGCATGCGCCTGGAGAGCGATCCCACCGTCATTTACGCCATTCCGAATTTCAACGGAAACCTGACGCGCCGGGATCTGAAGACCAGAACGCCTTACAACACCTATCGCATCCGGGGACTGCCCCCCGGCCCCATCGCCAACCCGGGGGCGGCCGCCCTCCGGGCCGTGCTGTACCCGGCGCAGACCGACTTCCTGTACTTCGTGGCGCGCAAGGACGGGACCCACCAGTTTTCACGGACCCTCAGGGAGCATAACCGCGCGGTGAACCGGTACCAGCGCGGCCGGTAGCACGTCGAAGGGAAATGCGGGGCTGAGCCGTCCTCTCTCAGGCGGGGGGGTCCTGTTCGGCCTTTTTTTCTTTGCGGTGGGCCAGCCGCTGCTTGATGTCCTGGCGGTATTTGCGCACGGCTTTGAGGGCGAAGAAATAGCCGGCCACAGCCAGGGGGATGCCCAGCACCACGCCGCCCACGATCATCATGTACAGCACGTGGGGTGCCTTGTGGAGCAGGTCCAGCAGGGAGAGGTTCTCCAGGTGGGGCGGCGGCGGACCGATCCTGGACAGGCCGAACAGCTTGGCGCCGGTGAAATAAGTGATGCCGTAAAGTACCGGCGCCGTCAGTGGGTTGGAGATCCACACGGCGGCGGCCGCCGAGATCTTGTTGGCCTTGAACAACGCCGCCAGGGGCAGCACGATGATGGTCTGAAAGCCCATGAAGGGCGTCATTCCCACGAAGAGCCCCAAGGCGAACCCCATGGCGATGTCCCGTGGTTCGCCGCGGATTTTCAGGAACCGGTCGTAGGCTTCCCTCAGCGAACGGGGCCTTTTGATTTTGGGACGTTCCATGCCGTTTGTGTAAGGACCCTTGTCTCTGTTTGCCGTCAACCCAAATCTGTCCGCCCGGGAAAATGAACCAATGAACCCGTTTCATACCACATTGGTTCTAAATATCAACATGGAGCGGCATCCAAAATGTCACTTTCGGAGATGACCCGGGGTTTGGCGGGAAGAGCGCGCGGGGGCGGCCACGGGCAGCGCCCGGTTCGGTCCGGCCAGGCGGGATTCACAGGGGGCCGGCGGGATGCCTTGCGGCGGCCGGGGAGGTCTGCGGCGGTGGAATGGGCCTTTACGGCCGCCCCCTTTCAGCCGCGGATTTTTCCCGTGTCCAGGCGCGCCAGGAACCGCCGCGAAAGGGCCGCGTCCACCCGGTGGTCATAGACCCGTCCGTCGGAGGCCAGGCCCCGAATGCGCCCGTCGTACCGCCAGGCCGCCAGGAGCCGACGGCCGGCCCTGTCGCGGTCCCCGGGGGACAGTCGGGCCCCCTTTTCCAGCGGGCGGGGCGGCGGGATGGCCTGGCCCCCGTCCGCCAGCTGCTTCATGAAGTTGAGCAGGCGCGACAGGCGCAGCAGGGTGACGGCCTGCAGGCGGGAGGTAACGTCTGCGATGGGCAGGGCCGACGAACGCATCAGGCTGAAACGGGGCGGCAGAAGCCCCTTTTCACGGCAGCGGTCGTAATCCCGGCTGCCCGGCGCGGGGTAGTAGACCGAGACGGCCGCCAGCACGGGCAGGCGGGCCAGGTAGAGCAGATCGTCCAGCGAGTCTTCGGCCCGCTGCCCCGGCGCCGCCGCGATCACGTACCCCACCGACCGCATGCCGCGGCGGTGGGCGCCGAAGACGGCCTTTTCGAAAGAGGTCCGCACGTCCGGGCGGCGGAACCTGCGCTGCTGGGTTGGCGAACAGGTGCCCAGCGACAGGTTCAGGGTGCGGAAGCCGGCGGCCTGCATGGCGCCGATCAGGTCATCGTCCAGGGAAGGCGGAAAAAGCCCGTTCATGGCGCGCAGTTCCAGGCGCCGGCCGTAGCGCCGCCGGATGCGTGCCAGCAGTTCGGCGAACCAGCTCCTGTCCAGCGAGAGGTTTTCATCCTCGAAATCGATGAAGCCGGCACCCCAGTCGTCCACCGCGGTGCGGATCTCGTCCATGACGGCCGCCACGCGCCTGCGCCGGTAGGGGAAGGTGTTCGAACCCAGTACGCAGTAGCTGCAGCCCATGGGACAGCCGCGGCTGGTCGTGACCACCACGCTGCCGCGGCGACGGCGCTGGTAGAAGTCGCGTCTGACCCGTTCGAGCGCGGGTGGGGGGACGCCGTCCAGGTCCGGGATCAGTGCAGGCGCGGCGATGTGCCATTGGCCGTTGCTTCGGCGATAGCAGAGCCCGGGAACCCGCTCCAGCGGGCTTGCGTCGCGCAGGGCCGCGGCCAGCTGCGGCAGCGCGGCCTCCCCCTCGCCGCGCAGCACGAAATCGACCGCCCCGCTGTCCAGCACTTCCCGGAACAGGGCGGTGGGGTGGTGGCCGCCCATCACGATGGCCGCCCCGGGGCAGGCCGCCCGCACGGCCCGGGCTGTCTCCAGGGCCTCGGCGCTGTAGGCCGTGAACAGCGAAGAGATGCCGATCAGGGGCGCCCCGGATGCGGCCGCCAGCCGGGCGACGTGTTCGAAGCTGTAGCCGTAATGGCGATAGCGGTGAAAAAGGCAGAACGGCGAGCGGTCCTCACGGCCGTAGAAGTCCCCCAGGTAGCGCATCTCCGGCGGCGGGTCCACGGGCCGGGATTTGGCGGTGGCCAGCGCGTCGATCAGCGCCACGGACAAGCCCCCGTCCATCAGGGCGGCGGCGATGCAGGCCAGGCCGTAGGGAAAGGTGCGTTTGGCCGTCAGGTAGAAGTCGCGGATGGGCGGCTGTATCAGGGCGATGTCGGTGGTCAATGCTCGTACACCTGGCGCTTTCCGGGAAACGGGTCATGGTTGGCCGCGGCGACGGGCATTCGCCGCCGCATACCCGTCGTACGTCGTCGGTCGCCGCCGTCAGGCATTGCGGGGCCTCACGGCCGGATTTTCGAGAGCAGTTCCTCGATGCGCACGCGGGCCTTGAGGTCCGCCAGCCAGTCCGCCGGGATGGCGTCGGAGCCCAGGCGGGCCGTCAGCACCATAGCGGCCAGCATGCCGCGGGCCGAGGAGTCGCCGCCGGCCATGACGTTTTCCACCAGCGCCTCTTTCAGGTCGTCTTCGTACTTGGCGATCAGGTGGATGGTGGCCGGAAAGGCGGCCTCGGTTTCACACTCCTGCCCGAAATCGACGATGGTTTTGCGGGTGTCCCCGCCGGTGCTGGCCAGGCCCTGTTCCACCCACTGCCCCACCGGAGCCTCCTCGTAGGCTTCCCCTGCGGCCCTTTGCACGGCATCGACCGGTTTGCGGCCCGCCAGGACCGCGGCCGTCACCCGGGCGAAAAACGCCGCACTTGCCAGTACGTGGGGGTGGTTGTGGGTCATGCGGGCCTGGGCCACGGCCGTGCGGGCGAATGCTTCGGCATCGTGGCCATAGCGATAGCCCAGGGCTGCCATGCGTGCGGCACCCCCCAGGTCCGTCGAGTCCGACCCGGCCTCTTCGGGTGCCCGGCCCTCGGCGAAATGCTGCAGGGTGGCCTTGGTGGCCTTGTCCACGTAGCCGTCGTAGTCCTGGAAAAGCGCCTGCCAGCGGCGGGCGAAGTCCGCCAGGTCGAATGCGCCGCAGGCGGCCACGGACTCCAGCAGTACCAGCGTCTGGTCGCCGTAGTGGGTGAATTCGCCCTGGTCACGGTTGGGGTGCCAGGACTTCACGATGGGCTTGAGCAGCTTCTCGACCCGTCCCACCTTGCGGTCGATGACGTTGGTGTTGTAGATCCAGTGGACTCCCAGGGCCAGCGAATCGGCGGCAAATGCGGCCATTACCATGGCGTGAGCGTTGTCCTCCATGTTTTCCCTCTCCTTGTGCACCCGGGCGGCGGATCCCGCCGCCGTGCGGTGTGAAACGGGTTGGTTTACGGGGGGTACCGGTCCGTCGGCGGCCGGTTGCCGGGAGACGGTCGCCGGTCCGCCGGGCATTTCCAATAACGTAAGACCTCTTGCGGCAGCTGGCAAGTTCGGGAGAAAAGCGGCGGTGCGCAGGTTGCACCGCCCCGGTTTTGATGTTATGGAAACGGCAAACCCCGATAAACCGGGATTTCCGCCTTCGTTTTGCGATGCACCCGATCGCCATGCGCGCGTCGCCGATCCAACAGGAGTCTCCCATGTCTCAGCATCCCGGCGCCGGACGGCCGGCACCCGCTTCTTCGCTGACCAACATCGCCCGCCTGGTCAGCGCCTATTACACCCTGGCGCCGGACCCCGGGGACCCGGCCCAGCGGGTATCCTTCGGCACCTCGGGACACCGCGGGTCGTCCCTCAAGCGCAGCTTCAACGAGGCCCACGTGCTGGCCATCAGCCAGGCCGTGTGCGAGTACCGCGCCGCCGAGGGCATCGACGGTCCCCTCTTCGTGGGCGTGGACACCCACGCCCTGTCCGAGCCGGGGTTCGCCAGCGTGCTGGAGGTGCTGGCGGCCAACGGTGTCACCGCCATGATCGACGAGGGGCGCGGCTACACGCCCACGCCGGTGCTGTCTTTCGCCATCCTGTCCTGGGCCCGTGCCCACGGCGGCCGGAAGGCCGACGGCATCATCATCACCCCGTCGCACAACCCGCCGGACAACGGCGGCATCAAGTACAACCCGCCCCACGGCGGTCCGGCCGGCGCCGAGGTGACCGGCCGCATCGAACAGCGCGCCAACGAACTGCTGCGCCGGGGCAACCGGGACGTCCGCCGCGTGGCTTTCCAGCGCGCCCTGCGGGCCGACACCACCCGGCCCTGGGACTACACCACGCCTTACGTGGACGCCCTCGGCGAGGTGCTGGACATGCCGGCCGTCGCCGCCGCCGGCATCCGCATCGGGGTCGACCCCCTGGGCGGGGCGGCGGTGCACTACTGGCACCGCGTGGCCGAGCGCTGGGGCCTGAACATCGAGGTGGTCAACGAGCGCGTGGACCCGGCCTTCGCCTTCATGCCCCTGGACCACGACGGCCGCATTCGCATGGACTGCTCGTCGCCCTTCGCCATGGCCGGACTGATCGCCCTCAAAGACCGTTTCGACGTGGCCTTCGGCAATGATCCCGACAGCGACCGTCACGGCATCGTGACTCCCGCCGGCGGCCTGATGAACCCCAACCACTACCTGTGCGCGGCCATCGACTACCTCTTTCGGCGCCGCCGCGAGTGGCCGGCCGACGCCCGGGTGGGCAAGACGCTGGTGAGCAGCAGCATGATCGACCGCGTGGCGGCCCGCATGCGAAGGGAGGTCTACGAGGTGCCCGTGGGCTTCAAGTGGTTCGTGGACGCCCTGCTGCAGGGCACCTGCGCCTTTGGCGGGGAGGAGAGCGCGGGCGCCTGTTTTCTGCGCCGCGACGGCCGGGTGTGGACCACCGAGAAGGACGGCCTCATCATGGGGCTGCTGGCGGCCGAGATGCTGGCGGCGGACGGCCGTGATCCGGCCGAGCACTACCGGGAGCTGACCCGCGAACTGGGAGAACCGCTTTACGA
>Ga0256914_1004143_pt1 | contig 11051 bp, 8 predicted proteins | sample HulkmetaG_FD_191571 | JGI IMG/M metagenome (GOLD analysis project Ga0256914, IMG submission 191571) | Hydrothermal chimney microbial communities from Main Endeavour vent field at the Juan de Fuca Ridge, Pacific Ocean - Hulk | ecosystem: Environmental > Aquatic > Marine > Hydrothermal vents ...
ACCAATATGGCATTGAGGATTACCTGATATTGACCTTTTCTCCAAATGAAGACCTTTTCTCCGATAATACCCTAGCAACGCTTGCACGGCTTCGAAACGAATTAAAGCAGTTGGAAAGGGTGTCATCAGTAGTTTCAATATTAGATGTGCCGCTATTGGAAAGCCCGCCGGTACCGATAAAAGACCTTGTTAATAATATTATGACACTTGAGTCCCCGGCAGTAGACCGAGAATTGGCCAGGATCGAATTCAAAAACAGCCCTATCTATCAAGACCTGCTTGTTAGCCCAGATCTCAAGGTCACCGCACTCCAGATAGTATTCAAACAAGATGCAAAATATCAGGATCTGTTGAACCGACGCAACTACTTTAGAGAGAAAAAGGCCAACGGGATGCTTAGCGAGCCGGAATCGCTCCAATATGAAAAGGTTGCCGAGGAGCTTCAAAGGCAGACGGACAATATGAAGGATCTACGCCATGTGGATATCATGACGATCCGAAAAATCATGGACAAATATCGTCAGGATGGTCAGCTTTTCTTGGGCGGAGTGAGTATGATCGCCGATGACATGATCGCCTTTATAAAGAATGATCTAAAGATGTTTGGTATCGGTGTATTGTTTTTCCTGATCATAACCCTAAGTATTATCTTCAAAAAGATGCGCTGGGTTCTGCTGCCCATACTGTGCTGTGCGTTTTCAGTCGTCTCCATGATGGGATTACTAGGAATTTTCGGGTGGAAGGTAACCGTTATCTCCTCCAACTTCATATCTCTACAGCTCATTATTACAATGGCCATAACAATCCACCTGATAGTAAGGTACAGAGAACTGCATTATGAAAATCCAGAAGCCGAACACAGGAAGCTTGTCCTGGATACTATCCGCTTAATGTTTAAGCCTTGTCTGTTTACATCACTTACTACGATCGCTGGATTTGGTTCCTTATTGCTGTGTAATATTCGACCTGTAAGGACTTTTGGCTGGATGATGGGTGCTGGCATAATGGTTTCTCTAATTTTGACATTTCTGTTTTTTCCCTCTGAGGTAATGTTGCTGAAAAAGGGAAAACCTGCCCTTCAAGGTAAATCACGCATCTCCCTGGCGAATCTGTTTGGCAAATTTACCGAGGCCCATGGTACCCTTATCATGCTTGCAAGTGTATTTGTTCTCACAACAAGTATCATTGGTATGAGCCGGCTTGAGGTGGAAAATTGCTTCATTGACTATTTCAAGGACACGACTGAAATATATCAGGGAATGAAGCTGATAGACCAGAAACTGGGCGGCACCACCCCCCTGGATGTAATCGTCGAATTTGATGAATCAGTAAATTCGGTCCAACCCGACCAATCAACAGGGGCTCCAACTGACTACAGTGAAAGTGAATTCGATGAATTCGATGAATTCGATGAATCAGCAAAACAGGAAAAATACTGGTTTACAGCAGACAAAATGGCTTTTGTCATGCGCATTCATGACTATCTGAACAGCATCCCTGTAATAGGTAAAGTGTTATCACTCGGAACGATGCTCAAGGTGGCTGAAAAATTGAATGGTGGCAAACCGTTAACCAATTTTCAGCTTGCTCTTTTGTATAGTGAAATACCCAAAAAATTCAAAGAGATGATCTTAAAACCATTTGTTTCTATTGAAAATAATGAGGTGCGTTTTTCAGTACGGGTAAGGGATTCTGAAAAATCTCTGAGGCGCAATGAATTACTGCACCGTATCAGACATGATCTTACCAACAAATTGGACATCAAGAAAGATCATGTACACCTTGCTGGAATGCTTGTACTTTATAACAACATATTGCAAAGTCTTTTTAGTTCACAAATCATGACTCTTGGGATAACCCTGTTAGCATTGATGTGTATGTTTCTCATCTTATTCAGGTCCCTGAAAATATCTATTATTGCTATTTTTCCTAATCTGCTTTCAATTGTAGCTGTCCTCGGGTTTATGGGCTGGGTTAATATCCATCTGGACATGATGACCATTACCATTGCCGCAATAAGTATGGGCATTGCGGTGGATGATACAATTCATTACATTCACCGCTTCAAACGTGAGTTTCAGAAGGAAAAGAATTATATCAACACACTCCACCGATGCCACGGGACCATAGGTCACGCAATGTACTACACATCGCTGACGATAGTTATCGGTTTCTCTATCCTTGCCCTCTCCAATTTTATCCCCACCATATATTTTGGTCTGCTCACGGGCCTAGCCATGGTAATTGCCCTTATCGCAGCCCTGACCTTGTTGCCGCAATTGATAATATTTTTCAAGCCATTCGGTCCGGAATCATAATGTATATTAAATATATCAAGCTCCATTTTCACCTTGTGCTTATCATACATATATTTTGGCTCCTAACTCCGACACACTCCATGGGAAACGAACCACTAAATATAATGGTCAGTATCCCGCCCCAAAAATATTTTGTAAAAAAAATTGCTCATGAACTGGCAAATATATCAGTGATGGTCTCTCCAGGATTTAATCCGGCCACCTATGAACCCACACCAAACCAAATGAAAATAGCAGCCACTTCCAGGATATACTTTGCAATCGGCGTCCCTTTTGAAAATGTCTGGCTCAAGAAATTGGCTTCTCTGAATCCAAAAATGCAGATCATTCATACAGATGAGGCTATAACTAAAAGGCAATTGCACCGTTGGCGGTTAGACAGGACGGCAAATCTCCATGAAATACCAGTGAATAACGAAAAAAGTTTTCCTAAAAAGGAAGCCTTGGATCCTCATGTCTGGCTTTCTCCCCCCTTGGTGAAATCCCAGGTGAAAATTATTGCAGATGCCCTGATCAAAATAGATCCACAAAATAAAAAAGTATATGAAATCAATCTGGATATGTTTCAATCGGAACTCGACCAGCTGGACTTGCAGCTCAGGGAAATCTTCAAAAAAGATTATCCACGAAGAGAAATCCTCGTCCTTCATCCATGTTGGGGGTATTTTGCAGATACCTACGGCCTGAAACAAATCGCAGTGGAAAATGAGGGAAATGAGCCCGGTGCTACACGCATGGTAAAATTAATCAATCATGCCAAACTCCAGAAAATCAAGTATCTATTTGTTCAACCCCAGTTTTCGAAAAAAACCGCACATATTATAGCAAAGGAAATAGGGGCCCATATCCGATCCCCTTAAGGAGGCCTGGGAGGAAAATTTAAAAAACGTAGCTGCCAAATTTAGCAAGGCACTGAAATAGCCCTACACCGGCTATTTCATCTTTTCCAGTCTGATCTTAGCAATATTTGCCTCATTTGAATCTGTATACTTCCTTATGATCTTCCTTAACAGTAATTTCGCACTTGTCTTATCACCTAGTTTGTCAAAAGCAAGTGCTTGGCGCAACAAGGCATTGGCAACCTTGTTGCCTGAAGGATATTTTTTTATCACCTCCTGATAAGCAAGAATCGCCTTCTCATACTTTCCCATAGACATATAACATTCCCCAATCCAAAACTGGGCATTATCAGCCAGCTTTGATCCGGGAAACTTTAATAAAAAGCCCTTAAAACCCGCAAGAGCAGCCTCATATTGTCCATCTTTATAAGTGGCAAGGCTAAAATCATACAATTCCTGTTCTTTTGATACTTCCTTTTTTTCATTGTCTGGTAATTGCTGTGTCTGCGGTACAGGATTTTGGTCCTTTGGAGTCCCTGTCATGTCCTGTTTGACCGGTGCAGATGGGGGGGGAGGAGGCTCAAGGCCCAAATATTCCTGGATTTGATATATAGCCGTTTCTAAGTACCTGATCCGTTTTTCCATATTTACCATTTCCGCTTTCATCAAATCCTTATCCGTAGAGCCCGCCTCAAGGGCCTGCCCAATTAAACGCCTGTTTTCTTCAGCCCTCCCGTAAAGTTCCTGTATCTCAACTTTTATTTCATCCAGCTCTGCACCTGTTTCAGCCTGAATCTCTCTTACAGACTTTAACCTTGCATCAAGACCAGCGGAGAGATTCTTCTTTATTGATCTTTCAAGACCATTGACTCTTATATCAAGGCTGTCAACCTGTTGTTGCGTGGCGCAGGCAGAAAAAAACAGGACCGCACAACAGAAAAACGAACAATTTCTTCCCCAAGACATCATAATTTAACCAGCATTCCAGCATTAATATGATTATCCATAACAGATTTCAAAACAAAACCAAATTTTTCTCTGCCACGGTCTCGCCTATTGGCTAAAATATTTTAGCTCATATTGATTTTATCTGTTTTTACTTCCTTAACTTAAACTCATCTCGTCTGTTTTTTGCCCAAGCTTCCTCATTATGACCTGGATCCGCAGGCCGCTCCTCTCCATAGCTAATGGTAGAAATTCTATCAGGCGAAACACCCAATGTCACAAGAAACTTCTTTGCCGAATGCGCCCTTCTTTCACCCAGGGCCAAGTTATATTCATTGGAACCCCTTTCATCACAATGGCCTTCAATCATGACCGTATAGGAAGGATTATTCATGAGCCACTCTGCCTTCTTTTTCAAATTGTTTCTTGCCTCCGGCTTAAGATCCGATCTGTCGAAATCAAAATAGATTTTCGTAGATTGAAATGTATTAATCTCATCGGCCAAAATTTTGCTTTTCTCCAGTTCCTCGATTTTTGCCTGGCGCTCCGCTTCCCTTGCCCGAGCAGCCTCTGCTTCAGAGGATACTGTGGATTTTATACCTTCAGGCGCCTGAACCTGCTTTTTGGCACAACCAACCGAAAACAAAAATGACATGCCTACAAATGCTACAACACCTAACCCTGTTATCATTTTCCTATTCATCCTTCCCATGCCTCCTGATTTTTTATTTTCTGTTTTTCATTGACTAAATTTAAATCTAACAGCTTTGTTTTATCAGTTCAAGATTTCATATTTCGTTCCCTACACTGCAGAATTATTAAAGATCCGTATCAAACAACACAGCAAACTGTTTACTGTGTCCATGATGGAGAAGTCTGATCACCCTTCATAAAGGTTACCCTCTTCTGATTACGGCCGCTCGCATTCATTATGTAAAGATGATAACGCCCTGTTCTGTTTGAACTAAAGACTATGTATCTCCCGTCTGGAGACCAGCAAGGGTCCTCGTTATTCCCTGTATTTTCAGTAAGTCTCTTGATTCTTCCCGTTTTGGCATCTATAATACAGATTTCAAATTTACCGTCAATCATAGAAGAATAGGCTATCCTGTCTAAACAGGACCATGCTGGTGATGTATTGTACTTGCCTTCAAAAGTCAACCTTTCTTCAGTACCTTTAGTCAAATCAAGCAGATATATCTGAGGAGATCCCGATCTGTTCGAGACAAAAGCAATCCTGTTTCCGTCCGGAGAAAAAGCTGGAGAGATATCAATGCCCCAGTGAGAAGTCAGCCGCTTAATGATCTTCCCGCTAGTATTGATCATAAATATATCCGGGCTTCCCTTCAGGCTGAGAGTCAATGCCACCCTTTGCCCGTCAGGAGCCCACGACGCCCCGGTATTCAAACCTGGCCTTGAGGAAACCCTTTTTACAACTCCGGTATACAGTTCTCTCATATAAAGCATGGGGCCACCGTCTTTGTATGAGTTAAACATAATCCTTTTCCCATCAGGAGACCATCTGGGCATAAGGGCAATGCTGTTATCGGCGGTTATTTGTTCCACATTATGACCGTCATAATCAGATATATATATCTCCTTGTGTCCAGAACCATTTCCCACAAATGCAAGCCTTGTAGTAAATATACCTGAATGTCCTGTCAATGCCCTGATAACCTCGTTACCTAGTCGGTGCATTAAATATCGTCGGTGCTTAAAATCTCCTATGGCCCGCTTTCCGACTATCTGGCGTGCACGAAATACGTCATATAATCGTATCTCCACCTCAAGGTTTGATCCCGTGCATCTGTAGCCTCCCTTCAGTAACAGTTCCGCACCAATAACTGCCCAATCCTTAAAACATATTCCATTCCCGGTGAGAGGGGCATCATTTCCCTCCAAAAATGCCCCTTTATCCATGGGACTAAAATATCCGCTAAAATCAAGATCATTTTCAATAATGCCTGCCAACTCAGCAGAGAGCTCCTTATGTGAGTAGGCATCTCCCAGGTTTTTGAAATCAGGAATAGCCGTTTTAAACTTGCTGATGGAAGGGGCGTTGATATCTATATAAATCCTGGCAAATCCCACTCTGGGATACAGTACCAAAAATATGGCAAACAGAATATGGATAAGGATTGACCCTGTCGCCGGGTATCCCTTGTTACAATACATTTTCCAGCTCCGACAAATTGAAATTAATCTCAATTTCATCATAACTCTTCCTGTAACCTTCCGGAAAGGGAGGAAGTGGGACTGATCTGTCTATGGCCTTCATTACCGAATCATTAAAGACGACATCTGATGATCGTCTCTTGAACCAGGATTTCAATATAGTACCATCACTCTTGACCTTTATAACAACTGTGGCCTCAAGGTCCTTCAGGCTACCGGAATTCACAAGAGCGACAGGATAAGACCAGTTGCTCTTGACCCTGTCTTCAACCTCCATTTTATATATCCGTATAGTTATACCATTCTCCGACCCACGGCCTAACAGCTGTTTTACATCTCTATCTTTTGCTCGGCTTGCAAGCCTGGCCACTTCCTGTTCAACATTATTTTTCTCCGCCCTCACCTTTTTTTCAATTCTGGCAACGGCTTGATCTATTAACCGGGATGAAGATTTTTTGCGTTTCCTTAGCTTGTTACTTTTTTGCGTCACGCTCCTTTTGGCGATCACAACCGGCTTTTCTTTCTTTTTTGGCTTCGTGATTCTCTTTGCCGGAGCATGCTTTTTCCTGGCAACCCGCCTTTTTGTTGCTGCCTTTACGGTCTTTTTTAAAGGTGTCTTTGGCGGCAACTCCACCAAATTCACCTCGTACACCGCATCCCCGATCTTTCTGTCAGGGGTATACCCCGGAACAAACAGGACAAAAGAAAATATCATGCAGTGAAACAGGACAGAAAGGATAATCATCCTTGTACAGGCCATACCACTCGTATTGCCAGGACCAGAATTAATTAGGAATACGGCCATTTCCTTCACTTAAGGGGCTCAGTAACCATCCCTAATTTGTCTATCCCCGCCCCTTTGACCCTCGAAATCACCTTGATGACAAATCCATACGGGACATCCCTGTCAGCCCTCAGCAGGATCTCCTTGTCCCGCCGATTTTCGAATATTTTCCTGATCTTTGTCTCTAATCCCTGGAGCTTAATCCTGTGGTTTTCCAGATAAATCTCCTTCTTCTTGTTGACAGTCAATATAAGAGGGTCTTCCTTACTTTTAATGGCGGCCGATGTGGTTTTGGGAAGATTAACATCCACACCCTGCATCATCATGGGGGCTGTCACCATAAAGATGATGAGCAGGACCAACATCACGTCAACAAAAGGCGTGACGTTTATATCAGACATGAAATTCCTGTCATTATCCCTGAAATTCATGACTCTTTACCAACCAGGGCCCTTTTGAAAAACTGTCTTTCTACCGTACTCAAAAAATCAGAAGCAAAAATATCCATTTCTGCCCTCAGTGCAAATATTTTACGATTAAAGTAATTGAATGCCACAACGGCAGGTATGGCAGCCGCCAAACCTGCGGCAGTTGCTATAAGCGCCTCGGATATACCGGGTGCAACCACGGCCAGGCTGGCAGATCCCTTTAGACCTATACCACGAAATGATTCCATAATTCCCCAGACAGTACCAAAAAGACCTATAAAAGGGGAGGTGTTTCCTGTGGTTGCCAAAAAACTTATGCCCCTCTCCAGCCTACCTGTCTGGTCGATGGTCGTTTTTCTTAAAGACCTCTCGAGATTATCCATAATAATCTGTTTGGACCGAGCAGAATCATTCGTTAAAGCATCCCCTGATTTTTTTGAGGTTCTAATCTTCCGTATCTTGTTAAACTCGTCATAACCGGAACTAAAAAGGCGTGCCACGGGGCTAAAGGTGAGGTCCCTGGAGATCCTGTAGATCATCTTAAGATCCCTTTCCTCCCAGAACAATTCCAAGAAATCTTCCGTTTCAGTCTTTGCCTTGCTCAACAGCCTGTATTTAGAAAATATTATAGCCCATGAGACAACAGAAAAAAAGAGGAGGATCAAAAGGACGAATTTGACCATAGGGCCTGCATGTATGATCATCTGGACAATATCATGGCTGAAGGCAGCCTCCGTTGAAACGGCTGCTGGCAAATTGGCAGCCAACACTATTCCTGTCATAATTACCTCATCATTATTTGTGTGATAAAGAGCTGTTTCCATTTTTCTATACTATAGAAGCAATGGCTTCTTCAACATCATTATCATGAAAAAATTGCCAGCTTTTTTTCTTGACTCCTAAATTAATTATATGAGAAATTACAATTCAGTTTCTGAATACTAATTTTTCATACAGTTCTTGTTGATTTTCCAGACAAACCAGAAAAGCATATGGATGAAAAGTCAGGACAACAAGCTTCTCAAAAAAACAGAATTGCCGGCCTTTCATTGCGGCATGTCCTTATCGGAGCCGTACTGTTACTCCTAGCAATACCTGCCATAATATACGGAGGTCGCTGGATCCACTACAGATTGACTCGCTCAATTACCAATGACGCTTTTATAGAAGCCGACTTCACTTACATTTCATCTCTGGTTTCCGGTCATATCCAGGAAGTGCTGGTAGACGAATCAAGCAAAATTGATGCCAACCAGGTGCTGGCCCGAATCATGCCAATAGACTACAAGGCAGCAAAAGCGATAACGGAAAGCGCTCTAAACAAGGTCAGAGAGGACAAAATCAGGGCCCGAGTCGGAGTTGACAAGGCACAAACGGCCTTTGAACTTATCAAGAGAGAAGTAGAAACAGGAATTCGTACAGCAAGGGCCAGGCTTGCAGCTGCCAGGGCAAGGCTTGTGGTGGTAGCAAAGGATGAGAAACGGCTTGCAGCTCTACTTGACGAAAAGGTCATCTCCCAGAGCCGCTATGATGCCCAGAAATCGGCCTATGACCAGGCAATAGCGGCTGTAAAAGCTGGAAAGGCAGGTCTTGACAGGGCCCTGGCCCAGAAAAAGAGGATTGTCCTGGCCAAAAAAGACCTGGCTGTAGCACAACAAAAGTTATCCGCTGCAAAGGCAGCGGTTGAAGTAGCTGAACGACAGCTTGACCAGGCAAAAATAAACTTAAGCCATACGACAATTAAGGCTCCTCTAAGCGGTATTGTGGCCAGGAAATTTATAAATCCAGGTGATTTTGTGGGACCTGGCCAGCCCCTTTTTTCTATTTATGATCCCGGAAATCTTTTTGTCATAGCTAACCTGGAAGAAACCAAGATTGACGGAGTAAAATTAAACTGTCCGGTGGAAATCAAGGTAGACGCCTTTCCCCGCAACATTATTAAGGGAAAAGTGGTGAGAATCACCCCTGCGGCGGCTGCTAAATTCGCCCTTATTCCAAGGGACGTGACTGCAGGGGAGTTTACAAAAGTGGTCCAGAGAGTTCCGATCAAGATCGAGCTTGACATACCTGATGATATGATTCTCTCTCCTGGAATGTCCGTGGAAGTCAGAATAAAAAGGGACGAATAAATGTCCAGGGAACAGCCTCCGGTCCTGGGGATCAAGTATAAGTGGGTAGCCTCGGTGGTGCTCATGTTCGGTATTTTTATGACCCTCCTTGACACCACCATAGTGGACATCACCCTGCCCAAGATGCTTGCATCACTGAATACGGATACCTACGGTGTCCAGTGGGTAGTAATCGCATATATGATAGGGTCAGCCGTGGCCATGACCCTGGTAGGCTGGATAGGGGCTGCCACGTCATACCGATTTGTCTATATTTTGGGCATGTCGATATTTGTGGTATTCAGCGCGATATGCGGTCAGGCAAACAGCCTGGGCATGATGGTCACGGGCCGGCTCCTTCAGGGGATAGGGGAAGGTCTGGTAGTGCCTATCTCCATGACATATCTCTTTCTTGTCTTTCCAAAGCATGAGGCCGGGCTTGCCATGGGGATATATGGTCTAGGAGCAAGTTTTGCCCCTGCCCTTGGACCCACCATAGGAGGATTTTTGACTGAACATATGAATTGGCGATGGATATTTTACGTAAACCTGCCGATCGGCGCAATTGGTCTGACTTTGGCAGTTTTTCTCCTACGCCGGATCAAACCTGACGGGGAAGTGAAATGGCCTTTTGACTGGATAGGATTTATTCTCCTGGCCATTTCCCTTGGAAGCCTGATTACCTTTCTAAGCAAGGGCCAGGAAATGGGCTGGCTACAATCTGATATGATAGTCATACTGATAGCTGTCTGGATTTTAAGCAGCATCGCATTTCTGACCTTGGTAAGCAGGCGGAAAAACCCGGTGGTGGATCTGAGCCTCTTCAAAAACCGGGTATTTGGCATCAGCATAATCTCACTTTTCTGTTTCAGTCTTACCCTGTATGCCATTTTCTTTCTCCTGCCCCTTTACATGGAACGTCTGCGGGGATACCCTACCCTGCTTTCCGGAATGATCCTCTTTCCAGGCTCGATTGCCATGGGGATTGCCCTGATAACCGGCGGGATCCTTTCAGATAAAATAAGCATTCGCGGCATTTCAATAGTATGCATAATTTTATTTTCCATGGCCTGCTTTGCCTTCGGGATACTTGATATGGACACCCCAAAGGCAACCATTATCATTCTATATATCCTTTGGGGAATAACCGCCGGCCCCCTTTTTCCGTCCCTTACCACCGGAGGACTCAGCGAACTGTCCCCCACGCAGGTAAACATGGGGTCCGCCATGCAAAACGTCACCAGACTGGTGGCCGGAAGCATCGGGACATCTCTGGCCGTTACCCTGCTGGAACGCCGGGCAGACTATTTTTATATGTTTTTTTCAAGACACACAGAGCCAGGAAACATGGCTTTTTCCGTGGCATGGAAAAAGGCCGTGGACTGGTTCATATCAAAAGGCTCATCTGTTGCCGAGGCAAACATCCAAGCAAAGATCCTAATAAATCTATATAT